>Ga0137403_10009910_pt1 | contig 10570 bp, 11 predicted proteins | sample CZOMad2_1_16fung_FD_122057 | JGI IMG/M metagenome (GOLD analysis project Ga0137403, IMG submission 122057) | Vadose zone soil fungal communities from Angelo Coast Range Reserve, California, USA - CZOMad2_1_16fungal (Hybrid Assembly) | ecosystem: Environmental > Terrestrial > Soil > Vadose zone... | reverse complement strand
CGTTGGCGCGACTGGGGCAGGCTAAAGAACACGAGCAAGACCTGGTCACGGCCGCGAAAATCCTTTAGGGCACGCGCGTCGCCGAAGGGAGTCGTATAGGTGAAGTCGGGCGCCACCGCCCGCAGATCGGCCGACACTCTAGGTCCAAGAGCACGTGCCTGCTCGGCTGACGACAGGATTCTGACCACATTGATCAGGTCCCAGCGCTCCTCCTCGCTGAGGCGATCCTGGAAACCAGGCATCGCCCTCCCCTTCATGCCGTGAGTCAACCACCAGAAGATATCCCCGGCGGTATGATCGGCGGTATGTTTGGCCGTCAGGTCGGCGGGATGGGGTCTGAGTCCTGCGGCCGCAGGCCCATCGCCATACCCCTCCGTCCCATGGCAGACCGCACAATGGTCGTCATAGAGCTGCAGGCCATGGGCGATCGACAGCGCGTTGTAAGGCACGGTAGGACGCACATATGTAGTGGGATAGGCATCGATGGTGAGCTTGGGAAGCCAGAGCCAGAACCCCACACCGACGGTGACCGCACCGGCAGCGAAGATCCAGGTCCAGCGTCGAATCCGTGTGATCAGGGCTATCAAAGCCACAAAGAACCCGAATAGCGACACCTGAATACCGATCGCCACACTCGTCCGCATCCCTGGCACCGCTTTGGTGGCCTCCCAACTCAACCGAGAGGCGAACGGCCAGTTCGGCTGTTCATGCACAGCGGGCGGCATGATGCTCAACGCCCCGACGACCAGGAGGATGCACCCTCCAAGTATGAGCTCTCCCAGGACATTGCGGCGCAGACGGTGGAGCGTGCGCCGCGTATCCATACGCTCAGGGGCAGCCATGCATTGCAGCAGACGTGGCTTGTCGCGCAGGAGGTTGAGCGCAGCCAGCGCCAGTAGCGGCAGCAATAAACTTACTTTCAGGGTCAGCAAGCGTCCATACGTCGTGCCAATCAGCGCCGGCAGTGTGCCTACCAATTTCCAGGCATTTGCCAGGCCGCTGAGGATGAGCAGGCTCATGCTGACCAGGGCGATGGTCGAGAAACGGCGCGTCGCCTCGGCAGCGACATAATCTGCACCGGGATCATCGCCGCGCTGCATCCAGGAGAGTAACAGCACCAGCAGTGGCAGGCTGCCTAGCCACACCCCACTGGCCAACAGATGGAGACCATCGACCAGCACCTGATAGACGAGGCTGATCCCCTCACCTGCGGCGGCGTGTCCCATCCACGCCTGCGCCAAGAGAATGCTAACCGCCAGCCCCGCGACTTCGAGTCGTAAGGCCCACCAGTCTTTGCCATCGCGTTCCTGGCCGCGTAACCACAGGATGCCGCCCAACAACGTCATCAGCGACAGGCGAATAATCCAGACACGGCCATACTGTGTGCCGCTGAGCAGGCTCCATAGGCTATCAGGGGTCAGCGCGTGCCACCATGGCAGGCCGGTCACTGTCGCCAGTTGCACCCCCAGGCCAAGAAGCCCTGTGATGAACAGCATCAGTAGGCTCCACCACGCGATATGTAGCACACGGGCATCAAAACGTCCGAATGCCGATAGCCCCTCCCCCTTCCCGACCTGAAACGCCGGCCGCGCTACCACCAGCAGAAAGATGAAACCGCCGGCCAGCAACAGCGAGGCGCCAAGCTGAGTGCTCCGGATGGCGATGCTGAGCCCGATCATTGGCGGCTCCGGATCGTGAACGAAAATTCTGCCTCGACGATATGGCCGTCAACGGAGAGGACACGGTACTTCACGGTGTAACTGCCTGCGGGCAGCGTCGGGATGCCCACCGAGAGCCTCTTGCTGTCGTCCGGTCCGACCTGTACATCGCCCCCATCCACCTGTTGTCCCTCAGCGTTCCATAGGGAAAGCTGGGAGAATTGCGCCTCGAGTCGTTCGTTGAACCACAACACCACGCGCGTCGGAGGATTTGACAGCACGGCGCGACGGGCCGGTGAGGATTTGACCAGATACGCATGTCCCCAGCTGCTGATGGGGACCATGAGCAGTATGATCAATAGAGTCGACCGACACCAGAGAGCACGCCTCATCATGACCTCCGTACCGATTGCCGCGTATTGGACCCTGCCCGTTGGCGGCGCTCGACGATAGAGAACACGGCCAACGTTGCCACGAACGCGACCACAAACACGCCGGCGCCGAGAAACCAGAGTAGGGACCAGGGCGACCCACTGCTGGTGTCCGGACGAGGCAGCGGATGATGGGCCCAGGCGGCTGCGGCGAAGCCGATGTTGCAGAGACCACCGACCCCCGCCACAACTAAGGGATAGTGCTGTGGTGTCATCTAGTGCCCCTGCGCACCGCTATCCTTGCCGTAGCCCGGGTGCTGAGGCGTATGATCCCTTGCGCCAGGGCTGGCAGGCGGTTGTGGTGTCCAGTCGAGGCTCACCTGTTGCAATTTGACAAAGCGCTCCGCTACCGAGGGCATGAGGCGCATGGTGGTGGGTCCAATCGACAGCGTCACCTTCGCTGCTTGAGGCGGGAGCGTCACGTCGGCTCCATAGTGAAACCCTTGGCCACCCATCATGGGCGTGAGCTGCACCGTGCGCGGTGACTGTTTCGCAGTGACGATCGTGACGGACACAGGCAGGTAGGGAACGGGTTCCGTAGTCTTGCCATCGGTGATGAACGCCATGAGGTGATTCTGGGCTTTGGCCTGTGCCGTGCTTCCTCCATGCCCGCGTTGGGTATCACCCTCATGGTGATGACTGTCGGCTTTGCCCTCATGGTACATGACGCGGATACGGTAATCGCCGACGACCTGATCCAGCAATGCGCCATGGTCGTCATGTCCATCGTGCTGCGCCTCTGCGTCATGTGCATCGCCGCCCTTCAGACTTTGCAGATAGGCCAACAGGTCGATGAACTCGGCCACCGTCATGGTGTCTCGATAGTCAGGCATGATCGACATGCCGTCGGCATCCGTATAGCCAGGCCCTGTGATGATAATCGCATTGGGGCTGAGAATCGATTCGGCGAAGTACTCGACAGGGTGATGGTCTCCCATCCCCGTCAATTCGGGTCCGATGTTACCTGCTGACACGGACGTTTGTGGGAAGTCCTCACCCTGAATGGTGTGACATTGGTAGCATTCAAGCTTCGCGAAGACCGCCCGCCCTGCTGTGCGGTCGCCGTCGGGGAAACGGAACTGCCATCCGGGCGGCACCCCACCCAGTCGGTGCAGTTCCTCTGTAGTGATCTTGATTGGGGCCTTTGGATGATCATGTGACACGCTGCCCGTGGCGTGTGAGTGTTCCCCCTCCGAGTGGGCGTGCAGGCCCCACGCCAGGGCGAGCGCCAAGATGCACATGGCCCCCGACACACCTGTCCAGCGATGGCTCATCGTTGCGTCCTCCACGTTGTGAGTGACACCGATTGCGTGGTGAGGTCGATCATGACTGGACAGCGGGAGGGGGGGCGCGAGCCTGGGCAGACTCCCATAGGAGTGGAACAGAGGGCAATAAGACTGGGACGTGCAGCGCATCCCAGGTACGCTCGACGGTGGGTAACCAGCCGCTGTCGAGGCTAGCTGCGTTGAGCGAAACTGCTAAGCCCAGCAGCTGGCAGTCCGGGTTGACTTCACCGAGGTGGTGTACGAGGTGCACGGGCAGGTCGAGCACGGAGACGCCAAAGGCAAACAGGACGAGGAGCTCAGCTACTCTCCAGCTGCTTGGGATGAGTCGGCTTCCCTGCAAGCGACCTGCATGCATGTCGACGATCCCCAAAGTCGTCCCGTGATGGGAGCGTTTCCTCGCGCCCACTTTTGCAGACGCGCGCCAGCTTCGCTCCATGAAGATGCTCTGCGGCAGTAAGAGGTGTACCCTTCAGCGCCGCCGCAGGGCATCCTGGCAAGGTAGACTATGACTTCTCGATCGGGGCGCCGACGAGGTTACCCCATTCAGTCCAGGAACCGTCGTAATTTCGCACCTTGGGGACGCCCAACAGATACTTCAGCACGAACCAGGTGTGGCTGGAACGCTCGCCAATACGGCAATACGCCACCGTCTCCTTATCCAGGGCGACACCCTTGCCTTCATACAGCGCCCGCAGGTCATCGGCCGATTTGAACGTACTATCCTCCTTCACCGCCTGCGCCCAGGGGATACTTGCTGCCCCCGGGATATGGCCGCCGCGCTGGGCGGTCTCGCTCATGCCTGGAGGGGCGATCACCTTGCCGCTGAATTCATCGGGAGAGCGGACATCGACCAAATTGAACTTGCCGTGCTCCAAGAGCGTCTGGAACACCATGTCTTTGGTGGCGCGGACGTTATCATCGGGAAAGGAAGCGCGGTAGGTGGTTTTCGGAGACGACGGAACCTCGGTGACTAACTCCCGGCCCTCGGCGACCCACTTGGCCCGTCCGCCGTTCAGCAGTTTCAGCTGCGCGTCCGGATGCCCCCAATAGCGGCACTGCCACAGGGCATAGGTAGCAAACCAGTTATGGTTATCGCCATAAAAGACGATCGTTGCGTCAGGGGTGACACCAGAATCGCTCATCAAACGCTCGAACTGGTCTTTGGTGAGGATGTCACGGCGCACTTGATCGCACAGCTGGGTCTGCCAATTCCAGCCGACCGCGCCCCGAATATGGCCCTGTTCGTAGGCTGAGGTATCGACATCCACCTCGATGATGCGCATGCCCGTGTCAGTCAAGTGTTGTGCCAACCACTCGCTACTCACTAGGACTTCTGGATGTGCATAGTCTGCCATGGTTCTCTCTCCATAACCCTCAAATGGCTATCCTGTCACGGTGTCCGCCTATTGCAGGTCGACGTGCCTCCGACTGTGGGAGCCATCGCTCCATCCTATCTTCGACGGAGTCTTCATTGTGTCAATCCCGCGCAGCGGCGTCAATACAACAATTGGGTTAGGTCGATGCGGATTTCAACCTTCACGGACGGAGCAGGGGCGGATACCGATAGGTTGGACTGTGTCCAACCGGCTCGTCATCGCTGGCGCGCCACCCCTCGGTGGGGTAGCCCTGCTCGACCCAGCCCGGGATCCCTTCATCGAGCACTCTGAGATTGCGATACCCTTTGACATACAGCTTTTTGTAGGCCAAACTGGCCAGCTCGTGGGGACACGCTCAGTAGAGGACGACTATCCCCTCGCGGGGGATGTCCCGGGACCGGACATCAATGCTGTCAATGGGAATCGACAGCGCGCCTTTAATATGCCGGATCAAATACTCTTGCCGACTCCGCACATCGACGAGCGCCACCGGCGCGCCATCGCTGAGCAGTTGAGCCACCTGCTTCACCCCAATCAGTTCGATTGGAATGTCATCGCCTGGCAATGGCATCTGAGCCGCCTGGGCCAGCCCTGTTCCCAGGATGAGCAGGAGCACCACGGTAACCATCCACTTCGCACGCATCGAGTTCTTCCTCCCCACCGGCATGCCTAGGGATTGCCGAGTCTCCCCTTTCCTCCCATGAATGGCCTGTAGAGGACTTCCCCCGACTCCTGGCGGACAGCACATGCTCTCCGTCGAAGTGTCGGCTATGCATCCAGGAATTGCGAGGAGTCATTTTGGCTTGGGGTATCTCACAAAGTACAAGCGTTCGTTATGCTATCACTCCCATTGGTGGGTGTGCAAGCACTCTGTATGCGAGGGTAAGCGTCAGAGGTTTACATCAAGAGAGGGATGGAGGCCAGCTGATGGGGCTATGGGAGAGACGATCACCGCTCAGCGATGAACCCCGCTGGATGGCCGCGATCGGGCGGTACTCAGAGAGTCGCGCCCATACACATATGGCAATTGCCGGTGGTTGCCACGGAGGAGGCCCGCGCGCCGCCGACATCTGAGGGCATCTGAATGTAGACACTTGCAATAGGCTTGCACGGCCGCCGTGGGTTATTGTGCCAGGACCGCAAAGGCCGTTGACACGGCGAGGTCTCCCCTCTACAATCGCACGGCCTCGCTGGGAGTGAGGTGTGTGTTCCTAGGCTCGATAATATTGAGGAGAACGTAGATGACGAACGTCCCCGAGAGAGCCATCGAAAACGAGACGCCTCCCGCCGTGGTCCTCCGTCACTTGAGCACCGGTTTTTGGATTTCCCAGGCCATCGCCGTCGCGGCCGCTCTGGGGATTGCTGACCACTTGCAACATGGCGCCAAGAGTTGTGCTGAGCTGGCGCCTGCCGTGGGCGTCCATGCCGGGGCCCTGTATCGACTCTTACGCGGGATTGCGAGCGTTGGGGTCTTTGCTGAGGATGATCAAGGCCGCTTTACCCTCACCCCCCTAGCCACCCTGTTGCTGACGGATGGGCCGGGGTCGTGGCGAGCAGCAGCGATCCTGAATGGGGAGCCATGGGCCTGGCAGCCATGGGGGGCACTTGCCTATAGCGTGAAGACTGGTAAGCCCGCGTTTGAGCATATCTTCGGGATGAAGTTTGATACCTATCTGACCCAGCATCGTGAAGCCGCTGACACCTTCCAAGCCTTTATGCATGTCGCGACCGCCGAAGAGGCTATGGTAGTGGCGCCGGTTTATGATTTCTCGGGACTGACCATGGTTGTTGATGTGGGGGGCGGACGCGGGGCGCTGCTGGCAGCGATCCTGAAATGTAACCCCCATCTCCGTGGCATCCTCTTCGAACGCCCCCAGGTCATTGCTGACGCGCCAGCGTTACTCGAGGCCCAAGGCGTCGCTGACCGCTGCGAGCTGGTGGCCGGAGATTTTTTCCAGACGTTGCCTATGGGTGCTGACGCCTATATGCTGAAATGGATCTTGGTGAGTTGGGACGATGAGCAAAGCGTCATCATCCTGCAGAACTGCCGTCGAGCGTTAGGATCACGCGGTAAGTTGCTTGTCATCGAGCGCATCATTCCACCTGGCAACGAGCCATTTTTTGGCAAGCTCGCCGATCTTAATTTGCTGGTCATGTATCAGGGGCGCCATCGGACTGAAGTTGAATATCGCACCCTCTTCGCCCGTGCCGGCTTTGAGCTGTCGCGGGTCATCCCGACGAATTCGCCAACGGAATTTAGCGTGATCGAGGGGCACCCTATCTAACGGATGTGGAGGCGAGACTGCAATCCTCGCCACTCGCCCTGTCGCTTCGATGACGGCCGCTCAGCGATGCCATTACAGCCGCATCGCCAGGCCATCAGCCAGTGAGTTACGATAGGCCCGCAGGGCGGGGACAAATCCGATCAGCAGCCCGACCACGATGACGGCCAGGACGTAAAGGTAGGCGGTCATGGTCAACGGTTGGATGGGATTGAATAACCCAAAATGCCGCTCCACGATCGGTTGCGAGAGGAACGACAGTGCGTACACCAGGAGCACGCCAACGATCGCACCACCCATACTAAGAAAGCCGGACTCGAGCACCAGCAACAGGACGATCCGCAGCGGCCCGGCCCCTACAGCGCGCAATACCGCCATTTCACGTCGCCGCTCAGTTAGCGCGGTATAAAGCGAGACGAGCAGGCCGAGCAGGCCGATGATGATGACGAAGAGGCTCACCACCCGCAGCGCCTCTTCTGCATAGCCGATGGTGTGCCACAGCTCGCTCAAGGTGACACCAGGAATGATGGCCATCAGCGGCTCGTCTTCGAAGGTGTTCACCTCGCGCTGCAGGCGGAGCGTGTCGATCCGAGACCGCGCCCGCAGCAAGAACGCGGTGATCTGCTTGATCGTGATCTCTTCCTGCGCAATCTTCCAGGCTTGCATGGCCTCGCCTGGCATGGGTGGAGCGCCTTCCGACCAGTCGAGATGCATCGCTTCCATGCCTTCGAGCGTGATATACAGCGACCGGTCGACGGGGGTTGCGGTCTTCTTCAAGATGCCCACCACCGTGAACGGCTTGTCGTCATGCTCTAGTAGCCCTCGGCCGTGGGTGATGCCGTGGGTGATGACGACGCGGTCGCCGAGACGGTATTTCAGCTCGGCGGCCACATCGGAGCCCAACGCCACATCGAAGATCTCGGACGGAACGCGCCCCTCAGCAACCTCAACTTGCTGGTCGCGGCGGTAACGATAGTCTTGGTAGAAATCTTCGGTGGTGCCGACGACTCGGAAGCCGTAGTGGCTGTCACCCAACGAATACTGCATGGTCCAGGCGACTGCTGGGTGATTGCGAAAGTGTTCATAGGACTCATAGGCAATGTTGTTCGTCGCAGAGCCGACGCGAAAAACGGTATACAAAAGGAGCTGCAACGCACCGCCGCGGGCGCCCACGATCAGATCGGTCTGACTGATTCGAGATTGTCTTCAAGTGGGACCATGTAGCCCGGCACGCGTGCGACTCCATTGATAACGCCCTGCAACTCGGGTGTCATCTCGCCCGTGCGGAAGTTCAATCGCCGCATCATCTGCCACGACAGCGCGGGAGCGGCGATCGCCGGCTGCTTTGCTGCTGCTGCAGCGGTCTGTTGAGGTCCACTGAAGGCTGACGCGAGCACTCCCACGAGGCAAATGGCCAGGAGCCACCTCGATCCTGAGCGCAACCCGTCCATTGGGATTAGGTTTGGCATGGGTGATTTCATGCGGCCTCCGTAGCGTCGCAGATGGGAGGGGAGCTCACCACCGGGACATTACCCTCCCCGGCTGGCCTAGAGCCAACCCCTGAATATCCATAACAGCCCCTGCTAAAAGCGCTACGACTCGCCAGTACTCGGCAGCTCGGCAGGATCCCAGACTGATGCATGTAACGTTCAATCAGCTCTGCATTGTAGGGCAACTGTAGAATTAGTGCAGTATAGGATAAGGGCCCTCAGAGATGCCTGAGATCATTGCATAACCTGACTCGCGGAGAGCCGACGCTGGCAACCGCTTCCACTCCTGCAGAGTCTACTGCCATCGGGAATTTGTCAGCGGTCATGTCGACATCTGGGATGAAGGACTGGAGGACTGGTCCACTTGACAGCGATAGTCTTTTCAGGCTACAGTGCAACTCGTTTTCATCTTATGTCAGAATGTCTGACATTCTTGGTAGATGTCGATGGCGCAATGGAGAGCTCCTTGAGTACTACGACGCGGAGGCTATTGATGCTGCTACTGTCGCTTTGGGTGGTTGGCATGGGGATATCGGTGGCTGCTGTACCGGGTGAGCTGTGCCCCTCCAGCGTCATAAACGTCATCGCCGTAGAGAATCCGTATGGGAGCATGCTGGCGCAGTTGGGCGGTCAATGCGTGCGTGTTACCAGCATCATCAACGATCCCAGTGCCGATCCACATGAATTTCAAACCGACGTCCAGGTCGGCAAGGCCTACCAGACGGCGGAGCTCGTGGTCCAGAATGGCCTGGGCTACGACGAATTCTCCAACAAGATCATCGCCACGTTGCATCAGAAACCCGTCGTCATCACCGGCGGCGATGTGGTCGGATTGAAGCCGGGTGATAATCCACACCTCTGGTATGCCCCGGACTATGTGATGCGCATAAGCCAGGCGATCACTCGTACCCTGCGACAACTTCGTCCGCTCGCGGGAACGTATTTCGACGCTCAAGCCCAGGAGTTTGCCACCGCTCTCAGCCCCTATCATGCCTTGATCGAGGAGATTAAGCGACGATTTGCGGGGACTCCCATTGGGGCTACGGAAACGGTTTTTGTCTATATGGCGGAGGCCACGGGCCTGGATCTGGTCTCACCTCCCAGGTTCATGCAGGCGGTCGCCGAAGGCACAAACCCGACCGTGCGCGACGTGGCAACATTCCACGATCAGATTCGGCAAAAGCACATCAAGGTCCTCGTGTATAACACGCAGGCGGTGAGCAACCTGGCGTCCCAGTTGCGAACGTTAGCCCACGAGGCCGGCATTCCGGTGGTGGGGGTGACGGAGACGCTTGTGCCCGTCCATGATTCCTTTCAGAACTGGCAGGTGCGACAGTTGCGAGACTTGCTCACCGCGCTGGAGTACGCGGATGGTTCAGCTGAGCGGCGGTGAGTCAGGGGACAGATCGGTGGCGTCGATCACACGGTCACGAGCGGCGATACCAGCCATCGCCTTTGACAATGTTGCGATGCAGCGCCGGGGTCGGTTGGTGTGGAGCATGGCTACGTTCAGCATCAAACAGGGCGAATGTGTGGCCCTACTTGGGCCTAATGGTTCGGGCAAGACCACGATGCTGCGCGTGATTCTCGGTCAACTCACACCAACCGCCGGGCATGTGACCGTCCTGGGAGCTCCACCACAGCCGGGCAACCGGGCCATCGGCCTCGTTCCGCAGCGGCGGGAACTGGTCTCAGATCTATCCATACGCAGCCGCGATCTCGTCTTGCTCAGCATTAACGGCTATCGCTGGGGGTTTGGCCGCGCGCGACCTGAGGAGCTGCGGCAAATGACCCGTGCCCTGCAAGCCGTGGGGGCGCTCGACGTTGCCGATGAACCGGTGGATTCCCTCTCCGGCGGGCAGCAGCAACGGGTGTTCATCGCCCAGGCGCTGGTTGACGAGGTGCAAGTCCTGTTGCTCGACGAACCCTTAGCCAGTCTCGATATGAAGAGCCAACACGAGATCGTAGCACTGATCTCAGCGATTCACCGGAGTCGTGGGGTGACAACGCTCATCGTCACCCATGACCTGAATCCTATGATCTCCAT
>Ga0137403_10009907_pt1 | contig 10574 bp, 10 predicted proteins | sample CZOMad2_1_16fung_FD_122057 | JGI IMG/M metagenome (GOLD analysis project Ga0137403, IMG submission 122057) | Vadose zone soil fungal communities from Angelo Coast Range Reserve, California, USA - CZOMad2_1_16fungal (Hybrid Assembly) | ecosystem: Environmental > Terrestrial > Soil > Vadose zone... | reverse complement strand
CTTGATCTTTCAGCGCCTGCACGGTCGCAGCCAGTACCCTGGCACCGGCATCGGTCTGGCGATCGCCAAGAAGATCGTGGAGCGCCATGCTGGCCGCATCTGGGTGGAGTCCGAACCCGGCAAGGGAAGCACGTTCTATTTCACACTGCCGGCGAGGGAGCCGGACCGCCATGCATGACGCGGTCGCTGGTAGGCCGATCCAGATTCTCTTGGTGGAGGACAATCCCGGAGATGTCCGCCTGGCGGTCGAGGCTCTTCGGTACACGACAGTCCGCAACCAGCTGCACATCGTCCAAGATGGGGTCGAGGCCATGTCCTTCCTGCGCCGGGAGGGCCAGTATGTGGGCATTCCACGGCCGGATCTCGTCTTGCTCGATCTGAATTTACCCCGGAAGGACGGTCGGGAGGTCCTGGCCGAAATCAAGCAAGATGCCGACCTCAAGCGCATCCCGGTGGTGATCTTCACGAGTTCAGCAGCCGAGCAGGATATATTACACGCCTACAACCTGTACGCCAATTGTTACATCACCAAGCCACTGGATCTGGAGCAATTTCTGAGAGTCATCCGGTCGATCGAAGATTTCTGGTTAGTTGTGGTCAAATTGCCACCGGCATAATCATGGGCTGCAAGGGCAGCCGCTTCATGTGCCGTTTTCCAAGACAGAGGGTGCAGCAAGGCGAGGGGAAAATGGCCGAGAGACAGCTAGAGGTTTTACTGATCGAGGATAATCCTGGGGATGTCCGCCTGATTCGACAAATGTTGGCAGAGGACAAGGATATGGTCTTCCATCTGGAGTCTGCCGACAGTCTCTCCGTTGGCATGGAGCACCTGACGGAAGCTCCGGTGGACCTCATTCTGCTGGATCTCTTCCTGCCCGATAGTTACGGCATTGAGACATTCCACAAGGTATACGCCCAGGCATCGGGCGTGCCCATCGTGGTCCTCAGCGGTTCCGATGATGAGGAACTCGCCATGAACGCCGTTCAGGCGGGGGCGCAGGACTATCTCGTCAAGGGACAGGTGGATGGCAATTTGTTGGCGCGCGCCATCCAATATGCCATTGAACGCGAGCGGGGGCGGAAAGAGCGCCTCCAACTCTTAGCCCGTGAGCAGGCGGCGCGGGATCATGCTGCGCAGGCTGAGCGACGCCTTCACGATATCGTGCAAGGGTTGCATGCGATCGTCTGGGAGGCGGATGCCCAGACCTGGCAGTTCACATTTGTCAGCCAGCGGGCCGCAGATATTCTTGGGTATCCTATCGAGCACTGGTTGACGCAGCCGGACTTCTGGGTAAGCCACATCCATCCGGAGGATCGCCAGCGGAGCATCGCTTACTGTGTAGAATGCACCCGGAAAGGCCTGGATCATGCGTTCGAGTACCGGGCTTTGGCTGCCGACGGGCGTGTCGTCTGGCTGCAGGATATCGTGCATGTGGTACGCGATGCCGAGGGTCCAGTACGGCAGCTGCGGGGTGTAATGATCGACATTACGACGCACAAGCAGGTGGAGGAAGAACTCAAGGCGCGGGCACGGCAACAGGCAGCCGTCGCCGAACTCGGCCAGCGGGCCTTGGCGAACCCGCCGCTCGCCGAGCTGTTCGACGAGGCTGTCGTCCTCGTGGCCAATACCCTCGACGTGGAGTATTGCAAGGTCCTGCAACTACTGCCGGACGGCAAGGCCCTGCGACTACAGGCGGGCATAGGCTGGAAGGCTGGGCTCATCGGTCATGCCCTCGTTGATACGGTCGCCGATTCACAGGCCGGGTATACCTTGCTCGTCAGGGAGCCGGTAATCGTCGAGGATCTGCGCAGGGAGCCACGCTTTCGGGGCACACAACTGCTGCATGATCACGGCATCGTCAGTGGCCTAGACGTCATCATTTATAGCAGAGGCCAGCCCTTCGGTATCCTCAGCGCGCATACCAGACGGCGTCGGACGTTCACGCAGGACGACATCCACTTCCTGCAAGCCATCGCCCATGTGCTCGGCACGGCGATCGAGCGCAAACAGGTGGAGGAGGCGCTGCGCACAGTGCGCGAGGGGTTGGAGCTGCGGGTGCGCGAGCGCACCGCCGAACTACTGCAGACGAATGAAAGCTTGCTCAAGGAAATCGCCGAGCGCCAGCGTGCCGAGGAGCAGTTGCAAGAGCAGCAGGAGGCATTGTTCCAACGTGAGAAGCTGGCTGCAATGGGATCGCTTCTCGCCAGCGTGGCCCATGAACTCAATAATCCGCTGTCGGTTGTGATGGTGCAGGCCGATTTGCTGAGCGAGGAGGTTCGCGAGGAAGCCCTGGCGGAGCGCATCAAACTCATCAACCAATCGGCCGAGCGTTGCGTCAGCATTGTCCAGAACTTCTTGGCCCTGGCACGTCGCACACCACCACAGCGGACCCATGTGGAGCTCAACGCCATCATCGATGAGGCCATGACGCTGCTCACCTACCCCCTGCAGGTGGACAATGTCGATGTGCAGCAGAACCTGGCCGAGGATCTCCCGCCCCTCTGGGCGGATCGCCACCAGCTGCACCAGGTGCTGATCAATCTGATCACCAATGCCCACCAGGCGCTGCGTGAGAGGCCCACACCCCGTCGGCTGGAGCTGACTACCCGTTACGACTCGATCGCCAGTGTGGTCACCCTGGAGGTGGCTGACACGGGGCCGGGGATTCCGCCTGAGCTCCAGGAACGGATCTTCGAACCCTTCTTCACCACCAAGCCACCAGGTGTTGGCACCGGCTTGGGCCTGCCCTTCTGTAGGGGGATCATCGAGGGCCACGGCGGTACCATCAGTGTGGAGAGCCAGGTGAGCCGAGGTGCCGTGTTTCGCATCAAGCTCCCGGTAGAAGCGGTGCCGGTGACCGTGGCGGAAATCCCGGTGCCTGAAGCCTTGCTCCCCGTCAAAGGCAAGGCGATCTTGATCATCGACGATGAGCCGGGGATCGTCAGCGCGCTAGCCTACCTGCTACGCCGCGACGGCTATTACGTCGACACCGCCAGCAACGGGCGTCTGGCTTTGGAGCAACTACAGGGGCAACCTTACGATCTCATCTTATGCGACCTCCGCATGCCCGACCTGGACGGGCCTGGGTTGTACCAGGAGATCGCAGCACATCTGCCCCACTTGCTGTCGCGCATAATCTTTCTGACCGGTGATACGCTCAGTCCGGAGGCTAGGGAGTTTCTGGAAAAAGCGGGCGTCGCACGTCTGAACAAACCCTTTCGGGCGGCTGAGGTGCGCCGCGCGGTCCAACAGGCCTTGCAAGCGCTGTGAATTGCCATGCCAAGCGAGGATGCGTTCGGTTCTGATCAGGAACCTGGGTTCCAGGACATCTACTGGCGGGATGAGATCCTGCAGTTGATGTTCTGGCTAGGCGGGGAAGGGCTCTTCGAGGATGTGGCCCCAGACGATCTCCGGCGCTTCCTCGAAACCGACCCTGGCCGGTTGGAAGAACGCCTCGAACAGCTTGTGCAGGAAGGGGTACCTCGACCCTTCCTCGGGAGATGGGAGGCGGTACCGCTTAAACGCGTTGGGAATTGAGGAAGGGCGGATCGGGCAAGACCACACTGGCTGGAACACTCGCCAGGATGTTGGGGCGGCGAGGGCATGCCATCCTGGCCATTGACGCAGACAGTAATCCCAATCTAGCCATCACGCTGGGCATTCCACGTGAGGTGGCCATGCACATCCAGCCGGTTCCTCAGGAGATTATGAAAGACCAGCTGGACGCCAGTGGCAAGCACGTCCGGACCCTGGCGCTCCCTTACCCGGACGTGATGGCGCGCTATAGCACGGCGGCTGCCGACAACACGAGAGTGCTCCTAATGGGTCGGGTGAATCACGGCGGCGCCGGCTGAATGTGCGCCGCGCATGCCACCGTGCGTGGCTTGCTACACGACGTGACGGAGCAGGCGGGGACCGTGGTCATCGACATGGAAGCAGGCCTCGAGCATCTGAGCCGGGGGACCCCGAGATATGTCGCTACGCTCTTGCTGGCGGTCGAGCCCTATTTCAAATCGATGGAGACGGCGGCCCGTTGCAAGGTCATGGCCGAGGAGCTTGGGATCCCCCACATCTTGGCTGTGCCTAACAAAGTGCGCGGACCACGGGACGCCGAGGCGATGTGCAGTTTTTTCGCCCATGTGGGTCTTCCGTTCACGGTATTCATTCCAGCCGACGAGATGATTTTGGAGGCGGACCGCCTCGGACGGGCGCCCTTGGATCCCGACGCCGCTTCACCGGCCGTTGAGGAAATCGCCAGGCTTGCTGATGCCCTGTGCGGTACCTGAAGCTGCCAAGTTCATTTGCGCCGCTCGCCTCTGATGCCAAGGGGGGACGTCCTCCATCTCCCGAATTTGATTGACATTACGATACATGGTGTGTTAGAGAGGACCCCGCTCAAGGCTTACGGTCTGGCTATCATTGTCCAGGGTGGAGGTGTGCTGTCATGAGGTTGTTGCGGCTGGATGACCTGCACCTGCGGTTTGGTGGTGTGACCGCCCTAGCGGGGGTGAACCTCGAGGTACAGACCGGCGACTTTTTCGCCATCATTGGCCCCAACGGCGCTGGCAAGACCAGTGTTTTCAATTGCATCAGTGGCATCTATACGCCCACCCAGGGACACATCTTCTTTGACGGGCGTGACATCACCTTCTTGAAGCCGCATCAGCGTGCCCAGCTGGGCATCGCCCGCACCTTCCAGAATATCGCCCTCTTCAAGGGCATGACCGTGTTGGAGAATGTCAAAATCGGGCGTCATGTGCACCTCCACTCGGGGGCGCTCGCCTGCGGCTTCTACTATGGCAAAGCAGCGCGGGAAGAATTTGCGCACCGAGAAGTCATCGAGCGCGAGATTATCGATCTCTTGGAACTCCAGGACATTCGCCATCAGATCGTCGGCACCCTGCCCTATGGTGCCCAGAAGCGGGTCGAGTTGGCGCGGGCGCTGGCCTTAGACCCTTCGCTCCTGCTCCTAGATGAGCCGACCGCGGGCATGAATGCCGAGGAAACCGAGGACATGGTGCGCTTTATCTTGTATATCAAGCGCGTCCGCCGGCTGACGGCGGTGATGATCGAACACGACATGGGTGTGGTAATGGACATCTCAGACCGTGTGGCGGTCCTTGATTTCGGCGAGAAGATCGCCGAAGGACCCCCCGCCGAGGTGCAGCAGAACCCGCTGGTGATCAAGGCATATCTAGGCGAGGAATTCGAGGTGGCGTAGACCGGGAAGGGAACCGGCATGGAGCAGGGCACGATTCCGCAACTGTTCGTCGCCAAGGCCCGTCAATATGGCTCTGCGCAAGTGGCGCTGCGCGAGAAGGCCTATGGTATCTGGCAACAGGTAACATGGCAGCAATATTACGAGCACGTGTGTGTGCTGTGCCTGGGCCTAGTGGAGCTGGGTCTGCAGCGCGGCGATAAAGTCGCGGTGATCTGCGGAAACCGCCCCGAGTGGCTCTATGTCGAACTAGCGGCGCAGTCAGCTGGCGCCGTCCCCGTCGGGATTTTCGTCGATAGCCTCCACCATCACGTGAAATTTATCCTCGATCACGCTGAGGCGCGCTTCGTCATCGTTGAAGATCAAGAACAGGTCGACAAGGTCTTAGACGTACGCGATGAGCTGCCTGGCCTGGAGCGCGTCATCGTGGATGACACGCGCGGGTTGGAGGATTATCGCGAGCCGCTCCTCCTCAGCTTGGGCGAGGTGGAAGCCCTCGGCCGTGACTTGCGAACTCGTGAGCCACACCTGTACGATGAGCTCCTGGCCAAAGGTGCGCCCTCCGATGTCGCCTTGCTTGCCTATACCTCCGGTACCACCGGGGTGCCGAAAGCCGCCATGATTAGCCATCGGAATCTGCTCTCGATGGCCGCGGGTGTGATGCACATCGATCCCATCAGCGATGCCGATGACATGGTGTCCCTTCTCCCATTTGCGTGGGTTGGAGAACAGCTCATGAGTGTCGCTATCGCCTTGTCTGCCGGGGCGACGGTCAACTTTCCCGAAAAGCCAGAGACGATACGCGAAGATATGCGCGAGATCGGTCCACAGCTGATCCTCGCTCCCCCGCGACTCTGGGAGGCAATGTGCTCGGAGTATCAGGTGAAGATCGCTGCTGCGGGGTTCCTCAAGCGCTTGGCCGCTCGGACGGCCTTGGCAATTGGACAGGGGGTAGCGGAACGGCAGTTGAGTGGTCGGCCCGTTGGGTTAAGCTGGCGACTGCTTGCTGCACTGGCTTACGTGCTCACCTTTCGCAGCCTGCAGGATAAGCTTGGAATGTCGCGTCTGCGCTATGCCTACACCGGCGGCGCGCCACTGGGCACGGAGATCTTTAAATTTTTCCGAGCGATCGGGCTCAATCTCAAACAAGTCTACGGCCAGACGGAGACTGCGGGCATCTGTGTCCTGCACCTCGATGGCGAGGTGCGAGGGGAGACCGTAGGTAAACCCACTCCCGGCACCGACATCCGCCTCTCGGACATCGGCGAGATCCTGATTCGCGGGGAGTGCGTCTTCCTGGGGTATTACAAGAATCCCGAGGCGACTGCCAGGGCGCTGGAGGATGGCTGGCTGCACACCGGTGATGCGGGATACCTGGACGAACACGGGCATCTAGTCATGATCGACCGCTTAACAGATGTCTTAGGACTTGCCGATGGCTCCCGCTTCTCGCCTACCCTCATCGAGAACAAGTTGAAGTTTAGCCCCTATATTCGTGAGGCGGTGGTGGTCGGCGAGGATCGACCATACATCGTCGCCCTGATCCAGATCGACATGGGCAACATGGCCAACTGGGCCAAGTCGAATCGCCTTCCCTACACCACTTTCAAAGACCTCTCGAATAAACCGGAAATCTATCAGCTAATCGCCACAGAGATTACACGCGTCAACCAGAACCTGCCCAAGGTGGCGCAGATTCGGCGGTTCGCGATCTTCGACAAGGAGCTGCATGCCGACGATGAAGAACTCACGCGCACACAAAAGGTGCGTCGGGCCACGGTCGGCTTGAAATATACGGAAATGATCGAAGCCTTATACACTCCACATGGGGGATGATTCCAGGGGATGGTAGCATGATCGAGCAGTTGGTGTTCATGTTGCAGTTACTGATCACGGGGGTTGCCGTCGGTAGTGTTTATGCGCTGATGGCCCTCGGGTTTGTGCTCATCTTCAAGGCCTCGAGTGTGGTGAACTTCGGACCCGGGGAGCTGGTGCTGTTCGGGGCGTATGTGTCGTGGGCCACGATCTTACAAATGCACTTACCCCTCTACCTCGCCTTGCCCCTGACGCTCGTGATGTCAATGGCTCTGGGCCTGATCATCGAGCGGGGAGTCTTGCGACCTCTGATCGGGCAGCCCCTGATCTCCGTCATCATGGTCACGTTCGGCTTTGCCAGCGTGATTCGTGGCGTCCTCAATATGGTCTGGGGCAGCGATACCCGTCCATTCCCGGCGCTGTTTTCGTCAGTCCCCTTCCACCTTGGGCCGGTTCCCGTCTCGCCAGTGCACCTGTGGAGTTTCGTGATGGCGGTCATCTTACTGGCAGCCTTCTCTCTGTTCTTTAAGTACAGTCTGACCGGGATGGCGATGCGAGCCACGGCTGACAACCAACAGGTGGCGCTCTCCCTGGGGATCAGCGTGAAAGGCATCTTCGCCCTCTCCTGGTGCATCGCCACGGTGGTATCGACGCTCGGGGGCATTATTCTGGGAAGTGTCCGAGGTGGGGTGGATTTTTCCCTGGCAGATTTGGGTCTGAAAGTGTTTCCGGTGGTCATCCTCGGTGGCCTGGATAGCATTATGGGTGCCATCGTTGGCGGCGTGTTGATCGGGGTCCTCGAGAATCTCTCGGGCGGCTACCTCGATCCCATCTTTGGCGGCGGTGTCAAAGAGGTCGCGCCGTTCGTGGTTCTAGTGCTGATCCTGATGCTCCGCCCTTATGGTCTCTTTGGCAAGGTCGAGATCGAACGCGTGTAGAAGAACAATACTCAGTGCTCAGAGTTGCCTTGCCTTACGACTCAGCACTCAGGACTCAGCACTCAGCACCGTCTTCTTGAGGCCTTCTGCTTGGAGTGCCGGCATGACGTGCGGTGGATTCAGGGTTCGGTATCGGGATGACGAACGGATCTTTGATACGCATGTGCCGATTGTCGCGCTCGTGGTCCTCCTCAGCATTCTCTGCATCGTTCCTCTCCGGACCTCCACCTATTGGCTCGACGTGCTCAACCGCATCGGTATCGCCATCATTGGCGCGTTGGGCCTGAATATACTGATCGGGTTTACGGGACAGATCTCTATTGGCCATGCGGCATTCTTGGCGGTCGGCGCTTATACGACAGCAATACTTGAGGCGAAAATTGGGCTGCCATTTTATGTGGCGATTCCGGCGGCAGCTCTGGTGACCGCCGTCTTCGGCCTCCTCTTTGGCCTCCCCTCGCTGCGGCTCAAGGGTTTGTATTTGGCCATTGCGACGCTCGCGGCGCACTTCATTACGACGTATGTCATCATCCATTGGGAGAGCATGACGGGGGGAGTACTGGGCCTGTTGGTTCCGACTCCTACCCTCTTCGGCCTGACGCTGGACTCAGATCCGCGGATTTTTTACGTGATCCTTGCCTGTGTCATCCCAGCCACATTCTTCGCCAAAAATCTGTTTCGCACCAAAGTGGGACGAGCGTTTATCGCCATTCGCGACCGGGACGTGGCAGCACAGGTGATCGGGGTAAGCCTCTTCCGGTACAAGTTGCTGGCGTTCTTGATCAGCTCGTTTTATGCTGGCATTGCGGGCGGGCTGATGGCCCACCACTCGCGCATTCTGTTCCCAGACGCCTTCACCCTGCTGGTGGCCATCGACTACCTAGCGATGATCATCATTGGCGGCATGGGGAGCATTCTTGGGTCGATATTCGGAGCGATGTTCATGACGCTGCTCCCCGAGGTTCTCAAACTCACTGCCACCTCGCTCAGCGGTGTGTACCCACAGTCGTTCGGACTGATTGCGTCGGCACGAGACGTCATTTTCGGCCTGGCGATCATTTCTTTCTTGATCTTTGAACCCGAGGGCCTGGCCCGCATCTGGTTGCGTATCCGAAACTATTGGAAACTGTGGCCGTATTCGTATTAAAGACAGTGCTGAGGGCTGAGGACTGAGGAGCGCGAGTTTGAAAATGATAGAATTAACCTCTACTCAATGGGGGTCGACCATGATCCATGTAGGTCTAGACTCTTGGTTCATCCAAACCTCAATCATCAGTCCTGTTCTTGAGAGGAGAAGACGATGAGCCGTAAATTGTTCGCATCGACCTGCTGCGTTATGATCATCCTCGTAGGGCTCGGCGTTCTGTGCCCAGAAGCGCAGGCGCAGGGCACCATTAAGCTCGGCAATCTCGTGGACCTCACCGGACCGACCTCGGATCAGGGGAAGGATATCTCGCAAGCTCGCATCGATGCCGTGCAATATTTCAATGCCAAAGGAGGCATCAACGGCACGAAGATCGAACTCGTGAGCGTCGAGTACGGTTTTCAGCCGCCGCGTGCGGTGGCGGCGTACAAGAAATTCGTCGAGGAAGATAAGGTCATCCTGGTTCTAGGCTACGGCACACCCGATACGGAGGCGCTGCGGCCTTATATCACGAAGGATAAAGTGCCCTATCTCTCAGGGTCCTATTCTGGCCACCTCACCGACCCGAAACAGACGCCTTACAATTTCCCCGGTGGGATCGACTATTCGAGTCAGATTCGCATTTTCCTAAACTACGTGAAGGAGACCTGGACCGACACCAGCCGCAAACCGCGGGTGGCCTTTATTTTTGCTGATAATGCCTATGGGCGGGCGCCAATTGAGGCGGGACGTGGGTATGCCAAGGAGATCGGTGTGGACCTGGTGGACGAGCAGATCATTCCCACAGTCCTCACAGATGCCACCTCGCAATTGCTCAATATGAAGAAGAAAGACCCGGATTTTGCCTACATCAATACCAATACCCAGTGGGTCCCAGTGGTCCTCAAAGACTCGTTGAAGCTGGGATTGAAGACCACCTATGTGGTCAATAATTATGGCTTTGACGAGCGCACACCGAGCCTGGCCGCCGAGGCGGCCGAGGGCGTGATCGGCATTGCCGATGTGGCCTTCTGGGGAGATGACGTGCCAGGCATGAAGGTCCTGATGGATTTCCACAAGGAACATCATCCGAACGATACCCATAATTCCCCCTATATGCGTGGCTGGCTCTGGGTGATGGTCGCGGTCGAAGCCCTCAAACGCTCGTCAGATAATCTCAGCGGTGAGGGAGTCAAAAAGGCCCTGGAGAGCCTGCGGGACTTCGACACGTGGGGCTTGAGTCAACCGTTCACCTACACGGCCGAGGATCACCGGCCGACCACAAAGGCTAAGCTCTATACCATCAAGGGGGCCAAATTGGTCCCCATGCGCGATGTGGAGGTGCCGCGCAACATGGCATGGCTGGGTAAATAAAACAGGGCTGAGCCATGAGGACTGGGTCGAGAATTATGTTCACTCCATCCTCAGTACTGTATAGCATCTCAATGCCTACAGCTCTCACTGCACAGACAAACAGGC
>Ga0137403_10009904_pt1 | contig 10575 bp, 10 predicted proteins | sample CZOMad2_1_16fung_FD_122057 | JGI IMG/M metagenome (GOLD analysis project Ga0137403, IMG submission 122057) | Vadose zone soil fungal communities from Angelo Coast Range Reserve, California, USA - CZOMad2_1_16fungal (Hybrid Assembly) | ecosystem: Environmental > Terrestrial > Soil > Vadose zone... | reverse complement strand
TCGTCGCGCTGCGCGAGGATGTCGGCCGCCACAATGCGCTGGACAAGCTGGCCGGCGCGCTGGCGCTGCAGCAGATCCGCGCCAGCGAGGGCATGGTGTTGCTGACCAGCCGGGTCTCGGTCGAAATGGTGCAGAAGACCGCGACCATCGGCGCGCCGCTGATGGTGGCAGTCTCCGCCCCGACCGCGCTGGCGGTACGGATGGCGGATGCAGCCGGCATTACCCTGGCCGCGATTGCGCGCAGCGACGGGTTCGAGGTCTTCACCCATTCCCACCGAATTAAAGCTGATGTCGCTGCCCGGGGAGCCGACACGCAAGGAGCCGTTCATGTCGCCTGACCGCCTGATCCATATGGCCAATCAAATCGGAAAATTCTTTCAGAGCCAGGGCCACGACAAGGCGGTGCCGGGAATCGCCGAACACATCCGGAAATTCTGGGATCCCAGGATGCGCTCCAAGATCCTGGCGCATCTTGACGCCGGTGGTGCGGGTCTTGATCCTGATGTCCGGGATGCCATCGAGGCCTTGAAGAAAGCTTAAAGTGTAGCGCGGCTACGCATACATTCGAATCAACGTGATCAGAGCGATGATGGTCCCGATCGCCCACACCCATTGAGGAATCGCGGCCAAGAAGCGCCTTGGCGATTGGATCCCTTGTTGAGCGGGGACCGCGATGGCTGTAGCCGGAATCGGCGATTGCGGGCCAGCGCGCTTGTGGCCGCGCGCGGTACCCTGACTGCGGGGCCGGAGGGCCTTCGGCTTCGCAGCGGCGGGCGGCGACGCGGCCACTGGACTTGCGGAGGAAGCTGCGCCCGTCAAACCGCGATCGCGGGGCGGCGGTGCCATCGCGATGCTTGCCAGTCGGAAGCCGGCTTGCGCGTCATCGAGCCACTGGATCTGCCCTTCTTCCTGCACCGTGATGCTCAAGTGCTTGTAGAGCTTGGTTTCATAGGGCACGTCCATGAGGCCGGTAACGCTGACCCAACGGCCGATCCATTTGGCCGACGGCTGCTCCTTCAACCTGGCAAGCCCATCGGACCAGATCGAGATCTTGACGATATTGCCCCGCCACGAGCCAAAATTGATGAAGACATAGCGCTTGCTCCGACCCTTGCCCTGTTTCCGGGATCCCGGCTTGATTTCGACGATCCGCCCGATCAACTCGACCCGGTCGCCGACCCGCTGCAGCGCAGCCGAAAAATTGAGCGCATCGACGACTGGGTAGGCGGGGATGTAGGCCGCCGCCGGCTTTGTCGCGGATGCGAGCGTTGCGTTGATCGGTGCCTTCGCCGCCGGAATGTTCCGGCCGGAGAGAAATTCGTCCAGGGTTGGGACCGCCGCGAGGGGGGCTTCGCAGATTGCGGCAAAGCTGCGCGCCTGCCCCTTCAGCTTCGGCATCGCCAATAGACGTCGGAAGATTTCGCTATTCTGCGGGTCCGCGAAGTCGTTGGCCTTGAAGATGATGGTCTCCCCGCCCTCGCGGAATTTCGAGTATATCGATCTGTCCTCAATCAGGGCCCTCAAGCTGAGATCGAGCGCAATGAAGCTGAATCGGTCCATCCCGGGACCGAAATTGGAGACACGCCGGCCGGGATGCTGGAAGTGCCTGTGCCCGGTCTCGCTGCCGTTGCCGGGATGCATACCGGGGACGAACATGCCATCGTAATCGATCAGCTTGATCTCGCCATCGGCCACCATCACATTGCCGTTCTGAATGTCGCCGTGCGCGATTCCCTCCCGCTCGAGAAAACGCGCAATGGCGACAAAATCGGTGCGAGCCTTCTCGAGCGCGGGGGGATTGTTGAAATTCTTGTCCAGCCAGATACCCAGGGTGTCGCCCTCGACCCAATCCATCCGCACGATCGGAAAGACCCGCTGGCGGACGCTGATCCCCGATTGCTGGAAATCGAAATCGACGAAGCATCCGATGGCAAGCGAGCGCAACTTCTTCGAGGTCGCGTCGTACTTCTGCTGGATCGCCGGAATCTCGCGGTGAAAGCAACGCACCGCGCATTTTCTGCGCGGGGTGGTGACCGCATAGGTCAGAGCAAACCCGCCCGACATCACCAGCGGCAGGCCGAGATTGTTTTCCGCGACGGCGCCCTGCTTCAAATCCGGGTCGATGAAGGCCTGCGCCGGATGTTGGATGGCTTCATGGTAATCGGTGATCTGAGGATACGACATGGCTCGCCTACCACAGTGCGATCAGCGTGGTGTCGTCGCGCTTCATGCGGCCGGCCGCGCGCTCCTCGTGCACGAAGCGGGCGAACGCCCGTGGCGTTTGTACCTTGCGCAGCGCGCTGATCGGAGACGAGTTGCGATCGCGCTGCGAAAGCAGCCAATGACCGAGGGCGTCGGTCATGCACAGCAGCGCCGGCTGCTTCAGCCCGGCGAAGGTCCAGTCGGCGACGAGGTCGTATGCGAAATCCACCTCATCCAGGAAGGCATTCCCCACCGGATTGGTACATAGCAGCTGCGGCGACCGAGTGAAGGCGGATGCGGCGGTGAAAGGAAACGTTGCCTTGATGCAATCCCCGTCGCACAGCACGGCCAGGCTGTCGCCGATTGCGAGGATCTGGATCAGTCCTCCTTCGTCAACAATGCGAACGCCGAGCAGCGTGGCGAAACTGCCCCTGTCGTAGGATGCCTGCTGCATCCATGGCAGGCTTTCGCGATCGTACAACTTGCGAAACTCGGCGATTGCGCCCGATAGCCACTCGTGGGTGAATTCCGGGTTGCGCGCGTAATGGCGCACCAGAATGCGCGCCCATGACGCGGAGTCAAAGGACACCGACGCGCCGTCGCTCAGCGCATAGACGCCTTTGGCCGAGCGGTAGAAGCCGTCCTCGTTGCGGCTGTCTTCAGTTTTCGGGATGCTGAGCGCCAACGGCAAGCGGGATTTCTGCCGCACCTCCGGAGTGCTCACCGATCGGCTACCAGCTTGGGCCGGGTGCCGATCTCAAAGAAATCCACGATGCACTGGGGATCGCCGTTGAAGATGAAGCCACGCGATCCGTCTGCGATCGCATAGCCCTTGTCGTCGGCGAACTGGGCAAGATGTGGCGGCAACGGACTGGACATCCGCAGCAGCAATCGCGAGTGCTCGTCGTTGAGATCGGTTTCGGAGGTCGGAAACAGGATTTCCGGCCCGCCCTGGGTGGTTACGTGCAGGTTGAACAGCAGCGCCTGGCCGTCTTTGGTCGCAATCCGCCGCAGCCCGTCTGCCATTTCCTCGGGCGTGCCGTCGGTCGATTGACCGTCGGTCACGTGAAGAACGGTCGGCGGGTAGGAAGCGGGGTGAGCTTCGCACCAATTCGCCACCGTCTCCCTGGTCATCTCGAGGGCCGCCCGCATCGGGGTGCCGCCCACGCTTTTCGGGTCGAACCAGACCGGAAACTTGGTCTTCAGTTCGAGGATGCCGCCGGCGCCGTCGTCCACCTTCTTTTGCCGCTCCTCGACGCGAAGCGTGTTTTCGCTGATGGCGCTGATCGGGTGCACGATGCCACCCGACAGCGCGCCGCCGAAGCCGCTCACGACCTCCGTTCCGCCATAGGCAATCACGCCCACGTCGAAATAGTTGCGCACGCCGTCGGCCTTCGAGCATGTGGTGACCAGCGTGTAGAGCGTCTTGTTCAGGACGTCGGCAACGAAGTCCGCCTTCGAGCGGCCGGTCTCGGTTATTTCATCCATGGATCCGGATTGATCGATGACGAACAGAAAGCAGGTCGGATTGTCCCTGCTGATTTCGGCTTGGTAAGGCACGGTATCCCCCTCGATTTAGGTTGGTCAGCGGTCGGCGGCGACGGCCGGCCGGGTTCCGATGTCAAAAAAGTCTGCGATGGCTTCGATTCCGGCGTTGAACACGAATCCGCGGGCGCCGGGGCGAACGTCATAACCCTTGGCGGCCGCGGCCTCCACAGCGTGCGGCGGGAGCAGACTCGACATGCGAAACAACGACTTGCCGAAGCGATCCTTGAGGACACGCTCGTCATTCGGGAAGATCAGCGGTTCGCCGTCGCCCGCGTCGACATGGAGATTGAACAAGAGGCAGGCGCCGTCGTCGGTCGCAAGACTTTTGAGTCGATCGGCAATGGGCTCCGGATTGCCGTCGGACGGATGGCCGTCGGTCACGTGCAAGACCGTGGGCGGATAGGCGGACGGGTGCGCATCGCGCCATTGCTCCAGGATCCCGATCGCCGCATTGAGTCCGGCGCACATCGCCGTCTTGCCGTGGCTGCGCGGCTCGAACCAGATGGGAAATCGCACCGACTGCTCTACCACATCGCCGTTAGGTCCGGCGACCTTCTTGGCGCGAGTCTCGACCCGCAGGGGAGCTTCGGCGAGGCGCGAGACGGCGTACAATGCCTCGCCGTCCAACGCTCCTTGAAAGCCGTTGCGAGCCTCCTCCCCGCCATAGGCGACCACCCCCACGTGAAAGTAGTCGCGGACGCCTTCGGCCTTGGAGCAGCTGGTAATGAGCGTGTAGAGCGTCTTATTGAGCACATCCGCCAGAAAAGCAGCCTTGCTCTGCCCGCTTTTCAAGCGATGATTCATCGACGCGGACTGGTCCATCACCATCACGATGGCGGTCGGCGACGCGCGGCTGATTTCTGCTTGGTAACTCAATGATCGCACCCCCACGCATGGCCGCAACCGCGACCTGTAACAACAGCGACTTGCACGCCGCCAACGGACTCAACGCAATGCGATGCTCCGCACGCCAAGAAACGCGGTTCAAGAAACGCGCTTCCCGCACCGGAGTTCCACACGATCGAGACCATTCGTGATTTTTTCTCGGGATATGCAGCATTCCTGCAACCGAGACGCGGCGAGATATCATAATTGAATCAATGATGCCCACCGTGCCGATCGTGCAGGTGTTGATCGCCTGGGAGATCGTAAGCGGTCCCCGGCCCCGCGTGGCGGGAACCCGACGCTTGTTTCCGCGTTGCATTTAGATTCTCCAAAGTCAGTTCAAACGCCGGAGTCACGGCCATGAAACAGGTTTTCGATCAGCTCTTGAAATTCCTGCAACAAGGGATTGCTGCGATCTTCCATTTCGTCGAACTGATCTGGATCTGGTCCGTCGACCAGATCAGCAAGCTGATGGCGGTGCCATGGCAGGACTGGCCGCTGCTGAAGCAGGTTCTGCTGGTCCTGATCCTGGCCGGCGTGCTCTGGGCGCTTTACAGAGCAGGCTGGGAGCTTTTGGAAGCAGGTGCGGCGGTCCTGGCTGCATTCGCAAGCCTGCTTGGCGTGCTCGTTCAAACGCTGCCCCACGTATTTTTAGCGGGAGTTATCGCCCTGGGAGGCGTGTGGCTTGTCAATCACCTCGACAATTCGTCGTTGCGGATACCGACTTGGATGCAGGCCAGCGAACAAAATGGCGCGCCGCAAAATCAAAATAGCATGCCGCAAAAATCACCAGGTAACACACCTCAGGGCCAGCCTTCTCAGTAGAGATGTCAGTTGGTCTTCGGCGCCTGTTCGCTCAGGCGGACGAGCGCAACTCTAATTTGCCCGGCGCAATGGCAACCTGCGAGCGGTGCAGCTGTTGCTTGGCGGATTCGCGAGACGAGCGACGGAGCCCGCTTCGTGCCAATACCGGAACTGGACAGCTTGGCTCGACGACCTTATTTGCCCGCAGGAGACGCAAGGCTGCTGTCGGCCAATACCGGCTGCATCACCGTCTCGACGACGTATCGACCAATCTTCCGTCCCATATCCGTGCCAACGCGGGCCGAGAATCGGTAGTGGAAACCGGCCCAAATGCGGGCGTTTGCAATCTCGTCGGCGAGCGTACCGATGTTGGTCCAGCGGTGGGTAACGCCGGGCAAGGTCGAGCTGACCATCGAGACTTCCGGGATGTCCGTGGCGCCGAGCAGCGCTTCGATAACACCCGCGGCCGCGCCGCTCTGGATGCAGTGTGCACATGGATATTCGGGGTGCATCGGTGTGTTGTCGATCGGCTGCCAAGTCGCCTCGATCTCGGTATCCGGGTTGCCGTCGATGTCACCGTTGCGGATCGCGGTGATCGGCCGCCAGAACTCGTAGTGATACTTCGCGTCGAACACTGCGATGTAGGCATCCGTCAACGCGACTGCGAACAGAGCCATGAACCGAGCGCTTTCGATCACCGTCATCTGCTTGGCTATAACGAGTTGGCGAGGTACGGGATGATATGCCGGCGGGCCCACCATGAGCCAGAATCGCGCGGTCTCGGTCTGCTGCGGCGAACGCTTGGCACTCAACTTCCCGCCATAAATTCTTAGCTCGTTGTAATCGGCCGCCCAGTCCTTGCTGTCCAGCGCGATCGGCGGCTTCGGCCGGAACTGCGACGGATTTGCCATGACAAGCGGTACGATGTTCGGCCATGTCGACGCGACCATGATTGGCGTCGGCACGTATGCGCCAGGCTTGGTCTTCGGCCGATAGGCGTCTGGAGCATTGGCTCCGTCGTTCGCCCGCGCCTGCAAGACCTTTGCAGCGACAGTTTCACCAACTTTGACGCCATCCAACTTCGCATCGCCATCGGCGATCCCGGCGAGATAATTCGCCAATGCGGGTTTGATTTCTCCGGCCAGGTCCGGATGAAGTCCCACCAGAATGGTAGCTGCAGCGGCCGCTGCCGCGGCTTCCTGGGACGCCGTCTTCGGCGCTGTAGGCTGAAACAGGTATGGGCGGTAGCGCCGCTCGATCGAGTTGACCGCATCGAACATCGCGATGTGCACCATGGCCAACTCTCGCTGACCCGGGGCCCCAGCCGCCACGGGAGCCACAAAAGCCACGGCCTTGGCGTCCCAATCGGTGATCACGTTGGCGAACGCTGGTACGACCGGATTGGTTAGGGCGAGAGCGAACAGGACTTTGCGAAGAATCGCGGGCATGGTTGTCCTCCCGATGATCGGAAACCGCGGTCGCCGACAATTGCGGCGGCGGCCCAGGCTCCGAACCTCCGAGAGTCTGCGGCGCTGCCGCGGACAGCAGCAATCCATTTTGTGCCCTCACCAGCCGCCGTGCGCCCCAATTTGTGCTATTCTGGGCGAGGAGCATGGGCCATGCCTCGACCGCTGCCGCGCGACTTGAGGAAGGTGCTCGACCGCCTTGAGGCCGAGCCGAACCGGCCTTGGCGTGTCGAAGACCTCGCAGCGGTCAGCGGTGTGGCGCGCCGCACCCTGCATAAGCATTTCCGCCGCTTTCTCGGCTGTACACCAATGGAGTTCTTGCGCGAGCTGCGCCTCGATCGAGCGCGCCAGGAGTTGCTGCGTGCGTCGCCGGGAGCGGGTGTAACCGAGGTGGCGGAGCGCTGCGGAATTACCCATCTCGGCCGCTTCGCGACGCGCTACCGCGAGCGTTATGGCGAAAGCCCCTCGGCAACGCTGCGGCGCCGAAGCGGTCTCCATCTGCCTGCAGCGTCGCTGACGATCCCGTTGGCGGTTGAGCGTCCGACGATTGCCGTCGTTCCGTTCGATCTGATCGGCCCCGAGGCGCGGCGTGCCGCCGGCTTGCCCGAGGAAATTGTCGCGGCGATCTGGCGCCTGCACAGCGTGAACGTAGTCACGACTTTGCAGGCCCGTTACCACCTGCGCGGCAAGGTTCGGAATGATATCGGAGGTCGTCTGCGCGTCACGGTCGTTCTTGTCGAGGCATCAACCGGTCGCACGCTTTGGGCTGACCGCTGGGACGGTGACCGCAACGATGTGTTCGGCTTCGAGGAACGGGTCGCAGCAGGCGTCGCCCGCGTGATCCAGTCGACCTTGCGCGACGCCGAGATCGATCGGGCCTGCCGCCAGGGCTGCGCGCGGCCGACTGCTTGGGAATTGACGATGCGGGCGCTGCCGCGTGTGGTTTCACTCGAAGCCGCCTCAGAAGGACTCGCGCTCGAGCTGCTCGAGCAGGCGATGGAACTCGCACCGCATGACGCGCTACCCATCTCAGTCGCAGCCTGGTGCCATGGCTTGCGTGCCGGCCATCACTTCACCGCTCGACGGGAGGAGGAAAAGGCGGCGGCACGCGCACTTGCCATCCGCGCAGCCAAGCTCAACACCTGCGATGGGCTTACCGAAACGATGCTCGCCGCTGGTTATACGCTCGCCCATGATCTTGAGGTGGCGGCGATTCACGCCGAGCGAGCACTTACTCTCGACGGAGGCTCAGCCTGGGCGTGGGGGCGCAGTGCATGGATCAAAGCCTATCGGGGCGAGGCGATGGAGGCAATCGAGCAGTTTCAAATCGCACGCGCGCTGGCGCCCGCCGATTCGCTGAACTTCCTGTGCTCGGTCGGAATTGCGGCGTCGCAGTTCCAGATAGCACGGTATGAGGAATCGGTTCTCTGGTACAAGCGTGCCCTTGCCGAAAACCCCGCCGCGACGTGGACCAACCGTTTCCTTGCACCGACCTATATTCTGGCAGGTCGCGCGGAAGAGGCGCGTCGGAGCTTCGCCCTGTTCACGGCAGAATTTCCGGACCTGACGATCGCCGACGTGAGGTCGGGCTTGCCGTGGAACTCACATTATATCGACCGCACCGCCGACGGCCTGGAGACTCTGGGGATGCGTCCATCATAGGTCTTGGTGTTCCCATGCCGCCCTCAGCGCTCGCGCCGAGAGGACGTGTTCCCTGGCACGGCATTGATGGCATATTGAACGAGCACGCCCAGTGGACTGTCCTACGCCTGGCACGTCAACTTCCGGTGGGGAATTTCTGCGTGGCAGTACTTGCGCAGCAACCAATATGCAGTTCGGTTCGTGCATGACGATCGTTGATGATGCACAGGCCGATGTCGCGAACGGAAGCGGACCAAACCTTTGATGACGATGATCCGAAGCGCGCATAGATAAAATCTTGAGATGCGCCGACAATAATCGCCTTGCCGTGCCTGGGCATCAATGGCATGCTTCAGGTATGACGTCCAAATCCAGCCCGCTCAAAGCAGTTTGGTGGCGCTCCTCCTAAGGAGCGGCATGGCGTTACTATTTCAACGACCTTCGCCGCCGTGATCGGGTGAGCCAAGGTCGTCTTCCGACAAGTCTCCAATCGCGGCGGCTCCAACAGGAGAAGCCATATGTTTGTTGAGACTGCGCGACCAATCATTCTAACCGGTGATCGCACCACTGGTCCTCTTCACCTTGGCCACTATGCAGGCTCGCTAAGAAACCGGGTTGCCCTTCAGCACACGCATCAGCAGTTCGTTTTACTGGCCGATGCACAGGCCTTGACCGACAATATTGACAATCCCGAAAAGGTGCGCCGCAACGTGATGGAAGTGGCGCTTGATTACCTTGCCGTCGGCATCGATCCGAGGGAAACGACAATTTGCGTCCAATCCGCATTGCCCGCGCTTGCCGAACTTACGCAGCTCTATCTCAATTTTGTTTCCGTCGCTCGATTGGAGCGCAATCCGACTATCAAGGATGAAATTCGGATGCGGGGCTTTGAACGTGGCATTCCGGCGGGCTTCCTGTGCTATCCGGTGGCCCAGGCCGCAGACATCACCGCGTTCAAGGCAACGGTCGTGCCGGTAGGGCTGGATCAAGCTCCGATGATCGAGCAGACGAATGAAATTGTTCGTCGGATCAATCGACAGATCGGTCGTGAGCTATTGTTGGAAGCAAAACCGCTAATTCCCTCAACGGGGCGACTGCCCGGCGTCGATGGAAAAACGAAAATGAGCAAGTCTCAGGGTAACGCGATTTCGCTTTCCGCCACGCCCGATGAGATTCGCACTTTCGTAAATCGCATGTACACTGACCCAAACCACTTGCGCGCATCCGATCCCGGAATCATTGAAGGCAATGTCGTCTTTGCATACCTTGATGCGTTCGATACCGACCGCGCCGCCGTCGACGAATTGAAAGAGCGCTACCGGCGCGGAGGGATTGGCGACGTAATGATCAAGCGCCGCCTTGAAGACGTGTTGCAAGAGCTGCTGAAACCGATCCGAGAACGTCGCGCGGCTGTATCAAATGATCTTGGCCATGTGCTCGATGTGCTACGTTCCGGCACATCCAAAGCGCGCGCAATAACTCAATCGACTTTCGACGAATTACGCGATGGTTTGGGATTGTTTTCGTTCGGCAGAAAAACATGAAATCGACTTGCGTCTTGAAGGCGGTCGCGGGCGAGGTCCGAGTTGGGTCAAAGCTGAAGTCCAGGTAGTGAAGGTGACGATACGAGTAAAATTCATGAGATATCTTGAGTCCTCTAGTTGAGATGACCGCGGCACAGGATGCCGTTAGCCAAATAAGAACTTCGTGGGATGAAGCCAGCGTCCATTTAATCGTTACGTTGGCCAGCCAGACCAAGACCTCCCTAGGCCGGCAAACCATTTTTCTCTCACCCAAGCCCGACCGGCGCCCCCAGCCCTTGCCGCCCGTCGCCTTGCGGCAGATTGGCACGACGGGCAAAATCTCGCTTCACCGGGCCCCCAAATCAGTGGCTTAACTCTGGCCGTCCCGTTCCGACAAGAGGGGCGGTCGCGCGTCGTCACGAACGCGGGATGGGATGCGGTGGACGCGGCAGCGTTAGGCGCGCAACGTGGTTGCAGGGCGGGTTGGCGAAAGGCCTGTGAGCGAT
>Ga0137403_10009903_pt1 | contig 10577 bp, 9 predicted proteins | sample CZOMad2_1_16fung_FD_122057 | JGI IMG/M metagenome (GOLD analysis project Ga0137403, IMG submission 122057) | Vadose zone soil fungal communities from Angelo Coast Range Reserve, California, USA - CZOMad2_1_16fungal (Hybrid Assembly) | ecosystem: Environmental > Terrestrial > Soil > Vadose zone... | reverse complement strand
TGGCTTATCTGTGTTATCGCCAGGGAGGCTCGGCGGCAAGGCGATGGTATGTCGCATCGGTGCTGCTATTCCTCTTCGCTGTGGCCGGTAAGCTCTCGGTCGCGACTTTCCCGGCAGTGCTTTTAGCGTACGATCTCTTTGTTGAGAGGCGTCCGCTGTCGCGATCGTTGTGGGACAAAGTTCCATTCGTGCTCGGCGCTGGGATCATTGCACTGGTCGTTGCATCGGCCCAACCCTCCATGGGAAACCGGCCGAATGCATATGTTTTATCGGTAGCGCTGCTGCAGAGTTTTTGGTTATTAACCGGATTTGGACAGTATGTTATCTATCGCCTCCCACCGAGTGCGAGCGTGGGAATCGGCCTCGAGTTTGTTAGCGCTTTGTTCCTGCTGACCGTTTTCGCCGCTCCGCTGCTGCTCGCTCGTCGTTGGCCGGTTGTAACTGTTCTTATCTATTGGATCTTGCTCGCATTGATCCCGGCACAGGTGCTTTCATTCAGCCACCCGGTGACGGATCGGTATCTCTTCTTCCCGTCGGTTGGGGCGGTGATCCTTATCGCTTGGGGATTGATTTCGGCCGGAAAGCGGCTGGGACGACGAGGCGTGATCGCGGCAGCAGCGATCCTCGCAGCTATTGGAGTCTTGTGGGGACGCGCGACGCTGGCTTACGTCGCGGAGTGGCGCGATCCGCGTTCGGTGTGGTACGCAGCAACGTCGAAATCGTCTGACCCGGCGACCGCACAGAATCTTGGTTCTTATTATATCGGAGTCGCCGACCGACTGGGACCCAAGCCGGTGGGCTCGCCGCTTTCCGATGCAGAAGCGCGTAGCCTCGCCGCGGTTGTATGGTCAGATGATCCCCGGTTACCGGCGCTGCTCGCTGAATGGTCCGCAGGACAGCGCGGCGGTCCGATTGAGAGAGAGTTTCAGTCCGCCTTGCGATCACTGGCCTGGGATGCGTTTGAACGTTCGCTCAGCGTCAAGGGAACACGCGTCATGCCTGGCTTGTATTACAACCGCAGTATCGTTCTTTTCAATCGCGGCGATTTTGCCGGCGCGCGCAGGGAACTTCAGGCGACGCTGGACGAATCAACGCGCGAAGGCTTCGCACCGGTGCGTCAACAGCTTACCGTTTATAGTCATGCGCAACTCGGCACAATTGCTATCAAGGAAGGCGATTATCGCGAAGCATTGCGCTGGTATCGCATGGCTGATGATGAGCAGACGGGCTTTGGCGGCAAATGGATTCCTGATCTTAACGCAACGCGGAAGAAACTTGAGACCACGGTCGGCTCAGCTTCAGATCGTTGAATTGAAAGCTTGAAATCAACCAAACAAAAAACGAAAGCCGCGGCGGATAAATCCCTGGCACGATCTCAGCGCCGAAAACAGGAACGCAGCGCTGCGAAACAGAAAAGCCCCGCGCAGAATGCTGGCCGAATCGCTGAACCACTCCTGCCCGGAACGTGGCAGACGAACGCTGCTACCTTTGTGGCGTTGACGATCGCAAGCGCCCTCCTCTATATCGGCATTGTTGGCGTTGACTTTCTTGGTCTCGATGATCCGCAATACGTCGTTAATAATCCGTGGATTCGCAGCTTCAGTCTGCAAAATCTGCGGCACATTTTCACTACGCCTTACTTTGCCAACTACTCGCCGTTTCATCTGCTTTCCTACATGCTCGATTACGCCTTCGCGGGCGCGAGTCCGTTTGTCTTTCATCTTTCGAGCAACATCTGGGGCGGCATGGTTGCGGGATTTGTCTTTCTCGTTGCGTTGGCGCTCACTGGAAACCGAATTGTTTCAGTCGCTGCGTCCCTCCTGTTCATTGTTCATCCTGCGCACGTGGAGGCGATCGCGTGGGTTGCCAGTCGCAAGGATCTGGTTGCGGCAGCTTTCGCTCTACCGTCGTTCCTTGCATATCTTCGATACCGTCAAGGAGGAGCAAACGCGCGCTGGTGGTACATCTGTTCGCTTGCGCTGTTCCTATTTGCGGTGGCGGGAAAGCTTTCAGTCGCGGCTTTTCCGGCCGTGTTTGTGGCACACGATCTCTTTGTGGAGAAACGTCCGCTAGCCCGTTCGCTACTAGATAAAGTGCCATTTGTCGTCGCTGCTGCAGTGTTCGCAGCCATAGTAGCTTCAGCGCAACCGCCGACCGGGCATCGTCCCATGCCATATGCCATGCTCGCTGCGTTTGCGCAGAGTGGTTGGCTTCTCACCGGATTCGGCACTTATGTCATCTATAGGGTCCCACCGAATCCGAACCCCGGAGCCCTGCTGCAAATTGCCGGCGCGGCGATGTTACTCGCCATGTTTGCGTCGCCGCTGTTTCTTCGTCGCCGCTGGCCCATGGCCGTCGTGCTGCTTTACTGGATTTTGTTTGCCTTCATTCCTTCACAGGGGCTCGCTTTTGAGCATCCGGTTACTGATCGATATCTGTTCTTTCCATCAGTAGCTGCTGTGATCTTGATCGCGTGGGCATTGATCAAGACAAGTGAGCGATTCGGTCGTCGCGGCTTGTTCGCAGCGATCGGTTTGCTGGTAGTCATTAGCATTGCGTGGACGCGAACGACGCTGGCGTATCTGGGAGAGTGGCGCGATCCGCGTTCGGTCTGGTACGGCGCGACGCAGAAGTCGTCTGACTCGGACACGTACTACAATCTCGGATCTTATTATCAGGACATGGCCGGCCGGCTGGGCAAAACACAGCGCGGCGCGCCCTTGCCGAAGGAGAAAGCAGAGACGATGGCTGCTGCCGTCTGGGCTGGAGATCCACGGCTGCCGCAACTGCTTTCGGAGTGGCAACAGAAGCAGCAAGGCGGTCCCATCGAACAGGAATTTAAACATCATCTGCGACGACTCGCATGGGATGCTTACGAACAGCGGATTCGAAACAAGGGAATACTCTCGCTGCCTAATGTTTATTTCAGGCGCGGCTTGATCCTGAGCGATGACGGTGACAAGCAAGGTGCGCGAAAAGAGTTTCTCGCCGCTGCCGACGAAGCCGCAAAGTTTCCATTTGCCGAATGGCGAAACGAGATGCTCGTCAGAAGCCATAATGCATTGGGCATCACCGCGTGGCAGGAAACAAATTATTCGGAGGCGCTGCGCTGGCTCAAGATGGCGGAAGAAGAGCAAACTCGGGCTGGGGGAAACTGGGTACCCGATGTCACCGCGAACCGCAAACGGCTTGAGGGAATCATTGCATCGCCGCAGACCCGCTAGTTGAATCTCATCTCGCGCTGTTGCGGATGTTTTGACGGTGCACTGTGCTTCGCGAGCGCAACGTTTTCATTGATCGCAGTCCCGCATGGAAGCGACTCTTAGGTGTTCAATGCATCAGTTCAACTGCGTAAATGTGACTTGTGCGCTCTCTTCAGTAACTGTGACTACTTCCTTCAGCACAAACCGCTGCGACGATCCATCTGACCCCGTGGCTTCGAGTCCGAAGTTAAACGAAATGGAATCGTCGGTGGTGTTCCCGGCAAGTTGCAACGTATTGACCGTCGCAGAATAGCTGGGCGAATACCGATCATAAGGGACGAAACTGAAGGTCGCCTGCTGATTCGCTTTAAGGTGTGAACCAGCAGGGGATTGCCCATCCCCAAGCCGCTTGCCACGGTAGGCGCCGGTGATCGTAACTGTCATGAGACCTTTAACTTGAGTCTTGGGGTTGACTGCCTCAAACGTGATCGTCTCCGCGTTCAGATCGTGGGATAGGGTATAGCTTGGGTCGTCCTGGACGGGAGTCGGAGAATTGACGTTGGTCGTCCATCCCTGGCGAACTGCAGGATTGGCTTGGGAGACGGGCGTAGCGGTCGAAAGCTCTGGCGGCACGGTGCGATGTGGCACCGAGACAACCGCCTCGGGTCTCGGGATTTCAGTCTGAACCGCCTCGGGCGTCGGGATTTCAGTCTGAACTGCAGCCTCCGGTTGGATCTGCATTTCCTGGTGCGATGGTGGTTTCCGGAATTGCCAAATTGCGACCATCGCAACGGCGAAACCTACGCACAGAACAATCGCCACCATCGCCGCTGGGCGAGTGGCGCCGCGCCGCACTTCGTCCACACTGTTTGCATTTGCCTGGTTGCCTCTCTTGGAATGTTGATTCATAGCAGGTCCTATCAAATTCTAACTGCGCTCAAAGTATCTGATGACGCCGCGCTCGATTCTGATGCTCCATTCGAAATCGGCGTTCCCATCCCATTCAGCTTTTCTCTTGTCAAACCGTAAAGAGAAATGTCGGCTTCATGCTCGGCTGATCTGAAGTCACTCTCGAACATCCGATATTGCCGTTTCGCCGGGTTCAGCTTTTCCTCCTTCTCTGCTTACGCATTCTGGTTTCAAATTGTTTATCTGTGACATTCTTCCCTCCCGAAAGAGAAGAATCAGCGAAGCAGTACCCAATAAAAGCACAAGTAAGATCTGTAAACCATGGACCAGCGTAGCGAAAGCGAGGCCATCTTGTTGGGATACGCCATACAACATCAAACCCTTTGAAACGAGCAAGTGATACGCGCCAATTCCACCCTGCACCGGTGCGGACATTCCAAATCCGCCAGCCACTAAAGCAAACAGTGCCGCCCGATATCCCAGGCCGGCCGTATAAGGCAAAGCTAAAAAACAAAAGTACACTCCCAGGAAGTACAAGACCCAAATGAGAACGGAATGAAATACAAACAGCCTGGGCCGTCTTAGATTTGTTATTGATCGAAGTCCGGTAACCAGGTCAATGACCAGTTTGGACCAAAATGATCCCGCACCTTTTTGTCTCGATTGGAAATGGCGATACACGACAAACACACCGGCAACTCCAATGACTAACAACAGAACTAGCCATTTATGGCGTGCAATCGGTTCAATCATGGGATTCAGGATGATCGAACGAAATTCAGTGCCGAATCTATTGCGTTCAATGATTAGTAAGAGCAGTAGACAAGTGAACAAGCTGACTAAATCAACAAAACGTTCGGCGATTACGGTTCCGAGCAGCGGGCTGAAGGGAATAGATTCAGCTTTGCTTAGAGAGCCGCAACGAGTGAGTTCACCCAGGCGTGGCAATCCCAGATTTGCCAGGTAGCCGACCATCAGCGAATAGGTAGTTTTCTTGAGCGACGGCGAATACCCGAGCGGTTCAATCAGCAGTTTCCAGCGATAGGCGCGGGATATCAAGGCCACGACCGAAAATGCAACAGATCCCAATACCCACCACAAATTCGCCTGTCCGACAGCGCGTACGATGCTTGAAATCTTCACTCCCCGAAATGCCAAGAAAAGAAGGCCTGCGGCGATCGTGAGTAGCAAAAGCGATCTCAGAATTGGCAACCTTTGTGTGAACCAGGATCTATATTGCATTCGATTTGTAACTCCTCGAATAAAACCACGCCAGGATTGCAGCAACCGGCCTGGGCCAGAGCCTGCGAAATAAATGCAAGTCCTCGCGTTGCCTCGCTTGTCTTCCCAGTCCGATCGTAGTCGCTGAGCCGCTATGTATTCGGTGGGCCAGGAGAACGTCAGGCACGTAAACGAACCTGCCATCCATGTTTGCCATTCTTAACCAGGCGTCCCAATCCATGTTTATTTCATAATCCTGGCAGAAGCGGAAATCTCGCAGCAGGTCGGCGTTATAGAGCACGCTGGGGCAGGGTATTGCATTTCCGAACGACAACGAAAATCTCTTCCAGCCCTTGCTACAAATGTACTTATTGACCGGCATGAAACTCCACAGCATGAGGCGTTTGACGTATAGCATTAATGTATGCCGCCTTTCGCCGTACCCCGCCATTTCGCTGTATCCCGTAAAGCAGATCAGCGTATCGTTGAATTTCTCCGAGTTCTCCACGCAGAGCTCAGCGTATCTCGGCAAGTAGATGTCATCCTGGTGAGCCAGGGTAACGTATTTTGTTTTCGCTTGTTGCAGAGCAAAGTTCCAATCGTGCACGATGCCTTGATTGGGTTCAGTTGTGAAAACCTCTATTCCGTATTTCGCGGCAGTTTCAGAGACCTGCGCAGTAGGAGTCGATGTAGAGATATAGATCTGGCTCTTCACCGTCTGATTAGTCAAAGAATCCAGGCACACCGCCAGGAATGGCGAGTCCTTATAAGGCACTACGGCGAACGAGTGCAGACTCATTTGCGCGCATCAAAGACCAGCCGTAACTCGTTATGAGTAAAGTAGGGCCCAAACAATTCGCTGTTCAAGGGAAAGTATTTCTTTACTGCCAGCCGATAGAATTCATTTTCTGTAAGCCCGTGCTTTTCAAGATAAGTTACGTCGATAAAGGTTCGGTGTGTTTTGTCGGAGGCATAGCCTTTATGACCAGGAACCGTAAACACAACCCTGACGATGCCCACCCGGTGACAACCCTCGAAAATGCGTCGGATGACCCTAGCCGGGTTTGTAAGGTGTTCGAGCACGTGATTCATGGTAAACGTCTGATAATGACCAGGCTGCACCATGGTAAAGGAGTAGTCGTCTTTTTCCGGAAGATAAAGTTCGACCGCCCGGCCCTTCGCTTTATTATACTCCACGGCGACCGCGTTAACCTCAAAACCGACCGAACCGGACGGAAGCATTAATAACAGATCGCCAACGCCGCAGCCGAAATCGATTGTCTTGCCTTGACAGTATTTCCGGATGTCTCGCAGATAAGCTTTCCTGAGAAATTTACGCAAGGCGGTACGCCTCTGCAGATATTGGAAATACTCGTCTGCATAGGTTGATGTGTGCGTAGTTTTCAAGTGCTGGCCAATGTGTCTTTCTTCTTCGGATAATTGGCCACATCGAAGCTAATGGCAGCTAACAATAACTGGAAGCCCAGAATGATCATGAGTGTTGGGATAACTACGGTTCCGGTGGGAGCTGGCACATGACTGCTTCCGTACTTTATGAAATTTACCAGACCGTAAAGCGCGCCAAACAAGAATAAAGGCAGACCGCAGAGCATGTACACGGATGCAACATTAAAATCGAACAAATAGTACCTGAGTATTATTCGCCTCAACAAGGCAACCAACAGTCTCGGCGGAAAACCGATTAGCGTTTTAGCAATGGAGAGTGCTGATGTTTCGAGACCGTAACGGGCCTTCATCGGTATCTCCTGAATCACACAATTGGCATGATAAAGCTCAATAAGCATGGACGATTCAAAAAAGAATCGATGCTGGACCCTGTGAAAGTTGATCGTCCTGAGCATTTCGTTGCTAATCGCGATAAATCCGTTCGTTGGATCAAAAATATTCCAGTAACCGGACGCGGCCTTTATACAAAAACTCAAGCCGAGATTTCCCATTCTTCTGATAACGGGCATTTGTTTCAAAGCCTGAAAATCTCGGAAGCGATTACCCTTGGTGTAATCTGCCGTCCCTTGAAGGATCGGTCTTACCAGTTGCGGAATGTACGCGCTATCCATCTGGTTATCGCCGTCAATCTTGACTGTCACGGCGGCATTAAGCTCAAGGGCTTTTTTAAAACCAGAAAGCATGGCGCCACCTACACCCTGATTCCGTTCGTGTTTTAAATAAACGATCTTTTCATTGCCCTGTTGCAGCTGAAGCAATATCTTCTCGGTATCATCAGTTGAACCATCATTTACCGCAATGATCCAGGTAATATCAGGCGGCAGGGCGCCGATAACGGCAGCGATATGCGCACCGACGTTAAAGCAAGGTACAACTACGGCTATATCATTGATCATTTCTCTTATAAACGAAGATACCGGATGTTTCTGCCACTTTAGTCATGCAGCGAACGTCCGCGGCCGTTGGAGTAAATGTAGCTGATGTAGCTGTCGTTGTCCCCGCAGGCGGTTTGGTAAATACGAGGTACTTAACCGCGAGTTCCTTTAACCGTGGCGAGCACGGATCCATCGAAATAGTACACGTGTCCTCAGAGTTGCTACCGATGGTCAGACCGTCTTTCCCGTCAATGTAGGTGTACATTGCTATCCAAGCATACCGGTTATAGGCAGAGTAATAGTCGCCCGTGGGATCGAGGACCCTCATATCGTCGAATACCGGAATCAGCTTCACACAGTTCAGTAAGCTAATGCCGTTCGCCTTCAACAAATTAGTTATGCGCGTGTCTCCAAACAAGGCCCATCTGGCTTGCGGATCTTGTTTGTGAATCTGCCGCGTTATTGTTGCGAGCGGGTTGTTTAAAATCGATGATAAGCCAATTGTAACCGGATTTACCGTTGCATTTGAGAGAGCAATAGCCATGAGAAGGATATACAATGCCGGTGTGGCAAATCGGTACTGCCTGTATCTGATAAGTAAGTAGCTTGTAGAGATCAGTATCGTAACTGTGTTGATCTCGGTGGAGCTGAACAAGTTCTGCGTTGCGTTGTTGACATGAGTACTTACTATCTGCACGAAGACAATGATAGCAGTGGCAAGGATTCCGAACTCAATCCAGGAAAATCTGTCCGCGCTGGTTTTGCTTTGTCTAGTACTGAGATAAGAAATAAGCAAGATACAGTTCCCCGCGCCAAGTATCGGCCAAAACCGCTTGGCCGGTGACATTGACATCAAGGTGACCTTACTAAGCAGGGCAGGGAAGCCTATGAGAAGATAAATGAGGCCTGCCACGACGAAGGCGGATAAGGAGATGAGTAATGGATCAATTGTTTTAGTCTTAACATAATCGTATAGCATCCCATAAAACACGATCGGAAAGAACATAATGAATCCGCTTGCTTCGCAGATATTCCCCCATTTTTTTGGGAAGTGGGTGTTGCTCATAAAGATTCCAAAGAATTCCACGAATAACTTTCCACTTAGTAAATCGCCACCCGTTGAAAACCTCCGGCCGGGGTACGCCGTATTGAGCATTATGGCGTAGGTGTTTCTGACCAGAAGGTAATAATGGTAGGCAAAAAGAGTAAAGATGAGAACGACAACGATTACTACTATAGTCTTTGCTAGAACGTCCTGCTTAATACTCAGAAGGTCTTTTTGCCTGAGCAGATATCCGACAAAGATGAGAAGGTAGAGATGAGCCAGTGGGACCTGAAAGGGCGGGTAGAGATTAAAAATGAAACCGTAGGCGCTTAGCAACAGAGCAATACCTGCGAGAATGATCGGCCATCTCTTCTTACTGTACATGATGTAAATCAGAGAAATGAAGATCCCGTTCAGATACAGCATGTAATCGGCAATGGAGTATGACCACCACTGGACGGCCCCGGAAAAGAAGATAAAAATGGCCCCACAAACGGAAAGCGAAAAGCTGTTGCGCGTCAGGAGCATTAATGTCAGAAAGGTGCTGATCAGAAAAATGAAAATTTTGAAGTTCCACGCGAAGGCGAATGCGCGTTCAACGTCGAAAATAAAATAGGACCAGAGGACGGGTCGTAAGATCGTGCTCACGTCTTTAACTGGCAAACCCCATACGACGGGTGTTGTTACGCCACCAAGCGTGTCATTTCTCATGGGCATTCCCAGTGCGTACTGACTTAGAATAGCCGGCGTGCTTACCATCCACTCGTCCATTCTGATGAATCTGGGCTTTCCGAGCAGGACAGACTGAGGTACTGGTTTTCCAAACATGACGTCCCAGTTGGCGATTGATGAGGTGTGAACTTTTAGGAGACTAAGCGCAAGATACGCCGTAAGAAGGATCAATAAGAAGAGCTTCGTTTTGTTGTCGAAAACAATGAGAGAAGATGAGTCACCAGCCTGTGCTGGCGTAGGAGTGACAACACTAGATTTGGCGTCTTTTGTCTTGGCGGGACGAGACTTAGTCCCTTGCTTGTCTTTTCTCCGCTTTTTTGACATACAACACGGCTACACTTCTTTGCGGTTTTCGCGCCGCACTCTATCGGTTCGGCAGTGGCGCGCAATGCGCAATATCTGAGCATTTGTGATAAGTTGCGACGACAAGACGGCAATGTGCTCAGAGACGTATCGAACGGGCCTAAATTTCTCCAAACGAGCGCTGACACTGTCTGCCCCTCAGTTTCGGACTTCAATTTTGTGGACGGCAACGTGTTTGAGCGTTTCGCGCTTATGCGGCGCTGGGTCCAGGGTGGAATTCCGATTGAGAAACTGGACGATCATGCTCAAACCGAACTACACACCAGCGATTGGGCCACCGATCGCATCGCAAAGGCGCTGTTTGGCGCGATCAGGCGGAGGGTGGATGCGGATGGAATTGTGCAGGGGTGATGCCGAATTATTAAAATTTGCCGGAGTTTTGTAAGCGGAATGCAGAACCGTCCAGCTATAGCTCCCGTGTCGCTCAAATTCAGGGGCTGGAAACATCATGATGAGACATCTGCCTGACCACGGTCTGCCGCTTGTGCAGCTCAAGGAGCAGCGGCGGGATTTGGTTGTCGCGCTGCAAAACCGCAATGGCCCGGTTAGCGGCTGGGAACTGATGCAGATCGCTGCGGTTCAGCAGGCGATCTCGGCCTTCGAGGACGTCATTTCCGACCTCGACGCGGAGTTGGAAGCGGCGGCGTAAGCGGCTTTTCGGCTCTTCGGAGCGACGTTTCCTCAGCGATGAACAGGCGATCGGGCCGTTCCGGCCTGGGGCTATACACTCGCCTCTCGCCCGGGTATTGCACGATACCGTGG
>Ga0137403_10009902_pt1 | contig 10578 bp, 7 predicted proteins | sample CZOMad2_1_16fung_FD_122057 | JGI IMG/M metagenome (GOLD analysis project Ga0137403, IMG submission 122057) | Vadose zone soil fungal communities from Angelo Coast Range Reserve, California, USA - CZOMad2_1_16fungal (Hybrid Assembly) | ecosystem: Environmental > Terrestrial > Soil > Vadose zone... | reverse complement strand
AGAACCGGGAGGACGCGACTCGGGCAGCGTACGAGACCGCGGCATATAGCTATCAAATCGCGAAAGAATTTGGAGTTCATTTCACCACAGTCGGGCGAATTGTGCGCCAGCCACTTAAGCGAGTGAGCGCACCCGCGGGATGAGATAGCAGATGGTTCGCTTGTGCTATGATACTAGACCTGACCGTTGCTTTGCCTCCTATCGCCTCACTTATCCGGCTTTCTCTCCCACAAGGTTGCTTGCCAGAAATCTGGCCGATTGATGTAGCTGAATTCCCGCACGGGCCGGTAATTCCTCCGAATGTATTCGGCGAACGGCACATCGAAATCTACTCCAAATTCTGGTACACCGTACTCAAAAAACTGTCGGTTTGACCAGATCACGAAACGCACTGGAACTACCTCCATCTCTGCGATTGTTTTAGCCGTCATGGGTCCCGGTGACAGTGTGCCCGGTGTGAAGGCAAACACGCGAGTTGGGGATGGCACACCGGCGAAGAAATACAGAGCCGTATCTTCGGGAATCGACATCACTACTTGGCCGCTTTGTTTCGCTTGTAGCATAAAATTAGCCGCGTCAGCCCAAGCAGGCAGTATAGTCTCCGGTACGTAAATCGTCCCGCGCTCACTCTCGATCGCTACTCGTCCAATCCTCAGGTCAAGGTAAGGCGGAATTGCGACCAGTGTCACCCACCCACAGACAGCTGCGCATACAAACCATCTTGCTCTTCGCACTCCAACGTCATTCTGGACATGTCCTTCCGGGATCGCGATTGCCAGTAACAACAAGAAAAACGCGAGCAACACCGGCCCATTGTAGTAGATCGCATAGTCTCGAGAAGTCATCCTGAACAGAATTCGAAACGCTAGTAGAGGACCGAAAATCATCACGACCAAGATGGCCAACCTTCGCGCGCATAAGCGAGAGCGCCAGAATAGAAAGCCGGCGAGTGGGATAGCAAGCGCCACTATGAAGACCATCGGGCGCGGAAAGACCAGCAACGCGATATTGATGTCGAATCGTTTCGGTGGTTCCATCAAAAGCGCAACCGTGCCAGCCCCGAGGACGGTCCCTATACAGACGGCACGAAGCCATAGTTTGCGAAAAACCGACAGTAGCCAAAAACGAAATCCTACCCAGAAAGCTACGAAGCCGACAGTTAGCACGAGCGCTTTCATGAGCTGCGCCAACGACAAATCATAGCCGGTCAACCGGAGCCAATTCTGGCCGTACTGCCGCATGAAGTAAGATGTTGGCCAACTCATCAAGTTTTCTTGCGTAATGAAGGCCACTCCCCCGATCGACACCATCCACGCGATCACCACTGCGCAAATTAACAGAGCCGGTGTGACAGCCGACAGATTCCTGAACGCCGTGCGCCATGATCGTTGCTGCAAGATGAGACCAACCTGCAGTACTGCCAACGATCCGAAACAAGCGAATCCAAACTCCAGCTTGGTTATCAGCGCGACGGCTGACCAGATTCCGGCCCAAAGTAGGTTGGTCTTCGTCGGATTGAGGGCACCCCGGATGGCATACAATAGAAACAAGTACGCTGCCACGGACCCGTACACGGAAGCGTAGGCGTACGGCAGCGGGTAATTAAAGAACCCCCCGCCGAAAGATTGGATCAACACTATATAGCCAATCGCAAACGCCACCGATAGCGGAGCAAAGTACAGCGCGCAACGGAACAGTGTCAGCATTGCGGCCAGGCCAGCTAGGGATCCCGCGAAATATGCCACGTTCAGGTGAATTCCAAAGGTCCGAAATAGCAAGCTGTTTAAGTATGGTGCGCCTGGGCCGTATAAATACCATACATCGCGGTAAAGCATCTTCCCTTCAGCCAAAGCGGCCGCCACGTATAGCTCGCGGCCGCAGTCGACGGTAACGTCGCCCCAACGGGCCCATCCAAATTTCAGGAGTCCCACCCACAGGCAACACAAGGCTCCGATGCTGAATAATAGATCTCTGCGACCTGCCTTAAGGTTGTAGAGCAGACGCAGGCGTGATCGGGTTATCGATGGCAGCGCTTTACGAGGATTGCTCCGTTTGTGACGTCGAACAACTGAAGCACTCATATGACCGTATGCCGAAACGCTGCGTGAGTCAGCTATTTACAACCATATATTTCGCCTTGCAAAACAAACCCTACTCGCTTCATGAAAACACGGGAACGCGCGAACACCGTAGGCAGGTATCCATGCTACTCAAGACTGGAAACGGCGCGCGACAGCAGTCTTTTGTTTTTAGGCTTCTGCCGTTGAGTCTAGAAGGACACGGATCTGATAGTTAGAGAGCGCAACCCTCTCAGGCGCGCGAAACTTTTCAATGTTAGCAAAAGATACTTTCTCTTTCTTCGCAGTGAGATTTGTCACTGCGGCCCCCCTCAATTTGGAATTTATCACCCAAGTAAATGGTTCTGTAATTCAGCCCAAAATTCTCTGGCCCAATTTTTAAACTTAAACGTCTAGGTCGCGGTCACATTACCAAAGTACTCATCTCAAAGTCCAATTAAAATTCACACGGGAAAATTTGGCGGGAGCCGTCGCGGCCGGTTGCCTGCGGTGAGAACGAAGATAGTTCGCGGGCTCGTGGAGAATTACGGCGTAGGGGTCGCCGAGGTCGCTCGCCAAGTGGGAATCTCGACCTCCGGGTTTCGAAGATCCTTTCAAGAACTTTGTCCATTTAGTCAACAACGTCCCCCGATCTCCACAAGAACCGCGCGAGCGCTATACAATCGTCGATCTCCCGAAGCTAAGCGGGTTGTGTGGTTTTCGTGGGGAGGAGTAGAGGGACGCTGTTGACTAACTGGACAAAGTGGACACGGAGAGAAAATATGGGGGTAGAAAGGTATGCCGAGGCAAGCAAGACTCGATAGTCCAGGGACCCTGCACCACGTGATGGTTCGAGGCGTTGAAAAGCGGCGGATTGTCGTTGACGAGACGGATCGAAGAAATTTTGTGCGACGACTCGGAGCATTGGCTGAGGCGGATATTGGGGAGCGGAGAATTTGTCCCGCGCATTCTTAGAGAGCCGGATGCACGAGCGCTGCGGCAACATGCAGCGAGACGGGGAAATCGTTACGCCGAGCGTGTCGTGGCTGAGGAATGCAAGAAGAGCGGAGTATCGCTAACGGAACTCCAAAGCGGGAGCCGTCGGGGCAGGTTGCCTGCGGTGAGAACGAGGATAGTTCGCGGGCTCGTGGAAAATTACGGAGTAGGGGCCGAGGTCGCTCGCCAAGTGGGAATCTTGACCTCCGGGGTTTCGAAGATCCTAACGAGAACTTTGTCCAACTAGTCAACGGCGTCCCTCAGCCCGGCCCATTGGAGGCTTTAGCAATCCTGTTCGACTCATTTTCCTCGGCCAGTGGTCAACAATGAATCGACCGGTTGATCGCTTGAGTCTCACCGTACTATGATGACGGCAGTCAAGTTTGCGGCGAAAAATCGCTTAAGGAGGAGATCATGGAAGCGACGGCTAGAGCAAAGAGCGGCGAGGCACCGAAAGCGCAAAAGTTTTCTTTGAAAACACCCTACATGAAACAAGGGCGGATCACGCAGACCGTGGCGAAGACCGAGAACATGTGGATCGCGTGTAAGATCAACGCCGAAGGCGGCGAGAATGAGATCCACACCCATCTCAATCAAGACCACGCTTTTATCGTCCTCGAAGGCGAGATGAGCGTGTTCGACGAAAACGGCGCCGAAATGAAGTTGAAGCCCTATCAGGGCGTCATGCTGCCCAAGGGCGCGTACTACCGCTACCTCAATACCGGGACGGGAAATCTGGTGGTGTTGCGCTTCGGCGCCTACACGCCGGATCGGCCGCAAAAGGGCCAGGCGATGCGGATCATGACCGACGGCACCGAGATTCTCGGCGGCTCGGAAGAAAACAAATCGCTACCGCCGATCGAGATGCCCGGCAAGTTTTTCGCCGAATCGGCGGGATAGTTACGTCGGAAGCGCCCAAGAGAAGACTTGGCTAACTCGATTAGCCTTTCGTCTCGTGATACTGATTCCGTCTTTGTCGGCATCGGTGCGATTGTGCAGTCCGGGCGAGCCCTGACATTTTAGATAGTCGAGTCGTAAAAGTCTGACCCCGCGCCCCACCTAGATTTGCGAGTTCGATCGCCACTGCGACAAGCTTGGCTTCGACCCTCGCCAGCGAGTCGGTTCCCAGTTGGACGCGTAACGGCGGCTTTGTGCTAGGTCGCAATGGCGACGATTGCAGCCGCGCCTTTGGCCGGATCGCCGAGTTGATTGTGATTCGACGTGGCCGCCCACTCTCGAGCGGTGCCACCGCTCCCGCTACCTGCGAAATGGTAGACCCTCTGATTTTCCCCGAAACCCAATCGGCGAGATCGACCGAAAACGGAATCGATTGCAAGGTCACGCCGCACCCTGTTCGAGTCAGTGCGGTCGAAACAGCGATGCGATCGCGATCCGCCTCGATCACGAGAGCAGCACGTTGTGCAGGTCCGAAGCGGTGATTTCAATTGACTGCTCAACGTTTCGGCGCTATAGCTCCGCCTGCGAAAAGTGTCGGTTAAAATTTCTTGTTCACGGAATCGGAGCACCAAAAGGAGGCGTCCCATGATCAAGGCTCGATACGGCGTTGGCGCCGTAATCCTCGGCATCTTCACGGCAGCGCCGTTTACACCGTCGCTGTTATCACAGGTGCCAGAGTTCAAGCCGGTTACCGAATCGGTGTTGACCAATCCCGATCCAGCGGACTGGCTGATGATCAATCGCACGTTCAACCAACACCGCTTCAGCCCACTCAACCAGATCAACAAGAACAACGTCGGGCAGCTCCGTATGGCCTGGACGCGCGGTCTGCCGGCTGGCACCCAGGAAACCACGCCAATCGTCTATCGCGGCATCATCTATATGTATGTGCCCGGCGCGTCTGTGCAGGCGGTCGACGGCACCAACGGCGACCTGATTTGGGAGTACCAGCGCGACTACCCCAAGGGCGTCAATCCGCAGGCGGCGCGTAACAAGAATATCGGCATCTACGAAGACATGATCTATTTTGCCGCGCCGGACGGCGTGCTGATCGCCCTCGATGCCAAGACCGGGGCAGTCCGTTGGGAGACCAAGGTCGACCACGGCGGGCAGACGGCGGGCGGCATGCTCGTCGCCGACGGTAAAGTAATTACCAGCCGGACCTGCGAAATGGCCAAGCGCGAGAACTGCTTCATCGCCGCGCACGACGCCAAGACCGGCAAGGAAGTTTGGAAATTCTACGTTACCGCCGCGCCGGGCGAACCCGGCGGCGATACCTGGGCCGACATGCCGGTGGACCAACGCGCGGCCGGTCCTTGGGGTTTGCCAGGCTCCTACGATCCGAAGCGCAAGCTCATCTATTGGGGCGTCGCCAATCCGAATCCGTACACGCGGCTGACGCGTCACGGCCGCCACGACGCGGTGCCGTTTACGGCGCCGGTGAACCTCTACAGCAACTCAACCCTCGCGCTCGATATCAGCACCGGAAAGCTCGCGTGGTATTACCAGGAATTGCCGGGCGACGACTGGGACGCGGACCACAACCAGGAGCGCATTCTCGTACGCGCGCGCGTCAACCCTGATCCCAAGCACGTCAAATGGATTGCTCACGCCGTACCGCGCAACCAAGAACGCGATTTGGTTGTGACGGTCGGCGAGGGCGGCGGCATGTTCGTGGTCGACCAGGAATCCGGCAAGTTCCTGTGGGCAAACCCGTTCCCGTACGACGACCCCAACATCAACATGAACCACATCGACCTGGAGACTGGCCAGACGCGGGTCAATCCGGACAAGCTGTTCAAAAAAGACGGCGACAAAATCCTCGGCTGTTACCACAACACACGTGGACTCTGGTCGATCGCCTATAGTCCCAAGAACAACTCCTTGTACGTTCCCTTCCAGGACCAGTGCCTTACCATGACCGCGAATCTCAAGACCAAGGCCGGCTGGGGACCGCGGGGCGGCGTCATGCGCCCCGGCATCGATCCTAACAAATTCATGAACCTGGCCAAGATCAATCTTTCGACCGGCGAGATGCGAGTGCTTCATTCACAACCGCAACCGGCCAACGGATCGGCACTGACCACCGCCGGCGACCTGGTGTTCTGGGGCGATCTCAATCGGCGCTTCCGGGCGTTTGACGCTGACACGGGCAAAATACTCTGGGAATCCGTCGTCGGCGGCATGGTGATGACGAGCACCATCACTTATGCCGTGAACGGCAAGCAATACGTCCTGGTCAACACCGGCGAGGGGCAGTCGGTGACTTCCGGGCCGCTCAACCTCACTAAAGAGGCGATGCCCAAGGCGATACGCGGCCATAATTCTGTCGTTGTGTTCGCGTTGCCGTAATGCGATCGATCCGACTCGGCGCGTGGTAGTTTCGCGCGAAAGCACACGGACAACAGGTTCAGACGCAGAATTCGTTCATGCGAAATAGTCTGCGAGCAGGCCTTATTGTCGGCGCACTCGTGGTCGTATCGGCCGCGCTGGCGCAAGACCGCGCCAAGATCGCAGCGGGAACCGAAGTCTACGCGGAGCGTTGCGCGGTCTGCCACGGCGAGCGTCTGCGTGCTACCGGAGGCGCGTTCGATCTTCTGAAACTCCGTCCCGACGAGCGCGAGCGCTTCGACAAAGCGGTGAACGACGGCAAAGGCCAGATGCCGCCATGGGGCGGCGTGCTCAGTCCCGAAGAGATAGATCAGCTATGGGCCTATATCAGGTCTAGGGCTGACAGTTAGTACGAGCCAGCCCACCCAATTACTTGAACACCGACAGATTATTCGAGGCCAAGAAGCGCTTCGGTCAGTGCAGACAACAGCGCTGGTCGTGCTTCGGAGGCAAATAAAGCTTCCGATCGCTATCTTCCTGAACGTGTTGAACTGAGCGTAGCGGTTGAACGGCTGGAACGACTGGAACTGCCTCCTACGTGGACGAGTGAGGTGCCAGACGTGGGCCTGTGTCTTTACAGTGTGTTGTTAACTGAGTGGACGAATGACTGTCAGAGGGTGGAAAATATTCCGATGAACGTTCGGGTAGAAGAGCTTGTCCATTTAATCAACAACGTCCCCTAATCTCCAATCTCCACACTATGGCTCGGATATCCGGAGACCGCCTCTACGGCGCGGTCGACGTCTTCCTCAAACGAGACGATATCAGCGAGGAGAGCAAGCGAAAGCTGCTCGTTGATAACACGGCGCGCTTTTACGGGCTCTAAGGTTGCAAACGTGATCGTCTAGCGTTGCGATAAGTCTAAAGCCCTATCCCAGCGTGTCGGAAGATTATTGCGAGATCGGATTGCGCCAAGAGTCTTACGGGTGGAGAATTCCGAGACGCGGAGCGTTTCTGTTTCGCCAAGGTGTTTCTCGTTATTGGCAACGCATTACGAATTTAGCCCGAAGGCCGACTCACTGATTCTTCGCCAACTCATTAAACTTGTCTTTAGTTCTTTTGTGCTGTCAGGAAGATCGGGGACAGGCCTTTCAATCTTGATAATCTGAACGGATTTCTCGACCCTGAGCCTGACAGCTGTTTTTCTATTTTACGGTCTCAACAGTTCATCACAGAACTGATCGCATGGGATCGGTTTGCTCTCCGAAATTGACAGAAGGGGAGAAGCGTCAGACTTTTCTTTCCAGACTTTCTTTTCAGATTGTAGTAAAAGTCTAACCCGGCGCTCTGACCCCACGTTCTCATTTCAAGAATGAAGTGCTGACCTGTTATCCGTTTATCACGTACTGTGATATGTCCCGGCTTCTCGATCATCCGAAGTGGAGTAAGCTCTGAAGATCCGATTTTTTGAAAGAGTTGCGTTATCTCTGATCCTGGGGTCCTGTTTGTTGAACACGTTTGCCTTCAGCGCGTCGCCGACTCCTGCGTTGTTGAAAGCGAAACAGGAAGCGGAGGCTAAGGGTTACGTCTTTTTCACGAACCATGACGAGATCTTGAGCAAGGCCAAACAAGAAGGAAAGTTACGCGTTGTCGCTGGCGTCACCCGATCTGTGCAGGCAACCACGGAAGCCTTTAGAAAAAGGTATCCCTTTATCGACATCCATGCAGAAACTCTGTCGGGATTAGGTGATGCTCAAAAACTCCTTTTGGAAATAAAGGCCGGCGTCGCTAAGGACTGGGACGTTGTGCGGCCGCCCACAGGGTATCACACTGAATTGGCCCCCTATCTTTCGAAAGTCGACATCTTGGGCATGGTCGAGCATGGGATCCTGGAGATTCCGCGCCAAATGATCGACCCCAAAAACCGGAATTTCGTCGCGTTGCTCACCCGGTTTCACGTTTTCGCTTATAACAAGAATCTCGTCGCTCCGGCGCAGGTTCCCAAGAGTTGGGAGGATCTCTTGAAGCCGGAATGGAAGGGAAGAAAGTTCGCTATCGATGTCAATCCGCTCGAGGTCGCCGCGCTGGTTCCGGCGTGGGGTTTAGAAAAGACGCTGGACTATGCTCGTAAAATAGCCGCCCAACAGCCGATTTGGATCCAAGGCAGCTCAGCCCGTGTTCTCACAACTGTAGGTGCAGGAGAAACTCCTGCTTACTTCGGCCCCAACTATGGCGGCGTCAAAGGGTATCAAGAGAAGGATCCTCTGGGAGTCATGCAATTTGTCGTTTTGGAGCCCGTTCCTCTCAGAATCACCATAGAACAAGGAATATTGGCGACTGCCCGGAATCCGCACGCAGCCTTATTGTGGTTGGAGTTCATGGCTGGCGCGGAAGCGCAAAAGCTCATCGACAAGTATGAACCCTTGGTTGCCTCGGTTTACAGCAAGGACTCCGCCGCAGAGCGGGCGGTGAGAGGCAAGAAGTTGTCTGTAATAAGCTGGGAAAACAATGCAATAGTAGATCAGTGGATGGGAAAAATAGTGGAAGCGTACGGTTTTCCCAAGGCGAGCACGACAAAATAGCCTGCCCCCTTCATCCGCTCGCACGCCGCGTCATAGGTGCGGGCTGTCAACGGACAATTCTTGGTCCGTAAAGCTTAATGGCGTTATCCCACAGTATCTTGCGCTTGGCTTCGTCTGAAATAGGCTGGGCGTCGAAATCGGGAAGCGCCCTTGCAGGCTCGATGGCGTCGGGATGGGGATAGTCCGTATTCCATACGATGTTCTCCCCCTTCAAGTGCTCTACGGTGTACTTTAGCGCTTTCTCGTCACTGTCGCAGGAGATCATGCATTGGCGCATGAAATATTCACTCGGCAACATCGAGATATTCTCCGGCTTCCGCAGCGCAGCGTTACGCCCGTGAGTATGGTCATCCATACGCCCTAGCCAGAACGGCAGCCACCCGGCGTTGGACTCCAAGATTCCGAGTCTGAGCTTGGGAAAACGCTCCAATATGCCAGTAAAAATGAAATGCCCGAGCGTCGCCATGTTGTCGCAGGGGAAACCCAATGCGTGGTCCAGGTTCAGTATGGCGAGCTTGATGTCTTGACGGTTTTCCGTTGCTACGCCCTTGAAGGGATGAAAGCGTTGCTGGCGAGACTCTCCATGGACGGAAATGGGAAAGTCCAATTCACAGGCGAGATCCCACAGAGCATCATATTCTGGGTCGTGCAACCATTTTCCGACAGGAAGCAATGGATTTCTGACTGACACGGCGCCAAGTTCTTCCACCGCACGGCGAGCTTCCTTCGTCATCTCGTCGATATCTGAACCCGGCAGTACTGCGACGAACTTCAGACGCTTCGGATCGGTACTGCAATACTCGTGGCACCAGTTGTTGTAGGCCCGGCACATGGCAGCGCCAAGTTTAATGTCTTTTAGCGCCACCCGGTATGCGAAGTTGCCGTTGCTACCTGTAGGGAGCAACACCTGGATATCCCACCCATAACGGTCCATGTCTTTTAGACGGGTCTCCGGTGACCACCACGTGTGGTAAGCTTCCCCGTATTTCTCTTCCATGACTTTCGCGCTGTTCTCCGGCCGCGGCCTCTGTACCTCGCCCTTCGGGATAATCTTTCCGTCCGGCTCATAGACCATGAACGTGCCGTCCATAAACTTAACCTTTGGAACTTGGTCACGGTATTTGGGCTCGACATATCGCTCCCAAAGATATTGCGGTTCGTGCATGTGAGCATCAGCATCGATAACCTTCGTTCCGTTCCACATAGGTTTCCCCAATCAAAATCGTAAATTACATAGACAGGACCGCTGCTGTCAAGGAAAGTTGAGCAACACGTTGCGACTCAACGTTGGTCATAGTTTCGTGACGATCGGCTACAATCAGCAAGGGGTCAAATCTTTTGTTGACAGTCAAGCGTGAGACGCCGTTAGGAGAAAAACATGGCGATCAAATTGAATGACGAATGGGCAATTTTTCCGTGAGAACTAACCAGCCGCAGCGCGTGGAAGTAAGCGAAGCGGTGGAACCCTCGAACGACTGGAACCCGCTCGCTGATCTGAACGACTGGCACCAGTAGAATATCCCTAACGATTGTTTACCTTGAACTTTGAACCCTTCGAGGGACTCAGGGCAAGCTATTGAACTTTGAACCGCCGCTGCGGGCCGCTATTTGCCGTCGTCGAGGCTGACGACGATGATGGCGTTGGCAATCAGCCA
>Ga0137403_10009901_pt1 | contig 10578 bp, 10 predicted proteins | sample CZOMad2_1_16fung_FD_122057 | JGI IMG/M metagenome (GOLD analysis project Ga0137403, IMG submission 122057) | Vadose zone soil fungal communities from Angelo Coast Range Reserve, California, USA - CZOMad2_1_16fungal (Hybrid Assembly) | ecosystem: Environmental > Terrestrial > Soil > Vadose zone... | reverse complement strand
GACAAGCAACAGGCGCATGGGCTTAAGCATTCCGCTTTACTTCGAATAGATCAACACCCCGACCGACTGAAGTATTCTGTTTCGAAAAACTGGGATGAAAGACTGCGGAAAAAGCGCCTATTTCGTGAAGTCATGTCCGTGAACGTGATTTTGCCGACCAATTCCTTATGCAGATCGTAGCCGCGCACGAGTATCCGATGCAGCTCGGCTTTGCCGATGCCGGTAACAATTTTCGCGGGTTCCGCCATTTAAGATCCCTCCGTTAGTGAGATTGTTGCCGATTGGATACTGGGCCAGCGAGTTGCAGAACGTCAACTGATCGGCGCTTGGACTTAGTTGACATGGCAACAGACCGTCGGGTACGCTAAAAACAAGATGACGACGCGGCGGTTAACTTAGGAGGATTCTATGGCTAAACCCGAAATTAAATCGGAAGCAGACGCATTCCGTCAAGCGTTCCACGAGCGCATGCACGCTAACCACATGTATGGTCTCTGGGAACTGGCGAGCCAAATGACGCCGCATCCTCAGCCCAAAATGATTCCGCATATGTGGCGCTGGTCGACGACGGAGTCGATCATAGAGGAATCAGCTCGGGCCGTGCCGGTCGGCGACGAGCGGCGTGCGTTGCAGCTTTTCAATCCCGGTCTCGGTGGCCGCTGGGCGACGACCAACAACCTGATCGCCGCCGTGCAAATCCTTTTGCCGGGAGAAGTCGCGCGCGCGCATCGCCATACGCCGACGGCGATCCGCTTCATCATTGAAGGCACCGGCGCCTATACCGCCGTCGACGGCGAACGGGTTTACATGGCGCCGGGAGACTTGATTCTTACTCCAAGCTGGTCGTGGCACGACCACGGCAACGAAACCAAGGAGCGAGTCGTGTGGATGGACGGGCTCGATATCCCGTTGATCGCATCGGTCGAAGCGATGTTCTTTCAGTTCTACACGGCGGAGCAGGTAGCGGCCACGCGTCCGCCCAACGCGTCGAAGCAGCTCTTTGGCCATGCGCATATCAGCCCAACATGGGTCAAGGAAAAGCCGAAATCGTCTCCGCTGCTGCTTTATTCATGGGATCAAACTTGGCAAGCGCTAAACGAGCTGCGTGATCATGAAGGAAGTCCTTTCGACGGCATCGCTCTTGAGTATCGTCATCCGCAGACGGGCGGGCCTGTGATGCCAACCATGGCCTGTTGCGCGCAGCTCCTCCGGCCCGGCGAGCACACAAAGGCGCATCGGCACACGGGCAGCGCGGTTTATCACGTCGTTAACGGCGAAGGATTCACAATCATCAACGGTCAACGTTTCACCTGGCACAAGGGCGATATCGTCGCTCTACCGCCGTGGGCGCTGCACGAGCATGCGAATTCCTCCGCGAGCGCAGATGCCGTGCTGTTCTCGATCCAGGACTTGCCGGTGCTGAGCGCGCTGGGCCTCTACTATGAGGAGGAACTCAAAGAAAACGGCGGACACCAGGAAGTTACATCGACGTTTAAGGCGACGTGATTCACCCCGGTTGGCGAGACTCAATGTGAAGCAACTCGACGAGAAGAGCCATTAGCCAATCTCGTCGATGGCCGAACCGGCAAAGGCCGTTTGGAAGGACGAATTAGTAGGCGGGGATCGCGTCTATATTCCGCTCGGACTTCCACTAGGCCACATGGCTGACCGAGGAGCCAAAAGAAAAGTAGCCGGTCTCCCTGTGATTCACGTTGTAAGTGCAGAGGGCTGGCTATTTGGATGCTTGACCGTCAGGGTTTTTTGCTGGCCTCGCTTTCCGTAAAGCTCAAGAAAGAGATTATAGAAGGAAGAGACGGGGCGGTCTTCGCCCTGTTGGTGTCCTTCCTTATCTCGATACGAGAGTGTGATGGAAATTGGCCTTTTGTGCAGCTCGACTAGCTCAACCCCCTTGGCGTCGAGATAAGCACCGACCGTGCGCAAGGTATTCGAAACACTGTAAAAGTCCGGAAGGCGCCGCGGTCTGGAACGCTTTGCTCGCCCGGCTTGGGATAATTTTTCGACGTCGGCCAAGCGGAAAGTTAATGACTCAGCAATGGAACCGCTGCGCAATTGCAAGTACCACTGTCGTACCTTCGTACGTAGCGAGCTGGTCTCCTGAGGCGTACCCTCAATGACATACCTATCTGCAAGTCGCTTTAGTTCGAACACACTAATATTTCTAGCTTCGAGCGCCTGGCCAATAGCTCGAAGATCTTCGTCGTAGGGTTTGGTCGCTGCCATAGCACACCTCCGGTTAAATATGGGCTATTATATTCGCTCGGCGGCTAGAAACAAATTTGCCAGACGGGATGGTTCACCGCCGAGGCGCCGAGGCGCGCAGGGCCAGGACGTCCGATTCGGATTCCGTACACAGGATGTTCTACCGTTGGTTAGATCACGAACAAAGAGATATGTGCAGCACTGCGATATCTTCTCAGCCGATCAGAACAGGTGTGCCGGCCGATGCCTGGAAATAATTCTTTTCAGAATTGTTCAATAGTAGACAGCAATTCCTGGCGCGTCAGCGCCACCCTGAGAAGCAAAGACGCTGCTGGGTAAAGCTGAGCGTTAGGCCCGCTGGAGGAATGAAGGCGATATGGCGGTTTATGGGGTAGACGTCCGAGACCGAGTGATAAAACGGAGGACTAACCAACACAACGGGTGAACAACCAGCGTTAGAGCGAAATGAAGATGGGATTTCCTGAATGCAGCTTGAAACTTTCGCTAGGAACGCAGTAACATCTACTGCGAAGAGTTCACAAATGCGGTACGGGATCGTCGTTTCTTGTAACAAATGTGGGGGAGTACATGAGATGGGGATTTCTGTTGTCATAGAAGATGGCCCGGTTGCCAAACAAAGCATCGGCGTCCTCTATGATGGGAAACCCCTTCCGAAAATCCTCTCAGACCTTAGCAACAATAGTGTCACCTGCCCCAAGACAGGGAGGCAATCCACTCAGAAAAACCACCACCAAATCTTTTTAGTTCCAGCTAAGAGCTGATCTCGTCTAGCGTGAGTGGGAACAGTATAGAAAGAAAACGCTGTGTGCTCCGCCTTTCTGTGGTGAATCGTATGTGAACTACTCACCGCGGAGGTGCTCAGGCACAACCACGTTGCGTCCACGCGGCCGACCGAGCGACGAAAAGAAGGTAGGCTGTCCCGAATCTGATCCCCGTTTTTGATCTCCTGTCCCGTTTCTGAATCTTTTAAATAAAGCGAGCCTCCGGATGCATGGTCTTGTCGAGATTAAAGGGCGCAATCCTAACTAGTTAGCTGACGTCGGCGCCGGCGTCAATTTTGATATTTTTGTCAGTGAATTCACTTACATTTCTGAAGACTTCTATAGAGGTTCCGACGACGGCTAGCTCCAGAGCACCGCAGCAAGACACCAAACGTCTTGTTCCGGCGTAACGGTCGCGTCACCGGAACAGCGCATGGTCCAGCATGCCGGGCATCAAACTTGCTCATACTTTCCGAATGTATCAGTCGGATCGACAGGGGCGGCGGTGGACAAACCTTTCGGACGACGAGCTATGGCCAAGATTTCTCGCTACCAACAAATCTTTTCTGAGATTGAGCTTTTCCTCAACGCAGGGAAGTACGAGGACGCCAAGGTTCTCTTGCGTTTTCTCGATGACCGCCCCTTAGATCGCCAAAGCAGCCTTCGTCTCCTTTTGATTAATATAACTCTCGACGGCGCCATACCCTACAAAGACGAGATCGATAAACTTCACGGCTTGTTGAATCCCAACGACCTTGAGAAAGAGATCGTCGGGGAAATTCTTCTCCTCGCATCGAAGTCTGCGGAAGAGCAAGGCCGGAGAGAGCAGCCTCGCGCTTATCTGCTCAATCCGCCGCTTGAAGAATCGATTCCTCCCGATGCATCCGCAAGCGAGCTGCGTGAAAAAGCCAAACTACTGCAAGGCCGTGAGGCTGAGTTACTGACTGTCAAGAAGCAGCTCGCGGAGTTGAGCGCGTCGAGAGACCGAGCTGTGCGATCGCTAGAAGAAACCGTTAAACAGAACACGGAGCTACTGCGGACGAAGGAAGCTGCGCTCAACGCTCTGGAAAACCGTCTCGCCGAGACCAGTCGCTCCCTGGAGACTCAACTTAGCGAGAAACAAGATCTCCTCGAGAGCCGTGAGAAGGATCTCAAGGAAATCGGATCCAAGGTAATTGAACTCAATGTGCAACTCGCCGAATTAGGCCGAGTCAAGGATCAAGACGGTCGTCTGCTCCACGAGGAGCTTACGCAGAAAACCGCGCTTTTGCAGGTCCGCGATGCAGAGATAAAGAAACTACAGGAGCGGTCGGCAGAGCAGATTCGCGCCCTGGAAGGTCAGCTCGGCGAGAAGCAGAGTCTCTTGGCGTCTCGCGCCACGGAACTTGATTCGCTCATGGACAAGATGAGCAGGCTGGCTCAGGAACGCGCCGAGCTGGCATCACAACGAGAAAAGGCAGACCAGCGGGTTCAAGAAGTTCTTCGCCAAAAAGCCGCGCTGCTCCAAGCCAAGGAATCTTCCATCCGCGAGATGAAGGAGCAGATGAGGACGAAGATCCAATCGTTCGAGCGTGAGCTGGCGGAAAAGCAGAAATGGATGGAAAAAAGCGGCGTGGAATTGGCTGAGCTACGGAGTCAGATCCATGTCCTCACTAAGAGATTGGGAGACGTGGAAGCGTCCAAGTTACGCGCCGAAACCTTACTTCATCACGAGCGTAATAGAACGAGCCAAGCGCTCTCGGCTGTCGATTCCGCTAAAAGTTTAGCCGGCGAGCCACCCGGGGATCAAGTACCGGCGCCTGAGTCGATAACCACTCCGTCCACTCCTGTTCATGACTATAACCCGCACTGGCCGAGTTGGTTTCGCCGCGCATGGCAAACTACTTGGAAGCCAAAGACATTTCCGGCGCCTGCACTTTCCGCAGCTGTCGTCGGGCTGCTCCTAATGCCAATTGCCTATTTCTTGTTGGGGCACGGTCGCACGGGGCCGGACCACACAACCGCGCCTGCGCCGACAACAGGCGGCAATTCTGTCGTGGCTGTCGATGCCATTATGCCGTCCGAGCCCAATTTTGAAGCAGATAACGCCAAAAAAAAGCGGGTCGACCGCTTGGTGACCAAAAAACGCGAAGAACCGCCGGGCGAGATGATGACCTATAAAACCCGGCGTATGGTATCGCTAAGGGAGGAGCCTCGTTTCGCTGCGACCTCGAAGGCACAGATCGGTGCCGGCACGTCGATCAGTGTCCTCGAATCGAACGGCGATTGGTTAAAAGTCAGGACTCGACCGTCGGGCGCCATCGGCTACGTGAGAAAAGAATATCTCGTTCATCAAAGTTCGACTCGAACCGAGGACCGGCTACGTTTTTATTGAAAGCGTCATTATCTTTAAAATTGACGCGATGCCAGCGTGTTTGCGCGACGGCAAAAGCTCCGATTCAAAGCTTGCTGCGTTTTCATTCTACCGCGCGTGTCGAAGGCCTTGCTAGCTTCTCTGATCTTCTCTGCCTGTCAGTATTGAAGCCATCGTCGGGAGGATTTCGAAGTTTAGTCTGGGCGCGGCGGTTTCAATAAATCAAAAAGTAATGTTGCCACACGATCTCTCGACCATCTCGACCCCAATCAGGCTTTAGTGCGAGAAGAAATCATGAGGCGGTCGCGGCTGCGGCCAAGCGTCAAAAGCACCACGGGCGGTACCGGCACTTCAGCGTTCGTTGGTTCAAACTTTTCCCCAGCCGAGACATTGGTTGCTTCTTCCAGTCGTGCACGGGAGGCATTCTGATCCGGCAGTGATAATGGCTGAATCTGAGGTGCGGGTAATGTTGGCTGAGGAATTTTGGTGGAAGTCTTCGCTTCGACCGCAGATGCGGCCAAGTCGAACTGATTCATTTTCGGTCCACTGTCGAGGGGCGGCGCAATATCGCTATGGGAGCCGGAATCGGAAAATCTCCATTCATGTGAATAGAGGAAAAGGCCTAAACCTGTCAGTAGGACGATGCGCTTCGGTGTTTTTTAGTGGATGACCGATTTTTTCTTCGACCGACGTGGGAGGGGCAGCGGCGCAACCGATAACTGGCTGACGGGATGCGCCGCTGCATACTAAGGGGGCCCAGAGGAAGCACGAGAGACCGAGTAAATCTTTTTCTTGACGCCTTTTACCGCGCGCGAAGTGTTCGAGAGACCAGTGCGCCATACAACCCGACAGCGAGCATTAGTAACGACGAAGGCTCTGCGACGTCTGCGGTGATTTGGTTAATGTTGACGATATCACCGCCAAGACCTTGTGCGCTGATAAGGATTCCGGACGCGATGTTCCCATTCTCATTCGGGCCGCTCTCGGATTCGTCGTAGGGCTCGGATTCGTCGTAGGGAATAATGTTGATCGCGAGGTTGTCGATGGCGAATGATTTCTTTTGTAAACCTACGAACTGTAACGTGTGAACCGGAGTATCGAAGAAATAGCTACCCTGATGCCCCGTCAAACCGGCATTTTGTTGAGCTTTTGATAAAGTCTGCTGATTGACGATGACTCCATCGGCCAAGATGGTGAAGCTTTTTGCTTTCTTAAAAAGCTGAAAATCGATGCTGAACGAGTCGATCGGATTAACGCCAAAATCGATTGTGATGGCGGGTGCGCCTTTACCTTTGCCGACCCTCAAGGCCGAGTTAACGTCCGTCGTTTTTTGACTAAGGGTGATATCAGATCCAAACAACCCCTCCATGTACGCCTCGATATCAGAGGCGTTCACGCCTTTCTTCGAATGACTCTGAATCTGATCGAAATCGAATAACACCATGCTGGCCGCAAGAGCCGGCCGATCAGCAAGCAAAACCGTTAGGAAAAACAAGCCCCTCCAGAGAATTCTTTTCGACATTGTACATACCTCCCGTCGCGAAAACCCATTGTTGTCGGGCGGATTCACAAGCGGATCAACGAGTGTCATAGTCATCAACGGCAAACGGTCGAGTTGTCTTGTTACTGAGTGAGCAAGATCAGTGCCGCCTTTTAACTACTTGATAACGAAGTAGTTTTTAACCTATGTTCAGACAAGAGTGTAAATATCTGTGACATTGGTCCGTCCAAACCGTGTGGTAGCTAGCTAAGAGATTGAAATATCTAAACATTTTTAGATGAGGAGAAACGTAATTACTTGTTACAGTGTTACGGGCGGGTTACAAGAAAACTACGGCCCACAGGGCTCGGCCAATATTACGGTATCGTCCATTCCTATTTGGGGGTTAAACTGAGATGGCTCGGCTTTTCACGGATAAATTACTTGCCCTAAGCGGTTACGTGAAATTCGCGACGGCTTGTCGATAAACAAGCCTGACTATTGAAGGGCTTGCCGTTTAAGGTACAGAGGTGTGTCCGTCGGATTCAGTAACACGGCTGGACGTGCTTCGGGGTTGCCCGCTCGGGAAAAGAAAGTTGAAAGGATGTTCTCTATCGACAGAATGCCTGCGGTATTATGATTGCCGTTGACGACCAATCCGACTACATAGCCAGACGCGTCGACCACCGCCCCTCCACTCATGTGGTTTTCGATGCGCATACCCCACTGGGTATCGATGGCGACGCCCTGGCTTTCCAGATAGGGCGTCGTGTAGACCTTTAGATCCGCGGCAAAATAACCGCGCCGATTCTTTTCGGTCAAATTCAAAAAACCTGCTGAGATTACAAAATCGTGGTCTTTCGGAAAACCGGTGATGAATACTCTTTTGGGCGGCAGCAACGGCGTTAGTTGAAAGTCTGCGCCAGGATTGCTCACATCGATGCTTGCTTGGTCGAAGTCTCTTAACTTCCAGAACGAAAATGAACTCGTCGTCTCGGCCTTCAACTTGGCGATGACGAAATCTCGTTGTTTGATAATTTCGTCGGGCGTGTGCCTTTCCTTCCCGTTCGTGGAATCCGCCTCTTTTAGATAAGAGATGATGTCAATTTGAAATTCTCTATCGTCGTTCTCAGCGACATAGCGCACACCGGGACGCGTCGTCGAGCAGTTGATTTTTACAGATAGGCCGCTGCTTCCCTTTTGAGCTTCTAGACAATATTTCATTACATGATAGGCGGTGACAAAGAGACCGTCCGGCGACACGAGGAATCCCGATCCTAAGTTGACGCGGCGCCAGGTGTTGTCGGTATCGCGATACTCGAGGAGAATCTTCAGGCTCCTTGACCGCGCATGGGTCCAGCTAAAAGTGACATCTTTGGCCGAAGAGAACTCTTCCGCGCTGGTTATAAACCGACTTAATGCTGGCCTAGGCAGAAAAAACAGTAGAATGAGAATGATAGGAGTGAGATAACGAAGTATGAGCACTAGCGGGTACAACTAGTGTTCTGTTTACCCTAAATCTTCGGAAAACGCAAAAGTTTTTTCCCATAGATGAGAAAATTGTGGACGAGTGTACCGCTCGCGGTACAGAATCTGAAAGCGCGCATTGCGCGCAATTTTTATCAAGCCGGCAACCGGGCTCTAGGCGAGCTTGAAATACGTTGAAAACAACAGAAAACAACTCCGAGCGAGAGGTCGAAGATTATCCGCCCCTCGCCCGGAATCTGGGTTCTGGCTCAAAGGCAACGGCCTAAGATTCTGCCTCGTTATCCCCGTTAATCTTTTTCCTTTGCCGACGGACTCTCGGGTTTCACCGAAGAACCTGGTCGCGCAGGAGAATCGCTCTTGGTAGACTCCGATACATTACCAGAGGACCCTTCTCTGTTGGAACCCGACGCGCCAGAAGAGGCTCCCGCACTGCCCAACGTAACGCCAAGTTTTGTCGCTGTTGCCTGATCGAGTGTCCCGGTGACCGGTAAGTTATTAGCCTGTTGAAACTGTCGCAACGCCTGTTGAGTCTTGCTGTCCAGGGTGCCGTTGATCGGACCCGGATCTATGCCTTTTGCTTTCAACGCCTCTTTTGCATTCTTGATATCGTCCGATGAAACCCGCGAGCTGCTGGTTGAACGATCTGATTGCGCCGGCGACTGCATTTTCTCCGGAATACCCCCTCCGCGCTGTCCCGCCTCCGGGACGTTTTGCGCAGAAATCGATTGGACCCCAAGACCAATGCCGCTTGATAGAGCGATTGCTGTCAGAACCAATTTTCCGCTTCTCATGAATGCCTCCTTCTCCCAATATAAATTTTCTAATCTCAGGCCGTGCGGTGTTTCAATAGCGCAACGGCTATGCCATCCGCTAATTTTTACAAAAGGCCTCGATCCGTCAAACGAAAATCGTGTGCGGAATAAACTTACAGCCAAAATAATGGTGGGCTATTCCTACATCAACTGTGCGGAATAATTTCACGCCGTAAACGGCCGGGGGGGGGGAACTGTGGCCCGCGTTGCGTTGATCACAAGGGCAATACACAGAGCCAGAGCGCACGATGTGATTGCGACAAGAATAATCTAGTGGAGTGTCTCACACTGTTTGTACTTTATCCAAGACGGCCTTAGCGCGACGATACTTAGCGATGATGTCTTCGGCTTTGGCGGTCCAAACAAAGGGTTTGGGATTTTGGTTGTGATGATGAATATAAGCTTGGATCGCAGCTATCAAGTCAGCGACCGACTTAAAAACCCCGCGTCGAATTTGCTTGTCAGTCAGATCGCGGAACCAACGTTCGACCATGTTGAGCCAGGAGCTCGAAGTCGGCACAAAATGCAGATGGAATCGGGGATGGCGTTTGAGCCACGCTTTAACCTTGGGATGCTTGTGGGTCGAGTAATTGTCCACGATCAAATGCAAGTCCAACTCTGGCGGGGTTTGGTGATCAATCAGTTTCAAAAACTTGATCCACTCCTGATGGCGGTGACGATCCATGCAGGTCCCAATGATGCTCCCTTCGGTCATCTCCAGAGCAGCGAACAGGGTAGTGGTCCCGTTGCGTTTGTAGTCGTGGGTCATGGTTCCCAGTCGTCCCTTGACCAGTGGCAATCCTGGTTGGGTTCTGTCCAACGCTTGAACCGATGTTTTCTCATCGGCGCACAGCACCAGCGCGTGTTCGGGCGGGTTGAGATACAAGCCCACCACATCGATGACTTTTTCAACAAACTTTTTGTCCCGGCTCACTTTGAACGTCTTGGCCAAATGCGGCTTAAGTCCGCTGGCGTGCCACACCCGTTGGACCATCGATTTGTCGATGCCCAGCGTATCGGCCAACGTCCGTACACTCCAGTGCGTGGCGTGAGACGGCTTGGCTTGGGTGGTCCTCTCAATAATCACAGGTGCCATTTGTTCTCGCTTGGTCGCCTTTCGGCCACCCCGTGGAAGATCCTTCTCGATTCCCGCCAATCGCTTCTGAACAAACCGCTGGCGCCATCGCGACACTTGGCGCGGGTCAATTCCCAAAAACTCGGCAATGGTTTTGTTTTGTTCTCCTTGTGCCGCCATCAACACGATCTTGGCTCGCTTCATCGAGCGCGTGGGTGTTCGGCGCCCGCGAGACCAACTGCTCAATGTCTTGATTTCACTTTCCGTAAGTTCAATCGGTTGTGCTACTCGCATGGAACTCTCCTCCTCAAACTTATAACACTTAGACGAAGGATAAATTCCATTAATTCAGAGACACTACACTAGCT
>Ga0137403_10009900_pt1 | contig 10578 bp, 7 predicted proteins | sample CZOMad2_1_16fung_FD_122057 | JGI IMG/M metagenome (GOLD analysis project Ga0137403, IMG submission 122057) | Vadose zone soil fungal communities from Angelo Coast Range Reserve, California, USA - CZOMad2_1_16fungal (Hybrid Assembly) | ecosystem: Environmental > Terrestrial > Soil > Vadose zone... | reverse complement strand
ACCTGTACAGATTTGAGCAGTATAATGAAAATCACCATAATACACCACCCCCTTGAGACCAAAGACCACCAGGGAACCATCATCACGAAAACTTATCTTTTTGCTCACTTGGATGGATGGTTCAGATATAGAAAATACCAACACTTTAGGTATAACATCAAAGTGCATGACTTTATTCAATGCACCATCACATTGTTCACATTTTCTCCTAGGATAATGCTCCTGAAATCTTTTTTGAAGACATGCAGATGTTGTGACATTTTGATCAGAACATTGAAGGACACAGGTCTGAAGGTCTCTGTTCAAATTATCCTCATGACCACAACCCACACAATGGATCCAATTAGAAGCAATGACATTATCACTCCTTAATAATTGTTCTGACATCTCACTGACCACAGTTCCTACTTGACCATTAGGAAATAGAGTTGGATTCCTTCAATGCCACAGACGTCTCACATTGTTTCTGGCCACCTCTAAAGTCATCTGCCCTTCATTTGCTTTATGGAACCCTGTGGCCAAGACATTCATGGTTCTATTCATGTTTTTAAACCGTCTCTTCCACTCAGCAGGGTCCTGAGACCAGATAGATAACAAAATAGTCATTACAGAATCACAAGCACAGCTGTAATTCTCAGAAGACCATCCCACATGAGTCCTAGAGGGCCACTACTATGGGATTCAGTGTTGTCTTCAGACATCATGATTTTTTTGTTAACTTGCTCTGTGTCATTATCATCCAGCTTATGTTTTTTAGATGCAACAGATGCTGTTCCCTTGGCAGCAACAAAACCAGTTACATTGGACTTGGTAGATGCTGATTTATTTTTGTTGTTATGTTTCACAAGTTGCCAAGGTGTGTCAGTTGTAACAGCAAGCTCATCCAGAGGGTCCTGCCCATCCCATCTTATAGAGGTATGCACATTCTTTGGTACATATCTTGTACCCATGCATTTCTGAAATTGATGAATGACAACATTCCGTCTGTCACCTGTAATGCCATCAGGTAGTTTATTTTCATATCTGAGTCTGGTGACTTCATCAAGGATCTCTAATTCCCTGAATTCTTGTCTGAGATATCCAGATGCCCCACCTGTCACAACCTTTGGATCAAAACCCTGAACAATAATTGTACCTTCAGCACTGGAACTCCTTGACAAAGAGGTATAATATGACATGTGTGTACGACAACTGTTGAGATCTACCACATTGTCTGGTCTGGTCCTACCCTGGGATGAATAGTCTGTCATTGCAAAATTAGGTAACACCAACACCTGAACTCTGGATAAAGATATCTCATCATCATTGGGGAGACTGCACATTGTGGTGGTGGTGTGCCTTGTGATGGGTACTACATTTACTGGAAGACCAATTTTTACTGTCTTTGGTGGATCTTTCAATTTTACAAACAGGGTGTCAAGGACATCTTGCCCTTCAGGACCTTTTGTTGTCTGCCAACTGACAACAGTACCTTCTGCACCTTTGGTCATACAACACTCTGTGGCATCATTATGCTTTAACATAACAGGCAGACTAACACACAACATCAATTTGTCAGCCACATGTTTATTAGAAGATGCAGGAGGTTGTTCCCATAGAATTTTCTGCAGATGTGGTGATATCACATTGGTTTTCCGGACTGGGTCAAGCACAGTTTTCTTTGGATGACCCCCACGCTGCCTCTTACTATCAGGATTCCTCCACCTGTCAATGGAATAAAAAGAATGCAGTATCTGATTGTTCTCAGCAGCAAATCGCTCTGTTCCAAGTTCATTGATCTTATCTCTCTGAGCATTACGTGCTGTGATCACAGATACATTTCTGAACCTTTTTTGTGCCAGCTTAGGATCATTGGGACCCTTGCCTGCTATTCTGGTATGGAGAAATGCTATGTCATCAGATGTGCATGACTTGTATCTCATGTTTTCCAATGCAGTCCTCAATTTGGCATCTTCAAGTGTCTGCCTGGCCTGTCTCATGTTTTGATGCAATATGACAACAGTTGTGATCTGATGCCACAGAGCTTTACCAATAGCAGATTCTTACTGTTCTACAGACTGGCCTGATTGCAATTGGGTACCAACATTACCTGCATATAAAGGTCCTCTACTTCTGGCAGGAGGCAACTGAGCAAAGTCTCCAGAAAATATGAAGTTAATGCCTCCAAAAGGTTCATCATGAACTCCACAAGCCTTTGCAGCCTGGGCACTTATCTTATACATATCTCGACATGATATCATAGAGACCTCATCTAAAAATATGTAGTCAACACCATCCAACCTAGCCCTGATCTGTGCTAAGGAATTTGCAGACACAAATTCACCATCATTGATACCCAAAACAGAATGGTAAGTAGAACCATTCAGCAAAGCAGCTGCTGAACCTGTAGGAGCAACCACCAGAAATCGATGGTTTTCTTTCCTTTCACCAAAAATATATATAAGTGCTTTGATGACCTGTGATTTTCCAGTACCTCCCATACCACCCAAATACATCCTCAGCTTGTCAGGCTGTTCCATCATGGCATGGTTGGCAATAATACGAAAGGCCCTTTCTTGCTCTATATTCAACAGATATTTCTTGATACTGTTGACCATGAGCTGTTTATTAGCCTTAGATGTGGGTTCAAACAGCTGATCAATATACCTTTTATCAACAATAGCAACCTTGTTGGGCTCAAATTCATTATTTTTGGATTTGGTGTTAGTGGGAAGATGTCTGTTTCTCTCATCCAACACAGCTTGTTTTTTAGCAAGGACAGCAGCCCGCCATGCTTTGGATGTCTGATTGTACTCAGGCTCTACAGGGTCCAGAGATCCCACATCAGGAAGACCATCTTCACAATCATCAAGCCAACCTGCCATATTCATTGTCCGCTCTGTGGCTAACATCTCATTCTTTCTACTTCTTCCTTGTTTTCCTGGAATATTGAAAACATCACCTTCAGCATCTGCATCTTCCAATCCAGGATCAAACTCAGCACCAACTGTTGCAAGCTCATTTGCATGCAACTCATCGAGATCACCAAGAACATCTGAAGTTGCCCAATGGTATGAGATATCTCCATCTAACTTGTCTCTCTTAGCAGAATAATCATCTCTGGCATCCAAACATTCATAGCGCACATTAAAATACTTCATGATCTCCACCTGTTGCTTGGTGAACTCATGTGCCACAAAAGCCTTGTCCCACAATTCATCTTTATACTTCAGATCTCTGCCACTTCGCCAAGGTTTGAAAAATGTTAGCATGGCACAACAGTAATACTCACGATCACCACGATCAGATCTGGGAAGTGTCACAGGCAAGAAATTTGGAACCACAAGAGGATCTTCCTTCCATACATGTGCACAGTGAGTGGTATATTGAGAATGGCCAGATTGAAAAGAATGATCCTTTTTTGGAACACATTCTGCCAATTCCTTCATGACATTCAGTTCATCATCCTCCTCATCCTCTTCAGATTCTTCATCAATGTCATGATCACCATACACAATGTCATTGTCAATAAAATCATTCAAAGGAGCATCATCTACAATATCTTTTGTCTCATACTCTTCTTTGACTGCATCTGTGCCAGGTTGAATATTTAACTCATCATCTGATTCTTCAACAAAATCAGGATCATCAATGGCATCTCCTACCTTCTTCTTTATCATCCGCCTCTTTGTAGACTTACGATAAAGTCGTATCCAATCATACAACGAAACATGTTCATACATGGAAGGTCTATAAACATAATCACTTACTTTAGAGAGACCAACAAATCGTCCTTGACTCTTGTTTATGACCACCTTATCTGTGACACCTTCTAAGTCAGGTATATCTTCAGTGGCATGGTCTTCATCCCAAGCACCAAGCACCTCCTTTACATACCCTCTCCAATAAAATGGAACAAATTTATGACCAGTGTAATGATCAGGATTTCCCAGTATATAAAGAGAAGCCATAGGTCCACCAATTTCTGATTTGGCTGTCAGGGAATTCACAACCTGAGTGAATATTTTTCTGACTTTCTCTTTACGTTTTAGACTCCCACCGATCATTTCTGAATTCTTGTCAAAAACACTCCTGATGACATCAAAAACACTGTAAGTCTTCAGACCCGGCTTAGTGATATAATCACTGACATAGGCAACAACTGCTTTGATTGCAGTACCAGAAAGCAGGCTAGTGACATCTGAATTACACCGCAAAAGATAAGTGAGCAGAGGGGTAACAGTGTTCATCCAAGCTTCACCTTTTTTCAAATTCAATGCACCAGTCTTTGGTTCCACCATGGTTTGTTCAAATGTATCTCTGGGGAATCGACGCTTACATTCACCTTTGGCATTGGTACAATAAGAAACATTGTTTCCATTATTGTCAAACTTGTGAACATGCTGATTTGATTTTAATAAAATATCATCTGTGATGTTTGGGAACTCTTGCCACCAGGAAGCACACTGGTCATCACAAGAACATTGCTTGCAATCATCTCCACACAGAGGTGGTGGAGGATCTGGTAAAGTGAGAGTGGGTTCTTGATAATTGGATAATTTAGAGGCTTCTCCAACCTTTTCAGACACTTCAATCTTTGATCCTGTCAAAAACTCTCCCACACACAAACTTTCTAAATATTCAACTATCTTCTTCTGAAAGTCAGAGTTGACATCCATTATTTTATCTCTTATCTCCTGAGGTGTCAATGATCCTGATATCCACAACAGCAGATGAAGGTGCAAGGTAAGACGACCCTGCTGCTCCACTGTTCCATAATAAGCAGATGTGTCTCCATAAAGGCCAAGATGTTCCTGATCCACACCGAGAACATGCTTGAGAAACATCTGGACCATGAAATGAAAAAATCTTGCACTGGCCACAGGATTCTGAGCTATCAGTCTGTAACTTTCATTCTTGTGCCGAATAGTAGGAGAGAAAACCTCTTTGGCATCTGCATAATACAAAGAAATAGGATGACAAGTATCTGCAGGAGCAAAAGTGATAAACCATGAAGGAGCACCAACATATGATATCAAAGACCAGATCTCATTCCGCATATACCTCTTAGATGTAAGAGAACCTTTGACATGACCACCCACATGATCCAAATCAGATATAAGCTTGTAACATGCCTTCTCTTCTGCTGTTTCCGGCTTAACCCTTTCACCTTTAGACAACCTTTTTGACAAGCCTTCAAGGACCCCCACATCAATATTCATGAGACGATCTGCTATATCATCAAAATTTTGCCTTTCAGTCATCAAGTAACCTCCAGTGTTACTACCCTTAATCTGCTCTTGATTAAATGCAATAAGAGGAAAGTGAGCATCCCTTTGAAAACGCTTGTCATGATACATCAGAAGTTTTCTTTTGTGCATCAGATCAGACATTTCCACATTACTATCATCAACAGCACCAATCCCACCAAGACCATAAGGAAACAGCCAGGGAAACATCATAGGATACAATTGTGGGTTGTCATAAATGGACTCAGGCTTCTCAGCATGACCTATGGCAAGTACTTTACCATCATCATCTTTAAGATGTTGCATTGCCTTAGCAGCAAGTGCCTTGGGCCCCATCGTGTTCAACTTCTCACCTGTGATACCATTCACTACAAACGGACAAGGGCCCGATTCAACACCATCTTCCAATTCATTGTCAAATGCACTGACAGACTCTGGATTTTTATTTGTGAAGGCATTTCTATATGTGACTATCACAGGTGGACCATCGTCTGGATATTTTTCTAGATTGTCATAAGCTATATCCATGTTATAATAATCAACATGATTCAACTTGAGCCACTCCAGAGCCTCACTCACCTTTTTTCGACGCACAAGCAAAGGTGTCCTCTTCAGGTCTTCAGGAGTTGGCCTGCAAGGACCAGTATATATGAATGCAATCACTTCATCAAGGTCCTCTATGGGGGGAGGTAATCTCTCATATATCTTGGGCATGGGATTTTCAAATGCGATGACATTGGCCTTCATTTTGTGCATCCCGGAGGACACCTGAACTATACACTTATTCCGACGGACCCGAGAGATGAGAAGCTGCTCTGCATAAGATAAATTTTGCAGCTGGGATGGGACTTCACCAAGCCAAAGACCAGCTGCTAAGGCATATTTAGGAGTCAAACCTTCATCTAGACTACTTTTGCAAGATCTACATATTTTGGTACAGGTTTGGTCCAGAACTGGACCTTTGACTTCCTGAATTGGATCGTTTGGAGAGGACCTCTCAAGACGGGTGACTCTCATACCCTCCCTGACCAACACATCCAAATCACATCCAGAATCAGACAACCCAGACAGTTGGGATAAGGGCACAAGCTGACCACAAACAGCACAACCACCTTCCATGAAATTATCAGGAGATGTATCTTCACACCAGTTCAGTGCAATAGTCTCCTGAAGATCTTTTGGAGGAGGAGGAGGAAAATCCGGAATTTTAGATCATTCAGCTTCCCGTTTTACTTTCACACTTTTGGCATTTTGTAGCTTCTGCTTGGCAGACACTCCATTATTCTTTTGCCGTTCTTGTTTATGTTTTTTTTGAGAGGTGTCCAAACCTGCATACCATTGTTTGGACTTTGCAGCATTGCTTTTTACTGAATGCAAGGCAAAAATAGACATATAACTGTCACAACAAGCACACAAATGTCCTTTAAATAAACCTGCAATATTTTCTGCACGAATCTTTGAAGGCACATGCAATCCATGAATCTTGGCTATAGACTTGGCATCCTTTGTGGTCAATTTACCAACAAATCCATCAATAGGCACTTTGCCATACACATGATCACCAAGAGCACCATACAAAGCTTCTGCCACATTTTTGTGCTTATGTCCAATAAATCTCAAATTAGATTCTGGTGTCACAATCTTACCAGAACAATTGACATGAGGGACAAGTTCCTCCAAATTAAACAATGGAACTCTTCCACCACCAATGTTTTCCCAGGACAGATCATCAGGTCTGACTTCACCTATATCAGGCACCATGACTGCAGAATGTATGTGTGCAGATACAAGCATTGGTGACAAGTGAGAAGCTACAATAAAAATCATGGTGAACCGACGAACACTGCAAATAGATGCTTGGATGACCAAAAATTCATTGCGTCTGAATAAATTCTGCAAGAGGGATGATTTCACCCTCCTACATTTCTCAGCTACGGACCTGTGCAAAGTAAAACAACAATTGATAACCACAAGATTGAGACGATATAGATACTGTGGCCACCACTTTCCGCGAGGGGTAACAAAGATCAATACCCGATAAATCCCGAGGAATAAATACTTCAATAGGAGATACAGAACACGAAACACAAGATACAAAATTTGACCCAAAATTGTCTGCAAGTTTAACACACCAGTAACAATATGCACTCCAATGTTATGGTGATCAGTTTTGATATGGTCAACTACACCTCCGACATCATCAACGGACACAACAAATTGGGAACACTGGTGATCAGTGGTTGAACAGGACTCTCTCTCAAATTTAGACAAGTCTGATGCAGTCTTGTACAAAGCACCATACTTTAAACCCATTTCTTGGGCAGAATTTATGTTCTCACATGTAGGACGAAATGATAAAACACCCAAGCCTCGGGCAGACAACAAATTTTCACCAATACACAAGACTGATGGATCAATCTTGTATGACTCTTCTTGCGCAGAAACTGTAACTGCACGTGGGGATAACGAGCAGAACAATGGAACACCCAATTTTTGGGCAGAAATTGTAGCTGCACATGGGGATAACGAGCAGAACAAAGGAACACCCGATTTTTGGGCAGAAATTGTAACCGCACGTGGGGATAATGAGCAGAACAATGGAACACCCGATTTTTGGGCAGGTAATGTGTTTGTGCCCATGTTTGACATGGGACAAACGTATGAAGGTAGATCATTAGTAGTGGCAGTAACAGACGCACCTTCAGGTCGGACACTGTCATGATATTCCATCTGTTCAGAGACAAAGATAAATCAGATGATAAAATCAATACGACAGAAAATTGAGATTATACGTGAAGTCTTACACCCGATCCCGACTGGGTCAAGAGATCGGGTGAATAATGAGATGGATGGAGAACACGAGAGGTCACCACGAGATAGAACAAAGCAAGCAGAAAGAGCGATTGCATAGATCGCGAAGGAGACATGATAGATGAGAACAACATGTGGATTTACCGGAAATGGCAAACTCAACCAGGTGCCGAGAGATGCCGAGTTATTTTATATATTATTTATAATTGTTCCTATTTAGGCAATTTATATACTAAATTTTTATGTGACCTTGCACGTGCTACTTTTCTTCTTCCAGATACCAACTCTTGAATTTTACACAAATTATGTTGTGGGGGACCAATACAACTAACAATGAAATTTCAGCAGAAGATTTAAATTCAAGACCTATAATTAAGGTCAAATATTAAAAACTACTTAAGTCAGAAGTCCAAGGTAGTCCTCATGACACACCCATTCTGGTCTCTGCTGTCCCAAACAATCATGAACAGCATCTTTCATGAACCGGGCCTGACATATCCTCTCCCCACCCTCCCAGGTCCTGACACCATGTCTAAGAACCTTGCCTGCAATTGCAACTCCAGTACCCGGAAGGTACAACAACCTCAGACCCAAATCCTGTACATCTAATGTGCACTGCTGATGGGTTCCACTGCTGAACAGCAAGTCGTAATCCATGGGGGCAGCACCCACATCACGATGGAAAAATGTCTTCCTATTAACGATCAGAGAGAAACCGGACCACACAGAAGTCCAAAGATGTATGTTTGGGTGGGTGCTATGCAAGTGCAGGCCGTCCTTGAGGAGCTGAATGGCGGCCAGACCAGCATTGTATTGTTGAGGTGCTATCAAAGCGGTGATGGCATTGGCAATGAGATCAACATTGGACGTGGCCCGAAGGAAGTCAGCAGCATCGTTGCCTCTGATGTCAGAAGAGACATAGATCTTCTCGCGCAGTTGCTATGAGTATAACGACAATTAAAAAACCACGAAAAAATATCCTAAAAAAGAAAACAACTCACATCATGGGATTGCTGGAACCATCCAGGGGACATGTTCAGTACCCCAGCACCAAATTCACCACCTTCGGGTGATGGACAAAAACCACTGCGGCGCCAGCTATCTCCATCTGCCATACACGATCGCATAAAAGTATCCAACCGCGGTCTAAGAATTTTAGTACCCATGGTTGAATCTGTCTACATGGCAATTCGGAAATCAAGTAATCAAGTATTTAAATGAATTTAAATACGTACAACTCGATACGGTGCAAATATATGTGGCAGATACCATACCATTATGTGACCGTGCCGGTCCAATATGGTGGCAGGTTCGTCCATGTCTCCAAAATTGGGATTCACGAAAAACTTAGCAAGCCTTTCATCCTCGGCAGAATGGTCCCAATCGGTTCGAGGGCGAGTATTCTTGACACGATCAGCAAAACGAGTGACATCCCATTCTGTCTGATCTGCAATAAAAATAAACAGATAAAGCACTATTACAAAAACATTTGTATACATCACTTACGAGGATTTGAAATGGCCAGCGCCACAACAAGGGCAACGCGACGAAATTCCTCTCCGGTCACCGGTGCACCAGCAGGAAGGTCAGAAGAGCATGAGGACTTCAGAAATTGCTGCCAGTCTGCTTGTATTCTCGCCCTGAAAAATATACAATCAAACATCAAATGCAAAGGCAATGACACAATTACCTGAACTTTTTCATAGCTAGACTGGAAAAATCTTTCCCTGTCAGTGATCCAGTTGAATTGATCTGAAGAACATCAGCCAATTCTTTCCACATGAACTCTTTCAGAGTAGGAACAGTGGGTGCTGCAAGTGGATCAGCTAAAGTATCTGTCACCCTGTTCCTTTTCCTTTTATGAACCCGAGGCATTACAGTATCCGGAGGGTCCAAAGTTGAATAAGATCAAACTCGAACATGCATCACGTGATATATCGAACAAAGACCGAACTCAAACCAAATAAGACCGAGCGACCGAGATGACCGAGTAACCGAGATGACCGAGTAACCGAGTGGCCGAGAAATCCATATATAATTCTTTTTACAATGTGTGGCTAATTAATCCCCAAAAATGATACAAGATAAGCTGGAAGATGGGAAGAATGTTTGATTCCACACAGGTTTCAAAGAAAAAAAAATATAGTTCAACACATCGATTTTTCAAAAGCAAGTCCTGTTGTACATTGTGCTGCAAAATATTGTAAGACTATCAAAACAAAGACCGAACTCAAACCAAATAAGACCGAGCGACCGAGATAACCGAGTAACCGAGTGGCCAAGAAATTCATATATAATTCTTTTTACAATGTGTGGCTAATTAATTCCCAAAAATGATATAAGATAAGCTAGAAGATGGGAAGAATGTTTGATTCTACACAGGTTTCGAAGAAAAATATGTATTTCAAAACGTCGATTTTTCAAAAGCAAGTCCTGTTGTACATTGTGCTGCAAGATATCGTAAGACTATCAAAACTTATATTCCCTCTTCATCCAGCGGCCTCCCTTCCCATCAGGCTTCAACAATTCAAAGCCATCT
>Ga0137403_10009899_pt1 | contig 10579 bp, 4 predicted proteins | sample CZOMad2_1_16fung_FD_122057 | JGI IMG/M metagenome (GOLD analysis project Ga0137403, IMG submission 122057) | Vadose zone soil fungal communities from Angelo Coast Range Reserve, California, USA - CZOMad2_1_16fungal (Hybrid Assembly) | ecosystem: Environmental > Terrestrial > Soil > Vadose zone... | reverse complement strand
TCCAGCCCAAGAGGAAGTGCGTGCACTTACATCGGACGCTTCCGACGCTTGTACTCATACTGATTGTGCTCGTGCCGTCCGCCTTCGTGGCGCAAACGTCCGCGCAACAAAAACAGGATCCGAAGACCGGCATGAGCGGAGTTTCAACCGGAGAGGCCCGCACATACACTTCGAGGCGAACGGTCGGCATTGTCGAAGCAAATGCTCCGATCATTTTTGAAGACGTCACCGCGCGAACCACGCTCGCAAAATTCAAGAATCGCTCAGGGGGCCCGGACAAGAACTACATAGTCGAAACTGTGTCGGGTGGAGTCGCAATCTTCGACTACGACGGTGACGGCCGTCCGGACATCTATTTCCTCAACGGCTCGACCGTAGCTGGAGTTCAGGGCAAGGAGAAGCCGCCCCGCGCTGCGCTTTATCGCAATCTCGGGAACTGGCAGTTCGAAGACGTCACCGCCAAAGCTGGGGTCGCGAACGAGCGCTGGGGAATGGGAGTGGCCGTGGGCGATTATGATAACGACGGTCGCCCCGACATCTATGTCAGCAACTTCGGCGTCTCGCGGCTCTATCATAACAACGGCGACGGCACGTTCACTGACGTGGCGCCAAAACTCGGTTGCGCGCGAAAAGGGTGGAGCACCGGGGCGAGCTTTGGCGACTACGATGGCGACGGGCGATTGGATATCTTCGTGCCGGGATATCTCGATTTCGATATCAGCAATCCACCGCCCAACCCGTCGGAAGCGGGCAAGCCGGGGAGCATTGGAACAACCTTCTGTCAATTTCGCGGCGTGCCGGTGATGTGCGGGCCTCGAGGATTGAAGGGTGAAGGCGACACTCTCTATCATCAGAAGCCCGACGGGACGTTCGAAGACGTGAGCGTCAAGGCCGGAGTGAACGATCCACAGGGTTACTACGGCTTCTCATCAGCGTTCGTGCATATCAACGAAGATAACTTGCTCGATTTGATAGTCGTCAACGATTCGACTCCGAAACAGCTCTATATCAACAAAGGGGACGGTACGTTCGAAGACGTAGGTTACGCGTCGGGCGTGGCATTGAACGAAAACGGCCGCGAGCAGGCAGGCATGGGCCTTGCCGTCGGCGATTATGATAACGATGGACGCGTTGATTTTTACATTACGAATTTTTCTGATGATTCAAACACGCTGTATCACAACGACGGCCAGGCGGATTTCAGCGACGTAACGTTTCAAGCCGGACACGGCGAAGTGACCATGCCGTTTCTTGGCTGGGGAACGAGCTTCCTGGATTTTGACAACGACGGCTGGAAGGACATCTTCGCTGTCAACGGTCATGTATATCCAGTGGTCGACAAGTATCAGTGGGGCACGAGCTACGCGCAGCAACCTCTTCTGTTTCGCAATCTCGGCAGCGGCCGATTCGACCGCGTTCCGGCGGCGCCCGGCAGCGGTCTCGCCGTCGCTATTCCCGGACGCGGGCTGGCTGTAGGCGATCTTGACGGAGACGGACTGCTCGACGCGGTTATCAACAACATCGATTCAGCGCCCACGTTGCTTCGCAATGTGACCAGGCCGGCGGGCCACTGGATTGAACTTCGATTGGTTGGAGAACCTTCCAAAAAGAGCCCAAGAGATGCGATAGGAGCGATTGCCTACGTGACTACTGGTAAGCTCCGTCAACGTATGGATGTAGTCAGCGGAGCGAGCTATGCTTCGCAGAACGATTTGAAATTGCATTTTGGTCTGGGGTCAGCAACGAGAATCGACAAGCTTGAAGTGAAGTGGCCGGATGGAGCGCTCGAGACCGTCAGCATCGGCGGCTGTGATCGCGTGGTGACAATCATCGAAGGGAAAGGCGAACAAAAGTGAGGATCGAGGATGGAGGATCGAGGATGGAGGATCGAGGAGTTTCTATTTTCCATTTGTCATTTTTCATTTGTCATTGAAGAAAATCGGTAAATCCCAAATATCAAATCGAAGAAATGACAAATGACAAATGACAAATGACAAATGGAAAATGCTCTATCCTCGATCGTCGATCCTCAATCGTCGATCCTCAATCGTCGATCCTCAATCGTCGATCCTCGATCGTCGATCCTCACTCCTCGCCGTTCAGGGCTTCGCAAATACGATCGCCTGATGTGCGATCATTCCCACTCCTTCCTGAATCGTAATCACTTGATTCGCGCTCACGTCCGCTAGGTTGTCCACGCGGCCGCTCGGCCACACGACCTCAATGCTTGCGACTTTCTCGGCTTTGCCGAGACCAAAGGTCAATGGCAGTTCGCTCTGTGAAGCGTAGCTGGAACCTGTTTTTACAACGCCCCAAAGCTTCTGCTGATTTGTCACCTTTACTGTAATCTTCGCACCGATGCCATCCCGGTTCGAAGTTGTTCCCACGGTCTTGATTCGGAGCAGGTTGTTCTGGTTACCGCCCTCGTTTCGAAGCAGCCGAGCCCGGCCGTTGTTAGACATAATCAGAACGTCGAGATCACCATCGTTATCAAAGTCCCCATACGCCACGCCGCGTCCAACCATTGCCTGCCCGAGCGCCCTCCCGAGCTTCGCCGTCACTTCTTCGAATCGCTTCTTCCCAAGATTGCGAAACAGGTGCGGCGGCTCGGCATACTTAACCTTTTGCTGAACGGCGCTTATGTCGTCCGAGACATGCCCATTTGCCGCAAAGATGTCAGGCAGTCCGTCAAGATCGTAATCAAAGAAGAAACAGCCGAAGGTTAGAGTGAGCAACGATGCCTTGCCTATCGTAGAAGTCGGAGCTTCGTCGATGAACAGGCCCGTGCCTTCGTTGTGATACAGCGCCATCATTTCGTTGGAGAAATTGCCGATCACCAGGCTCTGTCTGCCCGAGCCATCATAGTCCGCGGCGTCGACACCCATGCCCGCGCGGGCGACGCCGGCTTCGCTGAAAGCTATGCCGGCAGTCATCGCATTGTCGGTGAAGGTCCCATCCCCGTTATTGCGATAAAGCTTATTCGGTTGAGTATCATTGGCTACGAACAGATCCGGCCAGCCGTCGTTGTCGTAATCAAGCATCGCTACGCCGAGCGATTTGCTCGCAGGATCGTACAACCCGGCGCGTTTCGTCACATTCTCGAACGTTCCGTCGCCCCGGTTGTGATAGAGCGTCGAGCTTTGACCTTTGTACGACTCCGGCGTGCAGTAAGATTTGTTCTTACCGTCGAGCGTGCAGAAGAGGTCTTTGTCGATTGACCATTCGACATAGTTACAGACGAACAGATCGAGCTTTCCGTCTTTGTCGTAGTCGAACCAGATGGCGCTTGTGGAAAAGCTGGGATCGCCGACTCCCGCCTTAGCGGTGACATCCTGGAACTTGCCGTTGCCCAGATTCCGGAACAGGTGGTTCGGTCCCAGACAAGTGACATAGATATCGTCGAAGCCGTCGTTGTCGTAGTCGGCGATCGCGCACCCGAGACCGTACATCTCGACTACGAGCCCCGCTTCTTTAGTCACATCCGTGAATGTGCCGTTCTGGTTGTTGTGATACAGAGCAGGGTAAGACTTCGAGCCCGCCTGTCCCGGCCACTTCGTCGAGTTGATCAGCAGTATGTCCTGCCAGCCGTCGTTATCGTAATCGAGAAAGGCACAGCCCGAGCCGAGCGTTTCAGGCAGATACTTTTTGCCGAAGGCTCCGCTGTTGTGTTTAAAGTGAATCCCTGCCGGGGCAGTCACGTCAGCGAATGTGATCGGCCCCGAATACCGTGGCACATCGGTGGCGGCAGGCGCTTCCTGAGTGGTCGCCTGCTCTGCCGGTTGGGCTGTACCGGCGGCTTTCTGCTTGTCGGGCGCGGAGGATACATCCTCGGTTGATGGACCGTGGCCGCAACTGATCAGTGGAATCAGTAAAAGGACAATGAAAAGGAAAGCGAAAGGAACTCTTTGCATCAGATCACCTTTACAACGTGAACTTCTCTCACCGCGTTTTTGCATTAATGCGGCTTACACGTTTGCTAGTGACCGCAGTGTAAGGCTGAGTACGCGGAGTTGTAAGAACAGAAACGTGCTCGTGAATCTGCTGGCGCTCGTTGTTATCCTCCGGATGAAGCTGCCGGTAGGGCCCGGTGATGAACTGGGCTGTCTCGTCGGCCTTGAACCGTTTGTACAGAGTCTGCTCGCGCGCCGCAAGCTCGGAATTGCCCAGTCCCTGATAGCACAACATCAAATTGTAGTGAGCCATCAGGTCTTCGGCGTCAATCTTGAGCACCTTCTGAAGCTCAATGATGGCTTCATTGAATTGCTTTTTGCGGAACAGAAGGTTGCCAATCTGATTCACGACGACGCGGTCGCGCGGGTACTTCGAAGCAGCAATGCGAGTCTCTTCAAGAGCTTCATCGTATCGACCCAGGCTCTTGAGCGCTGTGCCGAGGAAGAAATGAGTCTTCGCCAGATTCGGATCGACCTCCAGGGCTTTGCGCAAGACCTGCTCGGCTTCTTCCATGTTGCCCTCCTGGATCTGCGCCCTCGCGATGTTCACCCAACCGTCAGCGTACTCAGGCTCCATCTCGGTAACTTTCAAGAAGACCGCTTCCGCTCCCTTCAAGTCTCCTTGCAGCAACAAGCCTATGCCGTAGTCGTTCCAACGCTCGCGCACTGACTTGTCAAGGAATGGTTTTGTTTCGGGAAGCGGCGCGCCGCGAGGGATGACCTTCAACGACGTCTCTCGATAAGACATCACCGTGATCGGAATGTCGGGAATCGCTTTGATCTCTCCGGACACCGTAGACGTATCGCCGGTGAACACCCACTTGCCGTCGTCGTGGCCGGCGGTGACCGAGAAGTCTTTTTGCCCGGCGTCGCGCACCCCGGCGAACGCCCATTGCGTGTTCCACCAGGCGAACTTGCGATAGTTGACTTTTGCTTTCAGGTAGATTCGATCGCCGCAGTTTTCAGGGATGTTCAACCGGTAATGAATCGTGTCGGCGGCGCCCGGTGGAACCAACCGCACATAGGCGACCGACCGCGTCATCCATGCATTGCGCTTGTTGATCGGGTTGCCGTGTTCGTCCAGTTGAAGACTGCGATAGAAGTGCGCGCCCGGCTCGACCGGACCTCGGCCACCGTCTCCAACTTCTCCGCTGTGGAAGATCGTTTGACCCTTGTCGTCGACCGCTTCAAGCTCGACCCACACGTCAAAAGCATCAACGGTGCCGCCCGGGAAGAAGTGCCCGACCTTTCGTGTTCGCACGACGACTTCAACGCGGACGGAATCGCCTCGACGAACCGTAGCATCGACTTTATCGAGCGGCGCGATGACTTCGACAGGTTGCGAAATGAAAGACTGTCCGGCGCCGAAGTTCGCGGACTCTTCGCCGATCGCGAACGTGCTCGCTAACTGTGGTTCTTCCTGGGCTGTCTTCTTCTTTTCAGTTTGCGGCGCGGGCGCGGCGGTGCGAGCCATGCCGAAGATGTCGATTGATACCTGCCCGTCTTGAAGAAAGTCTTGAGTCGCCTTCAACTGCACGTCGTCGTGATTGACGTAGGGAAGCGCGGTATTCGCGCCCGGAAACCGATGGGAATGAACCTTCCCGTCTCGCGCGGCCGGATCGCCAGCTGCCACCAGTGGCATATGGCAGTCGGCACACTTTTGTGGCTTCGGAGGATAGTAAAAGGATCGCGCGCCCTCGCCCGAAACTCCCGACGCCTGCCAGTTGTCGTACTCGTTGAAGCCGCGGAACCAGCGATAGTTGTTCACCGGAACATCCAGGTGAACCTTGTGACAGCTCGAACAAAACTCCGGCGTCTGTGTCGTGTGGAAGCTCTTCAAGAACGTTTCGCGATGAGGCTGCGGGTCAATGTACAACAAGTAATCGTGCGTCCATTTCAGGAACTTGTTGTCGCTCACTACCAGGTCGTGCATCGGAGGATACTCGATCGTGAAGTCGCCCTGTCCCATCGTGCTCTTGACATGAACTATCGAATGGCAAGACGTGCAGCCCAATCCGTTTTGCGCCTCCGGTGTGTCGATCTGTTCTTTGATGGGACGATCGAACCTGCCGTTGAAGAACACGGCGTGATCGTGACATCCGGCACACCACTTCGACGGCTGGGTGCCGATGACGTCTTGCATATACTCGATTGATTTTCTGTACCACTGGTTGTTGAACGACCCGAAGTGATGCGCCGAGGCGTTGAATTGATCGTAGATTTCCTTGTGACAACGGGCGCATTCCTTGCTGGTCATGAAAAAAGTAGACGGAATGGTGCCGCCAACATTGGTTTCCGCGGACGACGGGAAGAACGGACTGTTCGGGCCTGATCCTTCGCCTCCCATGCTCAAGGGAACGTTGTCGGGATTGACGATTCTGTTTCGCGCTTCGCTTGCGTAGCGATTGTAGGCGGTCGAGGCGATGGGGAACACAAATATGAGTGAGACGATCCCAACATAAACGAGCGACCTTCGTCGAGAAGCCGGATAGTTCCGCGCCGCTCTTGCAAGAACCAGCAGAAGCGGAATGGAACCGGCCACCGCGAACGCGATGTGAGAGTAGAGCGCCCAGCGATACTGGCGCGTCGCGCCAAACTTCATCATAAACAGCCCGAGGGCGGCGCCGACGGCGAGCAGGACGACCGCAAGCTTCATTGTCCTGGAAAATTCGCCGAACCGTCTGAAGGCATAGATAGCAAAGGCAATTGTTAGAACGACGCCGAGAATCAAGTGCAGCGCAACGTTGCCAAAGTAAAACAGAGTGGGATCGGCGTAGCCAGCCAGGTACGAGCTGTTGACAAGCAGAACCAGATAGCAAATGACCCAAAGTTTAACGGTTTTTTTTGGGGTCGTCTGATCGCTCATAAATCCTCGGCAAATCAGCCTTAGGGAGACACTCGATCGAATCGTAGCGGCGGCCCTGGGAGCGCTCCCAGGGACTTACTATCTCGCCGCAATAACTACATAGCTGCGCTCGGCATATAGCCGCAGGCCGTCCTTTTCTTTCACCATCATCAGCGGTCGAGGCCGGCGCAGGGCCGTATCTTTGGCCGTGCCAGCCGACATCACCGCGTTGCCGCCTAAATCGAAGACGTTGAACTTGCCATCATCTGAGAATCCAAAGCCGTATGCTCCGGTGCTTAGATCTTTGCCTCCGACCGTGATCGGGGAATCGGTGATGAAGAACCCCTGATACTTGGCTCGCACTTCCGTCGAGTAGCCCGACGTGTCCACCAGTCCGGCGATGACGAATCGTTTAGCCCCAAAGCGCGCAGCGGCCGAGTTGCGCATCTGAGTCGGCGCGCTCAGGCCTTCGAAGTAAAAAGTGGTTGGGACAACACGCGCCGAGTCTTTCGCGGTCAGAACGACGGCCGTGTCCTGCGCCATCGCTATAGCAAATGAACAAGCAAGAATTGATGTCATGATGGAAGCTGACAGACGGAAATGGCTTGTTAATCTCATTTTTTCCTCTCCCAATTCAGACCTTCGGATTCTCTTTGCCAGAAATAATAGACTGACGCGCCTGGTGCGACAACTGCGATGTCGATCGGCCCCTGAGTCCCGAAGCCGTACAGTCGAGTTCCTCGGATCTGTTCGGCTCATTCGCGGGTCAGAAAGTGAATCGCACCGCGACTTGAAATGCGCGCGGCCCCCCTGAGCCGAATACGCCGCCGGCGGTCGTAACCGGCCGTCCGAAACTCGACGATTTCAGAAAGCCCGGACTGCTCGGGTCGTCGCTGTCGCGCGCGAGCACGTTCGAGAATCCCGAGTAGTTCACATTTGACACGCCCAGTACGTTTGTCACGTTGAAGAGATTGAAGACCTCAACTATCGGTTCAATCTTTGCGCGCTCGTTGAACCGAAATGGTCTTGAAAGACGAAGGTCCAATGAATTGAAGCTGTCGTTGAAGCGAGCGTCGTCGCGGACAAGAGGCAGCGGCTTGCCGTTGATGCCGCCGCCCGTGTTGATCTGGCCAATAAATGCGTTCAACTCCGCGCCCGTGTGAAACAGTCGCCCGCCCGCATTGCGCTGTAAGACCGGAATGCGAGTGCTGGCGTCGGGCAGGAGAATGTCCATCGGCACGCCGGATGCAATCGTCCAGATCGGCGCGAGCGTGAACTTACCAGGAAGCTCGACGAACCCTGAGAAGGTGAAACGATGGCGCTGATCGTTAGGTGTGGGCCCGTACTCGAGCCTGAGATTGTTTGGATCGATCGGCCCGCTGGCGAACGGGATTTGATCATCGTTCGCGTAGTTGAATGCTTTCGACAGAGTGTAGGAAGCCCGCAGTTGATAGTGGTTCGAGAAACGCTTTTCCGCGCTCACAAGCAGGCCATCGTATTTCGTCTTGACGCTTGATTCGAGATTGACCACTCCGTCAGGCCCGCCGACTACCGGATTGACTACAGTGCCGATCAAGCGGCCGATTATGAAGTGCGTTCCGAAGTTGTGCAGGTAATCGGCGCGGACGACGAAATCCCTGGTTATCTCGCGCTGGATGCCGAGATTCGTCTGCTGAACCATCGGGTTTTGCAGTTTATTGTCAATGATGTTAATGCCGGCAGCGCCGGCGCCGGGAAGAATGAACCCGGTGAACGGATTCTTGATCGTCGGCGCAAAAGGCGGGAAGCGGCCCGTGTTCGGATCAATGAAAAAGACGTTGCCGGCGCGCACCTCGATGGCCAGCGCGCGACCGTCAAGCCCTCGCTCCAGCGACTGAATCTCGAGGGTCACGCGATCATAGTAGATGCCGTAGCCGCCGTGAATGCTCGTGTGCCCATCGCTCGTTGCCCAGTTGAAGCCGACGCGCGGCCCGAAGTTGTTCTTATCCCGATGCCGCGTGCCGCTAAGAAAAGGTTTAATAAGCGGATTCAACTCGTCCGTGCGGCTGACGTTTTTAACATCGGTATCCAGTTCGTAGCGCAGGCCGAGATTGAGCGCCAGTCGTGGATGCACGCGCCAGTTATCCTGGAAGAAGAAAGCCAGGTGCGTGTTGTCGGCGTCGGGAATTATGAGCGCGCGATCGGGCGTCGAGCTGCGCAGCGTGACCGCAAAAAGCAGGTCGTTATCGTCGACGCGTCCGTCACCATTATGATCGAAGTCGGGGAAGTCCTGAACAAGCTCGATCCGGCCTTGCTGAAATACCTGGAGGTTGAAGTCAGCATCGATGCGTTGGATGTCGCCGCCGAAACGGAAGTCGTGGGCGCCCTTCACGAGGGAAAGCGTGTCGGAAAATTGCAGCCGGTTCTGCCTTGTCTGCTGGGGCACGCGAAACGACGCGCCGTCTTGCAGAGAAGGGAACGTGAGTTGTGGTCCGGGCGTCACCGGCTCAGTTCGATTGATGAAATTATTCTCGCTAAATCCGAAGCTGTTGACCGCATTACGCGAGAGAACATGCGTATAGTTGGTCAGGAAAGTTTGATAGTGATTGGTTGAATCCTGCCGCTGCGATGCAGAGCCGATGGCTCGAATCAAGGTGCTTGCTCCAATGTCATCGGCGCGCTCGATGGAATAATGGAAGGCGAGTTGATCGTTATTAGATACTTGCCAATCGCCACGCGCTGTTCCTAGCAAATCGTTGAGCGGCGCGTCGGCAAAGCCGCGCTTGATTGTGCGGGTAGCGGTGTCACGCTCGCCTACAAGAACCGCGCCATCCTGATTTCGATACTCAAACGAGCCGAACCACCACGCTTTGTCTCTCTTGATAGGGCCGCCGATCGCGAACGCATACTGCTCGCGGTCAAACGGGGGAGTCGGGTTGCTGCGATCGAAAGTTGCCGGCAAGCCTTGCAGCTTTCGATCTCGAAAGAAGAACGAGGCTGAGCCGTGAAATTCGTTGGTTCCCGATTTGGTGACGATATTGATGACCGAAGAACCTGATCGACCAAGCTCGGCCGAAAAGCGATTCGTGGCGATTTGAAACTCCTGCACCGCCTCTTGCGAGATATTTAGAAGCGGCCCGCCCACCACGTCGTCGTTGTTGTCGGCTCCGTCAATCGTTACGTTTCCGCCGCGTCCAAGTTGGCCCGCTGAGGATATGACGACAGTGTTTGTTTTTGTCGGATCAAAATTCGGCGCGGGCGAATTGCCCGGCACAAGCAGAGCAAGCTCGAGAAAGTTGCGCCCATTGAGCGGAAGCTGATCAATCGCCCGATGGTCTATCACTCCGTCCACGATGGATGAAACCCTGTCAATCAGGTCAACATCAGACTTCGAGATATAGTCTATTATCGCCATGCCAACATCAAGGGAAAGGTCCACCGTCGCGTTCTGTCCGACTTTAAGCGTCGCCAAATGAGTGTCTGCTCTGAAACCGGGCGCTTCTACTTTCAGTTCGTATTCGCCCGGAGCCAGATTTGTCAGGACGAACAGCCCTTGATCGTTCGTCTTCGTTTCGCGCTGAATGTCCGTCGCCTTATTCTTCGCGGTAATTTGCGCGCCGACAATGACAGCGCCGTGAGGATCAAAGACTCGCCCGCTGAGGGTTGCGGTTGCGGACTGTTGGGCGAGCGCTACGGCAAAACAGCAGATGAGAGTCGAGCAAACAGCCATCGTCAACTTTCCCATGAGCGGAAAACTCCTTCTCGAAACAACCGGTTTCGCAATCTGGTCAAATCGTAAGGGACA
>Ga0137403_10009898_pt1 | contig 10579 bp, 9 predicted proteins | sample CZOMad2_1_16fung_FD_122057 | JGI IMG/M metagenome (GOLD analysis project Ga0137403, IMG submission 122057) | Vadose zone soil fungal communities from Angelo Coast Range Reserve, California, USA - CZOMad2_1_16fungal (Hybrid Assembly) | ecosystem: Environmental > Terrestrial > Soil > Vadose zone... | reverse complement strand
AAGCGCTTCCCGTACTTTGAAAGGATGCCCCTCCCCGATCCGGAATCGAGAAGGTTCTGGTTCCGGAGGTCCCTCCGCAGGGATTACGAGCCGAAGTGCTGTTCCGAAGCACCGGAGTTACGCGCGAAAAATCGGAGAAATTATTGTCTGTGTCCGTGCAACCTCCGCCCTTACGGACGTGTGCTATAAGTTCAGTGTCGGCAGGCGAGGCGAGGACACGGGACTCGAAGCATTGCGTGGTGCCATAACCCACAAGATCCACCAATCTTGTGGCATCGCTCGAGCAACCAGTATCCAGGGCCGCCGTATTATTCACGACCGCAAGCTTTCCGACGTTGATTGGAAGCGTAAGATTAATTGTCAGGTCGGGCTGAGGAAGGTTCACACTGCCGCCGACGCCGGCCAGGCGAATGAAATAGTACTGACCGGGGGCAATGCTTCCCGACAGTGCATACGGCGTCCAGGTGTTGACGCCTTCCACCGCATACTGAAGCGTCCATCCTTGCAGATTGATAGTGGCGCTTCCTTTATTGAAAAGTTCAATGTATTGATTGCGGGGCCTCATGTCACCTACGCCGGTACCCAAATAAAGTTGACTGATGACCACGGTGGAAGAAGTTGCCTCTGCGGGCATCGGCAAAGCCATGATGATCAGGGTTAATACGACGAGTATTCGCATCCAAATATTCATTTTGTGACTCCTCCAAAGTCTCAAAGCATACCGATGGACGCTATTGGTAGATTTTGACCCTCTCGCGGAAAGGATGGCGGAGGAGCTCAAAACCCAGAGTGGCGAGGCCCAGAAAATTTCTCCAATCGATGGCCGTAATCTGCCGCAAGGTGATGAGCAAGACGACATATACCGGGGCAAAGATGGCGAAGTCAAGGGCCAGCTTGATCGGAATGAGGTATCTCACGTCTTCCATGTTCACGACATGAGGCAGAACCTGGTGGAAACCGACCACCGAAAGGTTCGCCAGGATGCCCGACAGAATCGGTCTCATTTGGACATCCCTGAATATCGTCCACACCGAGTCCCTGAGATACTCGCGATGAAAGGTGACGAGCAGATAAACCGCGGCGAGAATCAGTGCGAGCGAAGTGCCGGCCGCCGCTCCGGCTGCTCCAAAGTCGCGAACAAACCAGAGACTGAGGACCGGATTAACAATGACGAGTAGCAAAATACTGCGCATATTGAACTCCGGCCGGCCCACGCCGGCGCCGGTCTGACTGGCCGGCCCACAAAGTACGTTCGCTCCGTAACCGATTGCCAGAATCTGAATCAGCATCACGGATTGTTCGAAGCCGTTACCGATCCACAGATTGACGAGAGAGCGCGCCTCGAGCACGACATATGCAACCATTGCGACCGCCACCATCGCGACATATTTCGATGCGAGGTAATAAGTCCTCACAATTCCTTCACGATCGTTTCGGGCGCCCAACTCGCTGGTCGCTGGAATCAGGGCTGACATCATCACCAGCGGAACCGCCCGCATAAACGACGTGAGTCTCGACCCAACTTCATAGAATGAAACGGAAGCGACTCCAAGAACGCGCGAAATGATCAGCTTGTCGATCTGGAAACACACCAGGGAACCAAAATTGCTGACCTGAATTTTCGTCCCGTAGGTAAACATCTCGCGCAGAAGCTTCCCGTTGAAATGCCATCCGAGACGAATTTTCGGCATCATGCGCCGGAGTCTGTACCAGGTCACGAAAACCGCGATCACCCCGGAGATCAGGCTATTCATCGCCAAACCGAGGATCCCGAATCCAACTTCAAGGAAGAGCACGGTGCCGATGACACTCACGATGCTCATCTGGATTTCAATTGCGTTCGATTTGTCCATGCGCTGAATGCCTTTGAACACCGAGAGAAACATTGCTCCGATATTGGTGATCGCGCACGAAATCAATACAAGCAGATAAACATCGGAAGCCGACGCGCCGGCAATGGAGAATATCCGAAAGAGTGGCTGTTCAAGCGCCAGGCCGAGGAGCGTGAGTAGCACGCCAAATACGCCGTAAAACGCCAATCCCGAAAAGAACACCTGGTTGATGTGATCGTAATCCTCATGCGCGTGGTAGGCCGAAATGTATTTTACGAACGAAGATCCCAGACCCAGATCCAACAGGTTAAAGGAGCTGGTAAAAACACCCAAAAGGATCCAGATCCCAAAGTCACCCACATCGAGTCTGGAAAGAATGTACGGCGTGAGCAGCAGCGTAACCAGGAAACTCCACGAACGGCCCACCAGGTTGAAAAAGGTGTTTGTGACAAGCTTCTTCGAAAAGTCACCAAGGAAGGTGACCTGAGTTTCATTACCTAACTCAGGCGAACCGTCATTAGTCATTAGAGGCTCTGTGCACAAGCGAACCGCTGCGAACCTTTGATCGCCGCTCGATGGCAAATTCCGGAATTCCCTGCCCGCTATGCTTCGGGAGTATTTCGGGCTGGCCGGTCTCCGCAGAACGAGTGTATTGACGATAACCGAGGAAGAAATGGTAGCGGACAGCCCAATAATAGTGCTGGTCGAGGAGCGGTGTCACAGGCCCTGTCCCTCGCTTCTCCTCCCACCGCGTCAGGAACTTTGCGCCAGGATGGATAGCAACTGACAGGATCTGGTATAGAAGGTGAAAGCGTCTCAATACGCCGGTCCGTTTACCGTGCTCAACAAACCGTCCGCGCAACTCGGGATGTAATTCAAGAAGCTTGCCAAGCGAATAGCCTGCTTGCTCACATCGCTGAATAAACTGGGCATAGCTCGGAAAATACTGATGCACGCCCTTGGCCTGCGGACCATAGACCATGCGGCAGCGGATTTTCTCGAGCCGATAACCGAGTTCGATATCTTCCATACCGTATACGTGGAATCCGTCGTTGAAGCCACCTGTCTCCAGCAGTAGTGCCCGAGAGGTCGAAACATTGCCCGTGTGGTAGTAGGAAAAATCCATAGGACCGCTGGCAATGCTGTAGGGGTTGAAAATCCCCCGGTCTCGGAGATAGCGCAGGAACGGATCGCGGCGGTCGTGCCATGGTGTGATTACCGACCCGATAATGGAAGCCCGCTGATTTTGACGGTGGTAGTCCAGATGGGATTCAATCAGGTTAGGTTCGGCGTGAATGTCGTCGTCGATGAAGAGAATCGTTTCACCCTTGGCATTCCGAATGCCGACGTTTCGTGTGCTTGCGGCTCCACGTGTGGGCTGAGAAAACACTCTCAGATTGCGATAAACTTTCGATTTCTGGTTCAGGACGGACAGGGTATGGTCCGTGGAATCGTTGTCGATCACCAGAACTTCGAATTGGTCTTTGGTTATGGTCTGGTTCTCGATCCGATCTATGGTACAGGCCAGCAGATCGGCTCGATTTAGAGTCGGAATGACTACACTAACCTTAAGCACTCGATATCCTAACTGGGGGGCGAAGTTGGTTCAGACTGCCTCTAAACCTGAATCCGCTCAGTTCGCCAGAGATGTTTCTTCCAGCCGGATCCAGTCGTGCTTACGACCGCTCCAAGTTTTCCTAGTTTGAAGCAGGTACGGAATATATCGAATGTGTTCTATGAAAGCAATTGCGAACAAAATCTTGCTGCGCACCGAGTATGCCGAAGAAAGGAACCTTTTCCACAGGAAATTCTTTAGCACTCGTCGTTCGCCCCAGGAACCAAACCGGTAAAAGAGAAACAGCGAATTGCGAAAACTGAAGTAGTTTTCCAGCGTACGTCTTTTCCCGGGCATCAGGTCCTGCGTGACGTGGCGAACAACCGCATCGGGAACGTAGATGCACTTCCATCCGTTGAGCCACATCTTCCAGCTAAGATCGACATCCTCGCAGTACATGAAATAGAGCACTTCGTCGAAAGTCCCCGCCTCCTCGAACGCTTTGCGGCGGATCAGCGCTGCGGCCCCGGAACACCATGTCGTTTCGCCAGTGGCCCCCTCCACCGCTTTCGGGTGTTCTCTAGGCGTCTGCCTTGCCTCGCAAATGCCGATCCGCGCATCGGACTCCGCCCGCGCCAGGAGGTGTTCAAGACAACCCGGCCTGATCTCGGTGTCCGGATTCAGCAGGAAGAGGAAATCCCCTTTGCCCTGTCTCGACAAAAGATTCATCCCTCTGGCGAAACCGTTATTGCGAAGGGAGCGCAAACAATAAGCTTCAAAAGGAAGCTCGGAGATCGCATGCGCAACTGCATCTGCGGTGCCGTCCTGGGAGCCGTTGTCGAGAAAATAAACAGTCACGGGAATGGAGATATTCCTAAGGCTGGAAACAAACAAAGGAATCAAATGCTTGCAATTGTACAGAACAACAAGCAGATCAACTTTTGACGTCACGACTTCCTTCCAGCCACGCCGTCCAGATGAGTAAAAACAGGAAGCGCGATAGGAATGTAATCACCTTGATGGGTAAAATTAACGCACGCATTTGAGCAGGTCTTCGCTAATCCGTTCCCAGGTGAATTCCCTCATTATCATTTTCCGCGCATTGTTGCCCAGATCCCGGCGCAGCTCCTCTGACGACAGGAGTCGCCTCAGCGCGGAAGCGAAACCTTCGGCATTATCGGCAATCAGCGCCTCTCGTCCATCCCTGATGGGAAATCCGCTTGCGCCAAGGGAACTCGTGATCACGGGGCATGCCATTGCGAACGCCTCCAACAACTTAACACGCTGGCCCCTGCCCGAAAACAGGGGAGCGGCCACGATCGTGTTCGGCGTGTGATAGAGGACTCGTGTATCCGGAATATATCCCGGAAAGTGAACGTTCCCGTCGCTGCGCAGATGATCGGGAACAAAAGATCCGGGAATAATAAAGTGCAGATCGGGGAAAAGAGGTGCGATTCGCTCGACCAGAAACTCCGCGGCTTCCACATTCGGCAGGTGTCGAAAGTTTCCAAGGAACAGGACCTCCGGACGGTGTGCAGGTTCTTCAGGCGAAGGTGCATACTCGCGTGGGTTGATACCGATGGGAATGGCGCGAATATCGGCCTGCGGCGAGTATGAGCGCAAATACTCCGCGTCGGTTGCTGTCATGGTCACGACGCGATCAAATTTCCTTGTCATGAGGGTTTCATAACGAAGGATCGACATCCATCGATAGAACAAGCGGAGCCGTTCGACAGGATCGGTGGCGGTCTGGAACGCATCAAACGCATTATCGGACAGCGTTTCAAGAATGGTCAGAATGGTGAGGGCGGTCCGTCGATGAAACTGCGCCATCTGAAGATACTCGCATTGAAGGACATCCACTCTTTTCCGCCGGAACTCGCTGTCCACCATGCGATACATTTCCGGGGTGCTGAATTCCCGCACAAGAAACGGCAAAACCGATAGCCAGTGAGGCCGAAAATCCGGCACTCGCTTTACCGGGATCACCAATTCGCAGATCTCCTCGACCGACCGCAACATTTCACGCTCGACATCGTTCTCGACGAACGAAATCACCCGGACACTGTGCTTCTCCGCAAGAATTCGGATGTTGTGGAACATCCGAACGCCGCCACCGTGCATCTCGAGCACGGGTGGATAAGCGGTAAGCATCAGGATGTTCATGGCTTCTGGATTCGCGCCAGGACTTCATGGTCGGAGATGACATGATGCGAAAAAGTCGCGATTCGCTTTCCCAGAGCTTCCGGCAGCTGCCGGAAAGCTCTCAGGAAAGCCCGAATCTCAAAACCAGGCTCATGGTGGAACATGCCGCGGCCATGAATGCGTGGAAGATTTGCCAGATGGCTGAGGATCATCGAAGAGTCCGTCACATTTTTCCACATGAACAGGTACAGATTCTTGCGAATGGTATTGTCCACAAATTCATCCCCGAACTTCGGCCGGCTCGTGCCGCGGTGCTTGTGAATGACGTGGCTCGCGGGAGCCAGTAAACATTTCAAGCCGCGCTTCCAGGCCTGATAGGACAAATCGGTGTCTTCCACATAAAAAGGACGGTAAAGCGAATCGAAGCCCCCGATCTCGAGATACTTTCGCCGATCGAACGCGCAGGAGCCGCCGCCTGCCCAGAATACCGGAATGGTTTCGGCAAGCTCTTCCCCGGGACAGATCTCTTCGTGCCGGAGTTCCAGGAAACCCTTATTAAAATCGGCGCGGGTTTTACCGGTTTCCTCGCGCCGGTTGGAGCTGGAAAGAAAGATCTGCGAGGTAACGCTAAAAACCGACGAATCGGAAAAGCCATTGAGAAGAGGCTGGAGGAAACCGCGATCCACGATCATGTCGTTGTTGAGGAGGACGACTATGTCGGTCTGGGCCTCCGCGACACCTCGATTATTTCCGCCCGCAAAACCGTAGTTGCGATCCAACGCGAGGACCCGCACGTTCGGAAAACGGCTCCGGACAAAGTCCACGCTCCCGTCGGTGCTCCCGTTGTCGATGACGAGGACGTCATGCCGGCCTCCATCACAGCGGACGGCCTCCAGAACTGACGGCAGGCACTCCTCGAGCAGGTGCTTCCCGTCCCAGTTCACTATCAGGATCGTCGCCGGGGAGGTTGAACATCTTCGTGTCTTCGTGTCTTGGTGTCTCGGTGTTTTAAACCACAAAGACACAAAGGCACAAAGGTGTGTAATCAAAACTCCAAATATGACCAGAACATCAAACGGGAAAAGCAGAATCACATACGGAAGTGCCCGAAGCTTTGCCCTCATCCGCTCAGACTCTTCTCTTTCAGGTAGGCCGCCAGCGCGTCGCGCCAGTGTCTCATTTCGTGCAGGCCCAGCTCTTTAAGGCGGGCATTTTCGAGAACGGAGTATCGCGGTCGAATGGCCGGCGCTTTGTACAGCTCCGACGTGGTGGGTTGCAGATCCGCCTTGATTCCTGTCATGTCGAATATCATTCGCGCGAACTCGTACCACGAGCAGGAGCCCTCATTCGTCATATGAAACAAGCCGTAGTGCTTCGTCGGCAGAACCCGTGCGATCTGATTCGCCAGGTCCATCGTATATGTAGGCGTCGTCACCTGATCGTTTACAACACGGATAGGCTCTCCTCGACGCGCCTTCGCCAGCATCATGTCCACAAAGTTTCCGCCTTTCCCCCGGCTGCCTGCCCGGCCGTAGAGCCCGCTGCTCCTGATGAGAAAGAATTTCCTGGCCATCGTTCTGACCAGCGATTCACCCGCCAGTTTCGAATGGGCATACACGCTGAGAGGGAATGGTTCGCTTTTCTCTGTATAAGGCTCCCTGGCTTTGCCATCAAAAACGTAATCCGTGCTCAGATGCACGAAAACGGCATCGAGCTCATTTGCGATCCGGATGAGGTTCAACACGGAAAGCGTATTTACGGCATAGGCGGTTTCCGGGTTGGTCTCACAATCGTCGACCCGATGATACGCCGTCGTGTTGAAGACCACTTCCGGATGAAGACCCATCAACACAGTCCGAGTCCGCGCGCTATTCGTCACATCAACATCGGTTCGAGTCAGAGGCGTGACGTCGTGGGCCTCGAGTGCCCGCTGCAAGTCCTGACCGAGTTGTCCATTGGCTCCAAGAAGCGCGACCTTCATATTGGAGCGACGGACTGGCTGGTGATCTCGATACGCTTGCCACATCGCGGATTCGAGCATCGCACTACATCATCCACACGGATCATGTAATCCCGCGCCGCTTTAAATCTTGCGCGGTCTTCCTCGTTCGCGCGAGGCGCTAACGATTGCTTTTTCGTTCGGCGGATCTCGTCCAAGTTACTCCCCCTTGGCCGCAATACCCGGCATGGTCATTCGCATAGGATCGAGAATTTCGTTCAGACGCTTCGGAGAAAGGATCTTCTTCCGGGCTGCAATCTCACGAACCGTTTTTCCGGTCTTGTACGATTCCTTCGCAATCGCCGCCGCAGCGTCATAGCCGATTTCAGGCGCCAGTGCTGTGCACATGGCGAGGCTCTTCTCGACCATCTCATTGCATCTTTCCCTGTTCGCATCGATGCCGGATATGCAGCGATCGGCAAAATTGTCGGCTGAGGCAGCGAGCAACCGAATCGACTCCAGAATGTTATGGGCCATTACCGGCATCATGACGTTCAATTCGAAAACGCCGGCCTGGCCGCCGATCGTCACAGCCAGATCATTCCCGATGACTTGCGCTGCGGCCATCAGTACGGATTCTGCAATAACGGGATTCACTTTCCCGGGCATGATCGATGATCCGGGCTGCGTTTCAGGAAGATGAATTTCGCCGATACCGCATCGAGGGCCTGAACCCAGCCAGCGGATGTCATTGGCAATCTTTGTCAAACTTGCAGCAATCGTCTTTAACACGCCACTCGCTTCGACGATAGCGTCCTTGGCCCCCTGCGCCTCAAAGTGGTCCTCGGCCTCACGAAATTTTAAATTGGTGAGCCTTGAAAGGTGCTGAATTGCCTTTGCAGCAAACTTCGGATGGGTGTTGATACCGGTACCGACAGCGGTACCACCAAGCGGCAGTTCTTCCAGCGTGTCTCGTAACTTCTCGAGCCGCCGGATGCCAAGCTGCATCTGGCGCGCGTATCCTCCAAACTCCTGGCCAAGCCGAACCGGGGTGGCATCCTGAAGGTGGGTTCTTCCTATTTTGACAATGGAATCGAACTCCTTCGCTTTCGCAGCAAGCGACCGCTGAAGCTTGCGGAGCCCCGGAATCAGCGATCGTTCGATGGACTCCATCGCGGCGACGTGCATGGCACTTGGAATCACGTCATTGCTGGATTGGCCCATGTTGACGTGGTCGTTTGGATGCACAGGCTTCTTCGACCCGACAACTCCTCCGAGAATCTGAATCGCCCGATTCGAAATGACCTCGTTGGCGTTCATATTTGTAGAGGTACCCGAACCGGTCTGAAAGATATCCAGAACGAAGTGCTCGTCCAGCTTTCCGTCAATCACTTCCTGCGATGTCTTGACAATCGCATCGCCTATTTTCTTTTCGAGAAGACCCAGGTCCATATTGGCGCGTGCGGCGGAAAGTTTGATGAGTCCCAGCGCTCGGATGAACTCACGGGGAAACCTGAGATTGCTGATTGGAAAATTCTCGGCGGCGCGTTGAGTCTGCGCACCGTAAAGGGCGTTTCCGGGGACCTGCACCTCGCCCATCGAGTCCCGCTCAGTGCGGGTATTTCCCGGTTTTCCACCGGTAGAGGTCATATGAAAAGCCCCTTCCGCGGAACCGTATACCTTCCGCGATCAGCCGTTCCCGCTGAATCCAGGCGTACTCGCCCGGCGTCCGGATCGTGCCGCCGGCGCCGACCACTCGATGCCAGGGCAAGCCTGCAGGACAGGCCCGCATCGCCGCGGCCACCTGGCGGGGTCCCGTGCCCACAATCCGGCCTATGTCCCCATATGATAAGACACTTCCCCGAGGAATTTTCCGGACGATTCGGTAGATTTCATTGCGAATTATGGCACTATCCATCCAACAACTCGCTCGTCTAAATTTCGGAATTCGTGGGATAATCTACCGCGGCCCGGAGCCCGGGACCACAAGGAAAGGACAAGCAATGTCGTTCAGTTTGAAACCAAAAGAGGGTGGCGCCACCAGTACTCCTCCCCCGCCTCCCCGAAGCAATAACCTCCTCATAGGGGGAATCGCCGTCTGCCTGCTTCTAATTATTGGCATCGGGTACAGCCATTACTCGACTCGGACCGCTTTGGAGGCGCAGATTGCCGTCCTCCAGCAGGACCTTACCAATCAGGCGGATGAAATGAAGAAGATGCGGGCGCAGGCCACCGATATGGCATCGGACATCCAGGTTGTCACCAAACGCGCCGGGGTCACATCTCAGGAACTCGATGCATCCAGAAGATTTGCAGAGCGCCTGAAGGCCGAACAGGAAAAGGCACGGGAACAGCTGGCCACCGAGCTGGCCGCGAAGGCCAATTCCAGTGAGGTAGCGGCCGTACGCCAGGAAGCCACCACCAAGCTGGCTGAAGTTCAGCAGACCGCTGATACCAAAATTGGCAGCGTTTCGGGTGAAGTAAAGACGGTCGCCGCCAATCTCGACGCGACCCGCGCGGATCTTGCCGCCAGCCGGCGGGAGATCACAGATGTGAAAACCACGCTAAGCCAGCAGATCGCACGCAATTCCAGCGAGCTGTCGGATCTTCGAAAGAAGGGTGAGCGGGATTTCTTCGAGTTCGATATCAAGAAGCCCAGGAAGAACGAAATGGAGAGAGTGGCCGACATCCAGATGCAGCTTAGGAAGACCGATCCGAAGAAGGCGAAATATGACGTCGTCATTCAGGTTGACGACAGCAAGCTCGAAAAGAAGGACCGTACCGCAAATGAGCCTGTCCAGTTCCTGGTCGGCCGCGACAAGTTGCGGTATGAGATCGTCGTGAATTACGTCGATAAGGATCGGATCCGCGGGTACCTCAGCGCACCGAAGGACAAGGTCCTTGCCGCCGAGCGCCCTGCTTTCAGGCCGGAATAATTGACCAAAGCGAACGCGGGCTAAAGCCCGCGACTACATTCCGGCGCAACCGATCCCAATGTAGTCGTGGGCTTTAGCCCGCGTTCGCTCTTCACAGTTTGTGCCCCATCACAGCGGTCGCCACGACCAGCGCCGCGGCTCCAATCTCGAGAACCAACCAGGGCAGTCGATA
>Ga0137403_10009897_pt1 | contig 10579 bp, 10 predicted proteins | sample CZOMad2_1_16fung_FD_122057 | JGI IMG/M metagenome (GOLD analysis project Ga0137403, IMG submission 122057) | Vadose zone soil fungal communities from Angelo Coast Range Reserve, California, USA - CZOMad2_1_16fungal (Hybrid Assembly) | ecosystem: Environmental > Terrestrial > Soil > Vadose zone... | reverse complement strand
GCCGCCGTCGCAGGAAGGCGGTGGCGACCGTGTCGACGAAGCCGGGCTTCGAGTGCTCACTCAAGGCGTGGGTTCCTCCGCCGCTCGGAGTAGGTCAGGCATTGCCATGAACTGGGTATCGTCACGGAGCGACGCAATCCCATCGCCGAGCAGAGGCGGATCCCTTCTGGGGCATTGTCGACCAGATCGTCAGAGTCCCTAGGTGCAGCTCCTCGCGGGTCGCGGGCCATCGGATCGGCAGGTCGCCCTCCGAGTCAGAGGGTTCACCGAGCGTCACTAGCATGTCCCAGCGCACGGGTCCCTGTCGTGTCCGCTTCATGAGCGCCTGCTCTAGGACAGTGCCGGACCTGGACGCCGAGGTCGGATCAGAACGCGTCATCTCTCCGTCCTGAGGTATAAAGCGCCATCGTGCGAACGTGGCCTTGTCAGCCCGGTTGACGAGCTTGAGTATGCGAATGCCATGGTAGACCTCATCTGCATAGCCTGCTGTTGACAACTCCTGCGCGCTTGTCAGGGAGACGTGCTGAAGGCTCCCATCGGGCGACCGGAACGTCAACGCCATATTCCGAGCGTTCCGCTCAACTCCAGAAGCCTTGGCATCTCCACCGACCAGAGAAAAGCTAGCGACAACCGGCACCGGCTGTCCGGCAAACAAGGGCGCGCGAGAATACATAGCCGCCCCGGGCACCCCAACGAAACTCCCCAGCGCACAGGTGCCTGTGGTGTGACTGCGAAGCTCTGCTGGATTTACGTCCCGAGCTCCGTCGAACTGCTCTATTTGCCGGACCTTCGTCTCGGTATGTGGTGCACTTGGCAACGATTCGCTGCTACTGAAGACCGAGGTCACCGCGAGCGCAAACGTGATAAGTCTTGCCATGTCTCGTCACCTTCTGCAGGCCAGCCCCGCGATCCGTTTCCGGTCCTCGGGGATGGAGTTCACTGAATCACCTGATCGGCTCGGAGTAGCAGGGACTGGGGAATCGTCAGGCCCAGCGCCTTCGCGGTCTTGAGGTTGATCACGAGCTGGAATGTGGTCGGCTGCTCGATGGGCAGGTCAGCGGGCTTGGCGCCCTTGAGAATCCTGTCGACGTACGCGGCGACACGTCGGAAGAGGTCGACGTAGTCCGGCCCGTAGGAGGCGAGAGCTCCGGCCTCGACGTACTCCCGCGCCCCGACCATCATCGGGAGGCCTTGTTTCAGGGCGAGATCCGCGATGCGCTGCCGCTCGGTGAAGAACATCGGACTGGTCGCGACGTCCAGTCCCCCCGCACGATCCATCGCCATCGCCGAGAACGCGTGGTGGAACTCACCCGGCGTCCTTGCCGCGTAGGCCCGGACCTCGAGCCCCATTCGGCCCGCGGTCGCCTGGGTCTCCCGGATCGCGATGCGGGCACCTCCGCCGTTGGGATCCCACAGCACCGCCATACGCGACCCCTTCGGCAGAAGCTCGCGGAGGAACTCTAGTCGCTTCGTGGTCAGGTCGGCCGCCAGCGACGTCACGCCGGTGACGTTGGCGCCCGGCCGCCCGAGGCTTGGGACGATTCCCAGCTCGACCGGATCGCCTCCAGGTGCCATGACGATGGGGATGGTGGTCGTCGCGGCGTGCGCCGCCACGAGCGCCGGCGTTCCGGCGGTGACGATGATGTCCACGTTGAGCCCAACGAGCTCGGCGGTCAGGCCGGAAAGCCGCTTGATCTCGCCCCGCGCCCATCGGCGCTCGAAGGCGACGGTCCGACCTTCGACGTAGCCCAGCTCGCCCATCCGCCCCAGGAAGCCGTCCCACCAGGCGAGCCGCGCTTGGTCGGGAGTGCTGTAGTCGAGCAGGCCGATGCGAGGGAGCTTACCCGGCCGCTGCGCCTCGGCGGCGAGCATGGCGGCGAACAGCGTCACAGCCAGGGCGGCTGCGCACGCAGCGCGTATGACCGTCATGCTGCCGCCGCGCCGCCTCGGCTAGCGCCAGAGATTCGTCTTGGCAAGGTCGATAATCTCGTCGCCGCGGCCGCTGAGAACCGCTTTGACCATGAAGATGCCGAACCCGGTCATCTGCTCGAGGCTGATCGTGGTCGAGGAGGTCATCGTCGATCCTCCGCGGAGACCGAGCGTCGGTCGCTCGAGGCGACTCGACGCACGGCGACAGCGAGCTCGCGGTACAGCGCAAGCGTTCCCGCGTGGGTCACGTCCTCCCCGATCGCGTCGCCCTGAGCGGCGATCGACGATTCGAAGGCGGCCAGCGCGCCATTGAGGTCGGTCTCCTGCACCGTTCCGCCCGGTCGAATGCGATCCGCGAGCCCGTCGAGAATCGTCGCCACGTCCGCGTCGACGCGAGGGGTCGTCGCCGGCCCCGTGTCCGGGCGCGTGGCAGCTGACTCCGCGTCGCGCGCAATGGCCAGCAGCACAAGGAACACGCTCTGGGCATCGGCGGTCAGCCGCTCGATGGCGTGGGCATCGGCCCCGTCCGAGCCCGGCTCGAACTTCGAGGACTCGATGAATCCCTGCACGTCCGTCAGCTGCTGCGAGATCAATTGGCGACGGGCACCCACGTCCCCCGCAACATCCTGGGAGCGGGAGGCCACGCGCGCCAGCGCGGCGAGCGCGCGAAACACCTCGGCCAGCCGCGCGTGCATACGATCCGCCGCCCGCACCGGCCACAGCAGGTGCTCCACGAGGCCGAACACGATGAGGCCGAAGGCGACCCCGATGAGCCGGTCACGAACGACGGTGGCGCTCACGGCCGGCCCGAGGTTCTGCAGCGTCGCCTTGTAGAAGGCGAGTCCGGTCTGGTATCCGCCGTAGGAGATCCGCGGCGTGCCGAAGTTGATCCACGCGGCCACCGCGGTGCCGCTCGCGAAGACGAGCCAGAATCCGCCGACTCCTTCGATGTTCGGAAATGCATAGACGAGGGCGAGCAGGCCCATGACACCGCCAACGGCTGCGCCGCCGAACCGCAGGAGCCCCTTCTGGTTGCTCGACCCGATGGTCGACAGCGACACCACGAAGCACGTGATCACGGACGTGTAGATCCCCGGGTAGTCGAAGCCGATGAACAGGATGTAGCAGATCAGTGCGGCGAGCGTGCCCTTGACCGCGAAACGCACGTACTCGGGATTCGTGGTGGCGTCGGGGAGCAGGAGACGCGGTCCGCTCTCCTTCGCGGTAGCGCTCGGGCGCTCGATGCGGGCCACCGCCGAGAGCTGGTCGAGCGTGCGCGCCATATCGGCCAGCGGCGGCGGCGTGGCCGCGCCGAGATCGGGCGAGACGAGATGCGCGGCATCCGGCGCCGCCTCGGGCCACCGGTGTTCGGCGAACGCCTGCCGGGTGCGGTCGCAGCCGGCTGCGACACGTATGAGCGACGCACGCATCGGCGCGCTCGACGTCGATGACGCGACGAGCCGAAGCGCGCCCGCGTCGGTGACCAGTCGGTCGACGAGCGTGATGGCCGTCGCGAGCGTCTCGTGGCGTTGCCGCGCCCGGGCGTTGGTCAGCGACGCGCTCTTGAGCAGCGCGAGTGGGCGCGACATTCCCGCCGTGGCGAACGCGTGAAGCGACGTCGCGGGCGCCGCCGGCTTGACGTCAACGCTCACCCCGGCGAGCTCCCGAACGGTGTTCTCGATGGCGCGCAGCCTCGCGTCGAGCTCGCGCTGAAGCAGCGTCAACGGGTCACCCGGTGAGAGCAGCAGCTGCACCCCAAGGTTGACGGTGAGCCCGAGCGTCACGCACCACCAGATCCAGAGCACGAATTCGACGAGACGTTCCGGTGGCAGCGGCGCAACGTCTGGAAGCACCATCACGAGAGCCGCGGGCACGCCGATCGCGGATCCGAGTGCGCCGACAACCAGCACGCGCTTGAGAAACAATCCGACGAAGTTGAAGGCGATGAAACACAAGATACGCAGCCAGGCGATGTCGAGGACGACCATCCAGGCGAGCAGCGCGGCGCCCAGGCCGACCGTGACGCCGACCACGCCGAGAATGGAGCCGAGCAGCGTCGCCGCGGTGTCCTCCTGAGTGATGAGATACATCACGATCAGCACGACGAGCGCATGCGGGATGCGATGGGTCAGGATCGGGATGGTGGCGATCAGGCAGGCCAGCGTCAACCGGAAGGTCGCGCTGCCGCGCCCGGGCGTCGGCGCGAGCTCGCGGCGCAGAAAGCCGATGAGCGCGGCCGCCGTCACCGGACGCTCTTGAACGAGCCGTGCACGGTCGCGACTGCCGAGGCGCCGATCCGGAACGAGTCGTCCGGATCCTCGACCTTGATTCGCACCGGGAAGCGCGCCGCCAGCCGGATCCAGTCGAGCGAGCGCTCGACGCGCGGCAATCCACCCACGCTGGTTCCGTTCTCGGGCAGCACGGCCCAGCCGAGCCCGACGACCGTGCCTCGGAAGCGGCGTCCGGGGTGCGATTGGAGATAGAGATCGACGGGCGCGCCGGCGGGAACATGCCCCAGCTGCGTCTCCCGGAAGTTCGCCATCACGTACCAGGTGCCGGTGTCGACGAGGGTGAACACCTCGGTCCCGCTTCGAGCGAACGCGCCGATCGAAATGTTGAGATTGACCACCCGGCCGCTGAATGGCGCGCGCACGCGGGTGAACTCGAGGTCCAGCTCGGCCGAGTGCAGGGCGGCTTCCGCGGCGGCGATGCGGGCGTTCATGCCGGCCGCTTGCCCGACGCTGTCCTCGGCCCGCCCGCGTTCGCTCCTGGACTGCTGCAGTGCAGCCTCGGTCGCGATGTGCTGAGCACGCGTGGCCGCCAGTGCGGCCACGGCGGCCTTCTTCTTCGCGCGGGCTTCGTCGAGCGCGGCGTCGGCGGCCAACACCGAGGTGCGCGCCTGCTCGGCGGCCATGGCCGCCGAGACCCGCTTCGTGCGGGCCTCGTCCACCTTGTCCTCGGTCACGAACTTCTCGGGCAGCAACTGCTCGACCCGCCCCAGGTAGTCTTCCGCGTGCCGCAGCTCGGCTTTCGCACGCTGCAGCGCCGCCTCGGAGGCAACCCGTTGCGCCTCGAGGCGGGCGATCTCGGCATCCGCGGCTACCGGATCTGTCTCCCGCCGCACCACGTCCGCCGCCGAGGCGTTGAGCTGCGCGGCCGCGCGCGCGACGCCGGCATCGGCGGTGGAGACGCCCTTGCGCAGGCCGTCGACCTCTTTGCGCGTCAGCGCGAGGGAGGCCCGGGCGCGGGCAACGCTGATCTCGTACGGCCGCGGGTCCACGATGAAGAGCACGTCGCCTTCGCTTACCTGCTGGTTGTCGCGGACGCGCAGGTCGACGATGTGGCCGTTCACCTGTGGAGCGATGCCCACGAAATTGGCGCGCACGGTGGCATCGTCGGTCTGCGGGCGAATCTCCCACTGCAGCAGGGTGACGATCACCGCGACGGCGGCGCCGGCGACGATCAAAGCGCCGAGCAGCCGCCCCGCGATGCGCCGTCCGTTCGAACCTCGGAGCTCGTCAGTCGTCGCCATTCGGCTAGCCCCTGAACAGCGCCACCCAGAGGACGAGGGTGACGAGCAGCGCGAGGCTCGGATAGACGAGCGCGCGCGGGCCGAGATAGGGATCCACGCCTACGAGCAGGAAGAGTCGTCGCGCCAGCACGGCGACCCCGATGCCGATCGCGGCGCAGAGCATCCACGACGGAAAGAACGAGCCGAGGATGTTGACTTGCGGTCCCAAGGCTGTCCCCTAGCGATCTGGCGCAACGCGGGCGTCCGCGATCTCGCCCGTCGTGAAGGCGAGGGCCGCCGACGACTCCAGCAGCTGGACTTTCGTGTCGAGGTCGACGAACCGCGCACGGCTGAGCTCTCGCCGGGCGGCGAGGAGATCGGTCAGCGTGCCGAGCCCCACCGTATAGGACTTGAGCGAATCCTCGTACGATTGCTGCGAGGCGTCCACCAGCGCTGCCGTGACGTCGAGCCGCCGGAAGGCAAGCTTGACGTCGGTGTACGCCTTCCACACATCGCTGATGGCGCGGTCGCGCGTGGCCGCGATCTCATCCTGGGCGGCCCGACGCGCCGACTCGGCCAGCTCGACGCGGCGCCGACGCGCTCCGCCGTCGAAGATCTCCCATTCGAGCGCCAACCCGACCCCGTAGCTGGGTTGGGTTGCCCCGAACCACCCGGTGGACTTCCCGTCGGCGGTGACGCGCGCGTTGCCCAGGATCGAGCCGACATCGCCGACCAGTGACAGCGTCGGCCAGTAGGCCGCGCGGGCCCGGCTGACCTCGGCCTCGGACGCGCGGAGCGCCGCGACCCGGGCGATGAGGTCGGGTCGCTTCTCGAGTGCGCGATCGATCGTCTTCTCGACGGACTCTTGCAGTTGGACCGGTGGAGGCAGGGCAGAAAAATCCGTCACCTGGATCGGCGTCGTGGGTGGTATGCCGATACTCTCCGCGAGGGTCACGTGCGCGTCTCGCTCGTTGTCGAGCACCTGCTCCAAGTCGAAGAAGGCCTGCGCCGCTTGCTGTCTGGCCTGGGCGAGCTCGGGACGCGTGGCGAGTCCATTTTGGAGGCGCCTCTCCGTCGCGTCCTGCACCGTGCGGGCGGCGTCGAGCGAGGCCTGCGCGACGGCGATTCGGGCGCGGACGCTGGTGAGGCCGTAGAACGCGCGCTGAACGGCGAAGGCGATTTGTTGATGCTTCCGGTTGAACCCGAGGTTTGCGGCCAGCAATCGCTCCTTCGCGGCGTCCCAGGCGCTCCCGCGACGACCGAAGTCGAGCAGCAGCCACCGCAGATTCAAGGCGGGAACCGCCTGGAGCAGCTCGAAGCGGAAGAAGCCGTCGGAGACGAGGTTCCTGGGGATGGCGACTCCCACACTCCGGTAGCCGCCGAGAGCCGAGATCGCGAGCACCGGAAAGTATTCGCTCTCCACGAGCCCGACGGCGAGTGCGGCTCGTCGAGCCGCCTCCCACGTCACCCGGGTCTCAGGGTTCACGCGTTGCGCCAGATCGATCAGCTCGGGCAACTCGTAGCGCTTGCTCGGATCGATGAGGGGAGCGTCGGTCGATTTGAGCACTCGCGTGTAATCGCGGAGATCGGGAGACCGCCAGTACGTGCTTGGCGTCGGCGCGACCTGACGGCGATACCGCTCGGGTATGTCAGGACGCGACTCCTCGGCGCAAGGGGATTGCACGCTGCAGAGGAGAAGGACGGCGCCGGTCGTCACGGCGACGGAGGCAGCGGCGTGTCGTACGAAGAGAGAGAGAATCACCATGGCCGTTCTCCCATGACGTCAGGAACCTGTCGGGGGCCCAATCGCTGTCATGCGGTACCCCTCTCGCCCTGCGAACGCTAGCACGACCGTGAACTCGCCAAGCCGGAAAGTTTACCAGCGCGCTCAACGTCACGCGCAGGGCAGGGCGTTCGTCACCGATCGTATGCTGGCGCGTGCTTCTCGAAGAACGCGGTGAACGCTTGCTTCGCCTCGGCCGAGCGAACTCGCACCGCGAACTCCTCGTTCTCGAATTTCACCGCCTGCTCGAGCTGCTCGCGTGAGGTCCGTTTCATGAGTCGCTTGCAAGCCTGCAATGCGCCGGTGGGCTTCTCCGCCAGCTTTCGCGCGGTCTCGGTCGCGGTGACCAGAACGTTCTGATCCGGCACGACCTGTGTGACGAGTCCTAGCTCCGCGGCCCGCGAGGCGTCGAATGGTTGCCCCAGGAGGACCAGCTCGGCCGCGCGGACATATCCGAAACGCAACGGAAGCAGGTAGCTGCTGCCGAATTCCGGGACGAGAGCGAGGTTGACGAACGGCAGCTGGAACTTCGCGCTCTCCCCCGCGTACACGAAGTCGCAGTGAGCCAGCATGGTGGTTCCGCCCCCGATGGCGTTCAGGACGCTCTCGGCTGAGAGCGGAGACGAAGAAGCCCCACCAATAGCTCGTCTTCTTCGTGCGCGAGCTGCTCCACCGAGCGACGTCCCGCCTCCTGAAGGACTCCTTCGACGATCGTCCGTTTGAGATCGGGCGTGATGTCGGGATTTCCGAGTGTCTTGATCATGCCGGCCAGGGGGTCCATCAGGTGTTCCATGAAATGTGCGATGCCGCCTGGGCCACCGCCGAGGTGCCACTGCAGGCTGGGACCCATGACCCCCCAGCGTAGTCCCGGCCCCCAGCTCACGGCATCATCGGCGTCGGCGACACTCAGCACGCCCTGCTGAATGAGGTGCATGACCTCGCGGTAGAGAGCCGCCTGGAGCCGATTCCCGACGTGGCCGGGAAGTTCCTTGTGGAGCAGGATCGGCTTCTTTCCGATCGCCGCGTAGAACGCCATGGCTTGCTGGATGGCCGCGGGCGAGGTCTTTGCGCCGCCCACGACTTCAACGAGCGGGATGATGTGCGGGGGATTGAACGGATGCCCGATCACGCAACGCTCGGGGCGCTTGCATCCGGACTGCATGACGCTCATCGTGATCCCCGACGAGCTCGAGGCGATGAGCGAGTCCGGGGGCGTCGCGTCGTCCATGGCGGCGAACAGCTTGATCTTGAAGTCCGGGCGCTCGGGCCCGTTTTCCTGGACGAAGTCGGCCTCCGACAGCGCCGTCTTCATGTTCGACGCGAAGCTCAGCCGCTCCCGTGCCGCGCCTCGCGAAAGGCCGATCGTCGTGAGTGCGGGCCACGCTTCGTCGACGTACTTCCGCAAGTTGGCTTCGGCGTTCGGCGCGGGATCGGTCGCGACCACGTCGAACCCGCGCGCGAGGTACTGGGCGGCCCAGCTCGCGCCGATGACTCCCGTGCCGACGATCGCGATCCGGTGAATCGGCTTGTCGTAGGGCATGTTCACTTCTCCTTGGGCGAGATCTCGGCGTAGGCGATGCCGGTGAGATTTCCCTGCGCAGAGAGGAACATTCGTTTGCCCGACCCATCGAGCCGGGCGGAATAGATCGAGCCGCCGAAATCGGTCACGAACATCCGATCGCGCCGAGGGTCCAGGGCGAGACCGATTCCTTCCATCAGGTGGGTCAGCACGATCTCCGGAGCACCTGGTCGGGGCCCATCGATCGGCGCGCGGTTCACGGTGTTGCCGCGCGGCGGATCGCCGCGGTCCGTCCAGTACAGGATGCGCCGATCGAGATCCAGCTCCAGATCGATCGGCTCCGGCAAGCCGTCGAAGAGGAGCTCGATGTCGCTGCGATGGGCCGCTTTCTCGCCCGGCGGGATCTCGACACCGGCGCGGAAGATGCGACCCCGCTCGGCGTTGTCGGGGCCCTTTTGCGTCCAGTAGATCTGTCCGCGTGCGGGATCGATCGTGATGCCGACGCACCAGCGCGTCTGGTCTCGCCGATCGATGTCGCCGTGGCCCGTCTCCACGAGGGTTTCAACCTGTGATCCGTCGAGATTCGAGCGCATGACGCGCATCCCCTCGCGGTCCGACCAGTAGAGCTTGCCGTTCTTCTTGTCGAGATGAAGCTGCTTCGGCGTGAACGTGACGCCCTCGGGCACGATGGTCTTGCGGTTCCGCCCATCGAGGTCGACGCGCTCGATGGAGCCGTCGTTGAGGTGGGGAATGCCCATGTTGGTCCAGTAGATGTGCCCGGCCTCGACGTCGACGGCCACGCCGTCGGGGTATCGGCAGTCGGTGACGAGCACTTTGCGATTCGAGCCGTCGGTGTTCATGGAAAGGACACGCCCACCGCTCAGGTCCAGTACGAACAAGCTGCCCATTTGCCTTCTCCTAGCTCGCCTTGGCGTGTGCCTTGGGGATGGCGCCGTTGACGCGCAGGGTCTCGATCGCCGTTTTGTCGAAACCCAGCTCTTTGAGGACCTCGTCGTTGTGCTCGCCGAGGTCCGGGGCGCGCTTCGCCGGGACTTTCGTGACACCGTGCACTTGAATGGGACTGCTGATCGTAGAGGTCAGGCTTCCTCCGGCGCCCTCCAGCGGAACGACGATGTCGTTCTCCCGCAGCTGCGGGTCATTGACGACGTCGGCGGGGGTCTGAACGCGGCCGAATGTGATCCCGGCCTGCTCGAAGACTTCGTGCCAGTGGGCCATCGGTTGGGCGCCGAACACTTCGTCGAGGATGGCCGTGAGGGCGGCCAAATTCGCGGCCTGCTTCGCGGCATCGTTGAATCGGGGATCCGTCAGGAGGTCCGGACGGCCGATGCCTTTGGCCAGCGCCGGCCATCTCGACGACTCCAGGACGAGCAGGAACCAGCTGTCATCCGAGGCGCGATACACGTTCATGAGCATGCTCGGTGGATTCTTGCGATCGTGCAGCGGATAGAAGGTCGCGTTGCACAGCGCGGCCTGAATCGAGACGCCGCAGGCCCAGACGCCTTCGGCCAGGAGCGACGTCGTGACGTAGGAGCCCTTCCCGGTGCGCTCCCGCCGATACAGCGCGGTCACGATCGCGGAGTAGATGCCGACCGCCGTGGCGTGATCGCCGCTGCCCGCGACGGGCAAGGTCGGCGGAGCGCCCGCATCGCGCGTCAGCGACAGCAAGCCGCTGCGGGCCCAGTAGGCCGTGATGTCGAACCCGGGGAGGTTGGCGTCGGGTCCCTTCTCGCCATAACCGGTGAGGTCGGCGTAGATCAGCCGGGGATTCCACGCCGCGACGTCCTCGTATTCGAGCTTGAGGCGCTTGCGCGCGGGA
>Ga0137403_10009896_pt1 | contig 10579 bp, 13 predicted proteins | sample CZOMad2_1_16fung_FD_122057 | JGI IMG/M metagenome (GOLD analysis project Ga0137403, IMG submission 122057) | Vadose zone soil fungal communities from Angelo Coast Range Reserve, California, USA - CZOMad2_1_16fungal (Hybrid Assembly) | ecosystem: Environmental > Terrestrial > Soil > Vadose zone... | reverse complement strand
CGTCTGAGGCCCACCCGGGACTTCGAGGGACAGATCCTTCACGTAGATTTTCTCGATGCCGAACGTCGGCTGCTGCGCATCGCTCATCGGGACTCCGATAGAATTGAAAGGGCGCGTGGAGCCTAGGCCGCGAGCAACGAGTCGAGCTTTCCGGCATGTTCCAGCGCCGCGAGTTCCTCGAATCCGCCCACGTGCCTGTCACCGATGTAAATTTGCGGCACCGTGCGCCGGCCGGTCCTGTTGATCATTTCGTCGCGCCGGCGTGGATCGAGATCGACGCGGATCTTCTCGATATCGGTGACGCCCTTTGAATTCAGGAGCCTCTCGGCACGCAGGCAGAACGGGCAGACGGCAGTCGAGTACATTCGAATCTTCTCCATCTACTTTTCCAGTGGCAGCCCCGCTTGCCGCCAGGCGCCGATGCCGCCGCCCAGCGTGAATACCTGCTCGAAACCCAGCTTTCGCAGCGCCGTCGCGGCCCTGCCCGAGCGGTTGCCGTTGTCGCACACGACGATCACCGGCTTCGCCTTGTGCTTGTCGATTTCGGCGGCGCGCGCCTCGAGTTCCGCGAGGGGGACGTTGCGCGCGTTCAGCATGTGCCCTTTCTCGTACTCCGCCGCTTCACGCACATCCAGCACGAGGGCGTTCTGCTGGTTGATCAGCAGGGTCGCCTGAAGGGTCGAAATCGTGGCGCCGGCCACCCCGCGGCGCACCGCCGGCCAAACGAGCATCGCGCCGCTTACGAACGCCACCCCGACGAGAAATATATTGTCGGTGACGAATTTCAGGATGTTGACTTCCGCCATGTCACGATCTCGGAGGACTGCCGCACAGCACTTCGCGCATGGTAGCGATAAGATGCAGCGTACGCTGGTCGCTCACGGAATAATACACGTGATTGGCGCTTTTTCTCGTACTGAGGATGCGTTTTTCACGGAGGATCGCCAGATGTTGCGAGACGTTGCTCTGCGAAGTCCCGACCGCCTCGACGATATCCTGCACGCTCAACTCGTGTTCGCCCAGAACGCACAGGATCTTCAGCCGCAGCGGGTGCGCAATGGCCCGCATTGCGCGTGCCATCCTCTCGATCTGCTCCTTGCGCCCGATCAGCTCGAAAATGTCCCGCGGCTGGCGCTGCGCGCCTTGTGCTCGAATTTCCATAGGCGCTCATTATAAAATGCTTTCTTGCGGCGTGAACGGGCGCCGCGTCGAGAATGCTCCATATGCATAAAGTCGTTCTGCTGCGCCACGGTGAATCGGTCTGGAACATGGAAAACCGCTTCACCGGCTGGACCGACGTGGACCTCACCCAGCGCGGCGTGGAGGAAGCGAAACGCGCCGGGGAGGTGCTGAAGGAGGCCGGCTTCGTCTTCGATTGCGCGTACACCTCGGTGTTGAAACGCGCCATCAAGACGCTCTGGCTTGCGCTGGAGAGGATGGACCTGATGTGGATCCCGGTGCGCAATTGCTGGCGCCTGAACGAGCGCCATTACGGCGCGCTGCAGGGGCTGAACAAAGCCGAAACGGCCGCGAAGTTCGGCGAGGAGCAGGTGCTTCTGTGGCGGCGCAGCTATGACGTGCCGCCTCCTCCCCTGGAGCGAGGCGATCCCCGCCACCCGAGGGGAGACCCGCGCTACGCCGGCCTCGCCGAATCCGAGCTGCCGCTCACCGAGTGCCTCAAAGACACCGTCGCGCGATTCCTGCCGTACTGGAGCGCCACGATTGCGCCCGAGGTCGTTCGCGGCCGCCAAGTCGCTGTCGTCGCCCACGGCAACAGCCTCCGCGCCCTGGTCAAGTACCTCGACGGCGTGAGCGACACCGAAATCGTGGACGTGAACATCCCCACGGGGATCCCGCTGGTCTACGAGCTGGACTCGGGATTGCGGCCGATACGGCACTACTACCTTGGGGATCCAGCCGAGGCGGAAGCGCGAGCCCGGGCGGTTGCCGACCAGGCCAAGGCGAGAAATTGATCCGGATCGGGGCGGCGCTTCTCCTTGTGCCCGTCCTGGCTTTCGCCCAGGGCGAAGCGGAAAAGCTCGATGCTCTCCGGACGCGCATCGAAGGGCTGCGCGCGAAAATCGCGGAGGCCGAAGAAAGCCGCACGGAGGCGCGCGACCAGTTGCGTGATTCCGAGCGCGCGATCTCCGAAGCCAGCCGCGCGCTTCGCTCTTTGGCGGGCAGACGCGCGGCGGCGCAGGAAGAGCTCAAGACATTGCTGCGGCGGAGCCAGGCGCTCGAGACGGAAATAGCCTCGCGCAGGGAAAGCCTCGGGAGACTGCTCACCCTGCGTTATCTCAACGGGGAGCAAAGCGCCCCGAAGCTTCTGTTCTCGGGCGAGGACCCCGGCCGCATCGCGCGCGAGCTGCACTACTACGGCTATGTCTCCCGGGCTCAGGCGCAGTTCATCGGAGAGCTGCGCTCGAGCCTCGCGCGCCTGAAAGAGCTCGAGAACGGCACCCGGGAAAGGAACACCGAGATCGCCGCGATCGAATCGGCCGGGCGCGCTGAGCGCGCCGCGCTGATCAAACAGCAGGGGGAGCACCGCAAAGTGCTTGCGCGCGTTTCCAGCCAGCTGAGCGCGCAGCGCCGCGAGGTGCAGCAGCTCGAGCGCGACGAGTCCCGCCTGTCGCGGCTCGTCGAGGAGCTGGGCAGAGTGATCGCCGCCACGCCGCTTCTCCGCAACGAGAGAGTTCCGGAGCCCGGCGGCGCGGAAGGGTCCCTGTCGGGGCTCAAGCGCGGGCTGAGGCTGCCGATCCGGGGTGAACTTGCGAACCGCTTCGGTGCCCAACGTCCCAGCGGCGGGCCCTCGTGGAAGGGTCTGTTCATTCGCTCGCCTTCGGGGCAGGAAGTGCGCGCCGTCGGGTCGGGGCGGGTCGTGTTCGCGGACTGGCTGCGCGGCTTCGGAAACCTTCTCATCATCGATCATGGCAAAGGCTATCTCACCATCTACGGCAACAACGAATCGGTGCTCAAGCAGGTCGGCGAGCCGGTGCGCACCGGCGACGCGGTCGCGACCGTCGGGGCGAGCGGCGGCAACATGGAATCGGGTCTATACTTCGAAATTCGACACGAAGGAAAAGCCTTTGATCCGATGCGTTGGGTGTCTTTGAAGTGACCGATAACGACGCCAAGCGGCTGGCTCCGGGCCCGGGACCGAATACCATGATGATCCAGATCAGACGGGCCAGCCTAGTGCTGGTCGGCGTGCTGGCAGGAGTCCTGCTCAGCCTGAACTTCTCCGCGGTGGCTCAGCGCGAAGCGGCGCGTTTTCCGCTTCCGGTGGACGAGCTGCGCGCCTTTGCCGAAGTGTTCGGCGCGATCAAGTCGAGCTACGTCGAGCCGGTGGAGGACAAAAAGCTCATCACGGAAGCGATCAGCGGCATGCTGACCGGGCTCGATCCGCACTCGGCTTATCTCGACCAGGACGCGTTCCGCGAGCTTCAGGTCGGCACCCAGGGCCAATTCGGCGGCCTCGGCATCGAGGTCGGAATGGAAGAAGGGTTCGTCAAGGTCGTGTCTCCCATCGAGGACACGCCGGCATTTCGCGCCGGCCTGAAGCCCGGGGATTTCATCATCAAGATCGACGACACCTCGGTCAAGGGCATGACCCTGAACGACGCGGTCAAGCGCATGCGCGGCAAGCCGAAAACGAACATCCGGCTCACCATCCTGAGGAAGGGCGAGCCGAGGCCCTTCGAGGTCACCCTCACCCGCGACATCATTCGCGTGCAGAGCGTGAAGTCCAAACTGATCGAACCGGGATACGGGTGGGTTCGCGTCTCCCAGTTCCAGGAGCACACCGGGGAGAATCTCGTCAAGCACATCGAGGGGCTGTACAAGAACGGGCCGCTGAAGGGCCTGATTCTGGATTTGCGCAACGATCCGGGCGGACTGCTGAACGGCGCGGTGGGTGTCTCCGCGGCGTTCCTGCCGCGCGGGGTGCCGGTGGTGTCGACCGACGGCCGCACCGAAGACGCCAAGCGCAAATTCATCGCCGCGCCGGAGGATTATCTTCGCGGCAACCGCGAGGACTATCTGAAAAACCTGCCCGCGGCGGTGAAAACCGTGCCGATGGTGGTGCTGGTCAACGGCGGATCGGCCTCCGCGTCCGAAATCGTCGCGGGTGCCCTGCAAGACCACAAGCGCGCGACGGTTCTGGGCACGCCGACATTCGGCAAGGGCTCGGTGCAGACGATCCTGCCGCTGGGCAACAATACCGCGATCAAACTGACCACCGCCCGCTACTACACCCCGAGCGGTCGCTCGATCCAGGCCAAAGGCATCGTGCCCGACGTCGCTGTCGAAGATCCCACGGCGCCCACGACGGGACGCTTGCGCGAAGCCGATCTGGAAAAGCATCTCCTCAACGACCAGGAGGGTGAAGTTCAGTCGGAGAAAGCGCAACGGACCAGCGCAAAACCGGCGACGGACGCCGAAGAAAAACCGCCGGCGGCGCCGCTCGAGTTCGCCTCGGAAAAGGACTTCCAGTTCCAGCAGGCGCTCAAGTTCCTGAAGGGTCTGCCGCTCGCCACCGCGCAAAGCGCACCGGCCGCGCCCGCGAAGAATTGATAAGGCGATAAGGCGGACGCAAAAAAGCGCGCCGCCTTATCTCCGCGGGATGGAACCGACGCGAAGCGCGGTTCATCCCGCGGATGACTTTCCCCTTACATGAACGACGATCAGCTTCTACGGTATTCGCGCCACATTCTGCTACCCGAGATCGGCGTAGAGGGGCAGGAAAAGCTGCTGGCTTCTTCCGCGCTGGTCATAGGCGCTGGAGGGCTCGGCTCGCCCGCTGCGCTGTATCTCGCGGCGGCAGGCGTCGGGACGATCACTCTTGCAGATGGCGACGCTGTGGACCTCACCAACCTGCAGCGCCAGATCCTTCACACCACCGAATCGATAGGAAGACCCAAAGCTGCGTCCGGGCGCGAGGCGCTCGCGAAAATCAACCCGGAAGTGAAGGTCGTTCCCCTCCAGCAGCGCCTGCAGGGCGAGGAGCTCGACCCCCTGGTCGCCTCGAGCAGCGTCGTCCTCGACTGCTCGGACAATTTCGCCACCCGCCACGCCGTCAATCGCGCATGCGTGCGGCACCACAAGCCACTCGTCTCAGGGGCGGCGGTGCGCTTCGACGGCCAGGTAAGCGTTTTCGACCTGAGGGACGAACTCAGCCCCTGCTATCAGTGCCTCTTCCCGGAGAACGCGGAGCTCGAGGAAGTGCGCTGCGCGGTCATGGGCGTGTTTGCGCCGCTCACCGGGATCATCGGCACGGTCCAGGCGGCGGAGGCTCTCAAGCTCCTCGCGGGAGCCGGCGAGACCTTGAAGGGGCGCCTGCTGATCCTGGATGCGCTGGCGATGCAGTGGCGAACCGTCAAGCTCGCCAAGGATCCGGCCTGCGCGGTGTGCGCGAGGGTGGTGGCCTAGCAGTTTTGCCTTGAGGCTGGATCTATAGCAGGAGCGGCCATTGCTTCTCCCATAGCTCCGACGGCGTTCGCTTGAAACCACTCTTGGCATACAGCTGCCAGCGCCCGATCACGTAGCAAAGCATCAGGTTGGCCCGAGGACCGGGGTCGGTCGGAGGCTGTGATCCCTGCGGCGCGTCGGGTCCTTGCGTCGCGCTCACGCGCAGGCATTGCTTGAGCGTCGCCTCGAGACGATCGTGCAGCTGGTTGATGCGGACCTGAAGCCGCCCGTCCTCGTTGACCAGCGCGTCGCCGACCAGCACGCGCGTCATGCCCGGATTCTTCTCGGCGAAGCTGAGCAGCGAGGAGAGGATTGCCTGGGTCTGCTTCAAGCCGTTCTCCTCCTCCGCCGTGATCTTGTTCACAAGGCCGAACAGGGTCTGCTCGATAAACTCGATCAGGCCCTCGAACATCTGGGCTTTGCTCGCGAAGTGGCGGTACAGCGCGGCTTCGGACACGTCCAGCTCCTTGGCCAGGGCCGCGGTGGTCACTCTCTCCCCCTTCGGGTTTTCGAGCATCCGTGCCAGCACTTGCAGGATCTGCAGGCGGCGGGCGCCGGGTTTGGCAGCGGGCATGGCATCCTCTCAGACGGTCGGCGGGACGCTTATTGTATGACTCCGGGTGAGCGCTCGCTAGCGGCTTCCAGGGCGCTTTTCCATACCATCGGCGGCGCCGTCACTTCGAGCGAATCAGCGTCCCGACACCTTCATCGGTGAGAATTTCCAGCAGCAACGCATGTTCGACGCGGCCGTCTATGATGTGCACGCTCTTGACGCCGTTTCTCGCCGCATCCAGCGCCGAGCTGATCTTGGGCAGCATGCCGCCCGAGAGCGTCCCGTCGGCCACCAGGGTGTCGATTTTCTTGGGGGTCAGACCGGTGAGCAGCTTGTTGTTCTTGTCGAGCACGCCCGGGGTGTTGGTGAGCACCACGAGCTTTTCGGCCTTCAGTACTTCTGCGAGTTTCCCGGCAACGAGGTCGGCGTTGATGTTGTAGGACTGCCCGTCCGCACCCACGCCGATGGGCGCGACCACCGGGATGAAACCGCCTTCCTCGAGCGCCCAGATCACTTTCGGGTCGATCGAGGCGATTTCGCCGACCTGGCCGATGTCGATCTTTCCGCCGCCGTTGTTCTTGTCGATGAGCAGCATCTTCTTCGCGTGAACGAAAGCCCCGTCCTGGCCGGTGAGCCCGACCGCCTTGCCGCCCGCCTGGTTGATGAGCGTCACCACTTCCTTGTTGACCTGGCCGCCCAGCACCATCTCGACCACGTCCATGGTCTCGGCATCGGTGACCCGCATGCCCTGGACGAATTCGCCTTTCTTGCCCATCCGCGCGAGCTGCTCGTCGATCTGCGGGCCACCGCCGTGCACGATCACCGGGTTCATGCCGACCAGCTTCAGCAGCACCACGTCGTGGGCGAAGCTGCGCTTGAGCAGCTCCTCGGTCATTGCGTTGCCGCCGTACTTGACGACGATCGTCTTGCCATGGAACCGCTTGATGTAAGGCAGCGCTTCGGCGAGGACGTTGGCCTTGTGGGCCGGAGTCAGGGCGGCGTTGCTCATCGGCATGCGCATCTTGAGCGCCGATTGTACCTTTGAGCGCGCGAAAAAAGAAAAGAAAAGGCGGCCTAGCGGCCGCCTCTCCCGTGATGCCTCTCGCGTATTACTGGATCGTGAGCTGCTTCGCTGCGGCCGTCGCCTTCTTCGGGAGCGTCAGTTCGAGCACGCCGTCGGCGTACTTCGCGCTGGCGCGGGCTTCGTCGATTTCCTGGCTCAGCCGGAAGGCGCGCGATACCTTGCCGAAGTAGCGTTCGCTGTGCAGCACGCGTTCGCCGTCTTTTTCATCGCGCTCGGCCCGCGACTCGGCCGTGATCGATACTTGGTCGCCGTCGATGTTGACTTTGATGTCTTCCTTCTTGACTCCGGGCAGTTCGGCGACCACCTTGTATTCGCCGTTCTGCTCGGCTACATCGACCTTCATGCGGCGTACGGGACTGGCCGCTTCGAAACCGACCGGCCCTACGACAAAACCCCTGAAAATGTCGTCGACCAGATCGCCAAACGGGTCGTAACGAGTAATGTTTGCCATGGTTCTCTCCTTCTGTTCAGTCCGGGCAAGAGCCCGCCTTCCGCAGATATGGGGGACGTGCCGGCGATTTCAAGCGCGCTTGCGAGCCTTGAGCGATGCGGCTAGATTGGGCGCTACTGTGAGGTCGGAATCCCGCTCGGAGGAGGCACTGAATGTCAGCCGGTGCGCGCGCTGCGGCGACGCTTTCGAATGCGGAGCCCGAGCGGGCCGGGAGCGTTGCTGGTGCTGGGAATCTCCCGCCTTGCCCGCTCCGACCCCCGGTTCGGGCTGCTACTGCCCCCGCTGCCTCGAGGAGTCGGTCCAAGCCGATCGGAGCCGCTAGGCGGCGCCTCGAGTCCTAGTGACCTCCGGCCGCGCCGAGGTCCCGTACTTCGGCCATGACCTGTATCGTCTTGACCGTCTTGTCGCTCAGCTCGACCTTGAGCCGGATGGGCACGAGGTCTCCCTTTTTCAGCGGCCGTTTCAGGTCCACCAGCATCATGTGATAGCCGCCGGGCTTCAGCTCGACGGTCTTGCCGGGGGGAAGTTCCAGCCGCGGTACGGCGCGCATCCGCATCACGTTGCCCTCCATCTTCATCTCGTGGATCTCGGCGCTGCGTGCGGCCGGGCTCTCCGCGCCGAGGAGGCTTGCGCGCTGCCCGCTCGTGAGCTCCATGTAGGCGCCGGCCGTCGTCTGGCCTTGCACGGTCCCGCGCACCCACGCCGCCCGGGCCTCGACCTGCGCATGCGCGCCCGCCGCGGCGGCAAGCAACACCCACCCGAGAAGCGCTCTTGTAATCGTGCGCATCTTCAAAACCGTCACAGCACGTAGCGTGCGAGGTCCTCGCTCTGCGCCAGTTCCTTGAGCTTCGCATCGACGAAAGCGGCATCGATCCTGAAGGCCTCCTTGCCGCGCTTTCCCGCCTCGAACGAAATCTCCTCCAGCAGCTTCTCCATCACCGTATACAGGCGCCGGGCGCCGATATTCTCGGTCTTCTCGTTCACCGACCAGGCGATCTCGGCGAGACGCCGGATCCCGTCCGGCAGGAACGTGATCTCGACCTCCTCCGTCGCGAGCAGTGCCTGGTACTGCCGGGTGAGGCACGCGTCGGTCGCCGTGAGGATTCTCTCGAAATCCTCCACGGACAGCGAATCGAGCTCGACGCGGATGGGGAAGCGACCCTGCAGCTCGGGAATCAGGTCCGAAGGTTTGGAAAAATGAAACGCGCCGCTCGCAATAAAGAGAACATGGTCGGTCTTCACCATCCCGTACTTGGTGGAAACGGTGGTGCCTTCGACGAGCGGCAGCAGGTCGCGCTGCACGCCCTGGCGCGACACATCCGCGCCGACCGTTTCGCTGCGGCTCGTGATCTTGTCGATCTCGTCGAGAAACACGATGCCGTTCTGCTCGACGTTGGCGAGTGCCTTGGCGCGCAGGTCCTCGTCGTTCACCAGGCGCGCCGCTTCCTCGTCGGTCAGCATCCTCATCGCCTCGCGGATTTTCATCCGGCGCAATTTTCTCCTGCCGCCGCCCAGATTCTGAAACATGCCCTGGATCTGTTGCGTCAACTCCTCCATTCCCGGCGGGGCGAATATCTCCATGTGCCCCTGGGGCGCGGACACTTCGATTTCGACCTCCCGGTCGTCGAGCTCGCCTTCGCGCAGCCTCTTGCGGAACTTCTGCCGCGTCGCCGACTCCTCTTCGCCGACGGCCTGCCCGGGGGGCTCGGCGCCGTCCGGCCCGAAGGAGCTCGGCCTGCGCGCCGAGGGGAGCAGCACGTCGAGCACCCGCTCCTCGGCCGAATCCTCGGCCCGGCGGCGCACTTTTTTCGTCGCCGTTTCGCGCGTGTCCTTGATCGCGATTTCGACGAGGTCGCGAACGATCGTATCGACGTCGCGGCCGACATAGCCGACCTCGGTGAACTTGGTCGCTTCGACCTTGATGAAAGGCGCATCGGCGAGCCGCGCGAGGCGGCGCGCGATCTCGGTCTTGCCCACACCGGTCGGTCCGATCATGAGGATGTTCTTCGGCGTGATCTCCTGCCGCAGGGGCTCGGTCACCTGCTGCCTCCGCCAGCGGTTTCTGAGTGCGATCGCCACGGCGCGCTTTGCGCGAGTCTGGCCGACGATGTGCTTGTCCAGCTCGTGGACGATTTCCTGGGGAGTCATGGAAGACATGAGAAGGGATGCGGGCGGGCGGGGAAGTCGGGATTCTACGGGCCCGGACGCCCTCGCCGCTCTAGTCCAGAGTTTCGATGACGATTTGCTGGTTAGTGTAGATGCACAGGTCGGCGGCGATCGAGAGAGCCTTGCGAACGACGGCTTCCGCGTCGAGCTGGGTGTTTTCGAGGAGCGCGCGCGCAGCCGCCTGCGCGTAAGGGCCTCCCGAACCGATTGCGATCAATCCCAACTCCGGTTCGATGACGTCGCCCAGGCCGGTGATGATGAGCGAGGACTCGCGGTCGGCTACTGCGAGCATCGCCTCAAGGCGCCGCAGGACCCGGTCGGTGCGCCAGTCCTTCGCGAGCTCCACGGCCGAGCGAAGCAGATTTCCCTGGTGCTTGTCGAGCTTCGCCTCGAACCGCTCGAACAGCGTAAACGCGTCGGCGGTCCCGCCGGCGAACCCGGCGAGGATGCGGTCGTGATACAGGCGCCGCACCTTGCGTGCGCTCGCTTTCACCACGACGTTGCCGAGCGTGACCTGTCCGTCGCCCCCCAACGCGACCTTTCCGTCGCGGCGAGCCGACATAATGGTGGTTCCGTGGAATTGTTCCATGTCGCGTTCGAACGAAGATGGGGCCGGAGCGGCGTCGATCAAGCTATTTGCGCGGAATAATTCGGGCGACCTTGTCCAGGCCCGTCAAACCGAACAGCGCGCGGATCAGCTCGTTCGCTCCGCGAATCTGAACCGTGGTGCCGCGCTCCTGGAGCGCCGACAGCACCTTCAGCATCAGGCCGGCCGTCACGATATCAACGCGCGTCGCTCGCGACATGTCGATGACCAGCATCTTGTTCGCACCGGCCCAGTCTTGCAACTGTTTGGCGA
>Ga0137403_10009895_pt1 | contig 10581 bp, 5 predicted proteins | sample CZOMad2_1_16fung_FD_122057 | JGI IMG/M metagenome (GOLD analysis project Ga0137403, IMG submission 122057) | Vadose zone soil fungal communities from Angelo Coast Range Reserve, California, USA - CZOMad2_1_16fungal (Hybrid Assembly) | ecosystem: Environmental > Terrestrial > Soil > Vadose zone... | reverse complement strand
CATGCATTCTATTTTGACGCGCCGGGGACCATTGCCGCACCGAACCGATCATCGATATCCATCCACTCCGATATTCCCAGGATCTGAGTAAGCTCATCGAACTTTCCAATGTCAGGCTCCTTGGCCATCTGACCGAGCCTTATCGCCTCAATTCCTGCACGAATACCTGACACTACTCGCAGGAGGATGGATGAGGGGTAGGCCACGATAGAGAAGCCTATTCGTGCATATTCCGCTGGCGATAAAACGGGAGTGCGTCCCGCCTCAGCGGCATTGACGACCAACGGCGCGGAGAAGTGGCTACCGATGGTTTCGAGTTCTTCGATCGAGACGGGTGCTTCGATAAATAAGGCATCCGCGCCGAGCGCCAAGAATCGCTCGCCTCGCGCAATCGCTTCATCCATTCCAAGAACCGCTCGAGCATCGGTACGGGCGATGATAAAGAATTCGTCGGACTGACGGGCGGCGAGGGCGGCCTGCAACTTGCGCTCGGCAGTCTCTCGCGATACGACCGTCTTGCCTCCCATATGGCCGCAACGCTTGGGGTTTGTCTGATCCTCGAGAATCAGGCCGTGAACACCCATCGCCTCATAAGTACGCACGGTGCGGGTGACGTTTTTGGCATCCCCGTAGCCATCGTCTCCATCGACAATGACAGGCGATTTGTTTGCCGCAATGATGTCGCGCACACCGGCCGAGATTTCCCCGAAACCGGCAAGCCCAAGATCGGGAATGCCAAGACGGCTTGCCACGAGCCCAAACCCGCCGATCGAGTAGGCTTCGAAGCCTGCTTGTGCAATGAGGCGCGCCGAGAGGGCGTCGTGCGCGCACGGCAGCAACAGCGGTTTGTCCTGCGCTAACAGCTGCCGCAATGTCTTTTGGCTCATATGACTTTCCGTGAGAGACGCGATCAGATCGCTGAGAGGTAGACCCAGGGTCGCGCGACTCGATCTCGCGCTTGAAAATCACCGATGTCGGTTTCAAATGTCAGCGTGAAATCCACCGCGTCCAACCCGCGCAACAACATCTCGCGCTGCAACGGGGGGATTTGAAACGCAAATGTCGATGCGACTTCGAGCACCCCTGCCCGAAGATCGACCGCAATCAAATGACCGTGGTCGTCGAGTTCAGCGGCTATTGCCTGAACGACCTGCGGTTCCAAAGAAATAGGCAGCAGACCGGTTCGAAAGCAATTGCTGGTAAAGATTGCGCCAAAACTCGGTGCAATCAGGCAACGAAAGCCAAAATCGCGTAGTGCCCAAGCCGCCGTCTCCCGGGAACTACCACAACCGAAGTTCTCGCCCGCGATTAGAACTTGCGCTTTGCGATAAGGCTCTTGATTGAGGACAAAATCAGGATTCTCGGCACCGCCGGCTTGATAGCGAAGACCGGCAAAGAGCCCCTTACCGAAGCCTTCTTTCTGCACCTTCATGAGCTCGCGCCCGGGGATAATCTGATCGGTGTCGATGTTGTTCCGCAAGAGGGGTGCGGCGATGCCGGTGAACCGTGTAAACGGAGTGAGCATCAATGCACTCCGACGGCGCGTACGTCCGTGATGCGGCCCATGACCGCCGATGCCGCAACGGTCGCCGGACTTGCCAAATGAGAACGGACCCCGGGACCTTGTCGGCCTACAAAATTTCGGTTGGTCGATGTGACTACCCGCGCGCCCGGGCCAAACGCTTCACCTCCGGCGCCACCGCTCATGCAGAATGAGCAGCCTGATTCTCGCCATTCGAAACCGGCATCCAAAAATATTCGATGCAGTCCCTCAGCTTCGGCGGCTCGCTTAATGGCGGTCGATCCCGGTGTACAGATCGCGCGCACTCCGCGCGCGATCTTCCGTCCCTGCAACCAGCGAGCGGCTAATCTCAGGTCTTCGATTCTTGCATTGGTACATGAACCGATAAAAGCCGCCTGAATCGGCAATCCAAGGATGGGCTGACCCGGCGATAAGCCGCTATAAGCCAACGCCTGTTCCGCAGACCGTCGCGATACCGTCTCTTGGATGAAAGCGGGATTCGGTACATTCCCATCCACTCCAATCACGTGCTCGGGACTCGTACCCCAAGTAACCTGCGGAGCCAGATGAGAGACATTGATCGCAAGTCGAGCATCGAAAACAGCATCGGGATCGGACGGCAGCGATCGCCAATAGGCGACGGCCGCATCCCAATTGTGCCCGCTGGGTGCAAAAGGCCGATCAAAGAGGTAAGCATAGGTAGCATCGTCCGGAGCGACGATGCCGGTTCTCGCCCCAAATTCGACCGCCATATTGCACAGCGTAAGCCGGCCTTCGACGGTGAGCTCCTGAACTGCGGGCCCACCGAACTCCAGCGCGCAGCCGCTTCCACCGGAGGCCGAATGTCGGCCGATCAGCGCGAGGATCATATCCTTTGCAAAAACGCCGCTCGGTAATGTGCCATCGAATTTGACGAACATAGTGCGAGGCCTGCTTTGCAGCAGCGTCTGTGTCACGAGTACGTGCTCGCTATCGGTACTGCCTATCCCCCAGGCAAATGCTCCGAGACCTCCGACGGTACAGGTATGGCTGTCACCACAGACGAACGTGGTGCCCGGCAGCACAAGTCCAAGTTCTGCCGCGATCACGTGCACAATCCCCTGATCCGGGCTGCCCAAATCAAAGAATCGGATTGAATGGGGACCTACCCGGGCGCTTAGTTCTCTCATAAAGTCGATTCCGCCGGGAATCTTGGAGGTCATGCCGCGACCGGGTTCGGTATCCACTAAATGGTCTATCGTCGCGAAGGTCAAATTTGGGTTGCGAACGGGCCTTTTTGCTTCGTCGATAGCTTTTAACGACACCGCACCGCTGATTTCGTGCAGGAAATTACGATCTATGTGCAGCAAGTACTCACTATCAGCGACCTCCCGGATCTGGTGATCGCGCCAGACGGTGTCCCCGCGAAGTTTGATGAGCGCTGCGCCGAGCATGATGCGAAAGACCAGCCAGCGAAACAACCAGAGCATCACCAGCGGCGGTGCGCGTTTCGGAAACGGGGGTCCATCGAGCAGCGGGCAAAGGAAGATCGCCAGAAACCCGGTTTCGAGCAATTGAATTTCCCAGCCGTAGCCGTACCAGTCCTGAACAGATGGTTTATGCCTTCATAATGACGACGATCAATCACTTCGAAAAGGCTCTTGGACGAAACTCTATCAGTACGGGAAAAAACTTTTTGTCCCGATTCAAATCGAAGGAGTTCAGACCACAATTTCTGAATTTGATGCCAAAATCGAGTTTGACCGTTGTTACGTTCTAAGTTTCAGCATGTTATAACTGGCATTTCGGCTGGCACTGAGCAGGCATTCCTTTGCATTGACTGGTCATTTCTTTGCTTGTGAAATGGCAAGAAGTGAAATTTGATTTCTCTTGACATGAGTCGCTATTGCCGTCTAGCCTGTGACACGAAACAACTCAGACTTTCCGGATGGGCGTCGCTCGTAAAGGGAGCACTAATGAAATCGTGCATCAAGCCCTTCTTTTCTACCCCTCCTGGCAGCTGGGCTCGGCTCGTTGTCTGCCTCCGTACCGAGGCTCGCACAACGGGAGAGCAGCAAGCCCGCTCTGTAACCCTCTGGAGCATGCCTATCAGAAAGCTCTTCATAGCTTCAGTGCTCGTTGTCGGGCTGTTCGGTCGCGGTAGTGCCCATGGAGCCACCGCCTTCACGGACATGGCCACAAACCTGCTCGGCCTGAGCGACGGTTGGCTGGCTTGGGGGGATTTCAACAACGACGGCCGTCTCGATCTCATTGCCTCAGGCCAGGATCCCTCCTATGCCATTCACACGCTCGTTTACAGCAACGCGGGCAATGGCACGTTCGTTCTCCCGCCCACCTCTCTGCCGCCTGTGTTCTTCACGCCCACTCTGTGGGGCGATTACGATAACGACGGCCGCCTGGACTTGTTGATGGGCGGCAACATCTATCATAACGAGGGCGATGGCGTCCTTAGCCTTGCGGTCTCCCTACCCAACGTTAACGGCGCGCCGACCGCCTGGGGCGATTTCAATAACGACGGCCGCCTTGATGTGCTCGCCACCGACACCAACGGTCTCTCCATACTTTATTGGAATACCGGCACCAACTTTGTCGCCTCCGCCCAGAGCTTCTTCCCCACCCTGAGTTCTTTTTCAAGCATCTCCGTCGCAGATTTCGATAACGATGGCTGGCTGGACTTGCTTCTGTGCGACTCTTTCGGCTCCTACCTTTTTCGCAACGTGGGATACGGTTCATTTGCGTACCTGGGCAGCATCTTGCCCGGCATCAACGTGGGCGGTGCGCCGTTGGCCGATTTCGACGGCGACGGCAAGGTGGACCTTTTCCTGAATGGTGCAGGGCAGGCCACACTCTACAGAAATACCGGCACCAACACATTCATAAACGCAGGCAACCTATTTTCGGGCCTATATAGCAGCACCGCGGCCTGGGGTGATTTTGATAGTGATGGCCGGGCGGACCTATGGGCCTCCGGCAGCCCCACCGGTTCTTCCACTGTCTCTCGACTTTTCCGCAATGCGCCGGACGGCTTTGTCAATTCAGGCTTTGCGCTTCCAGTTATGTATTACCCGGCCGTGGCCTGGGGCGACTTCAATAATGACGGCACTCTAGACGTCGCCTGCTCCGGTTGGGGCGTGAATGGTCCTGAAATGCACATTTTTCGAAATGACGGCACGCCCTCCAACGCCCCGCCCGCAGCGCCCACCAGCTTGAACGCCGTCCAATCTAGCGACTTGGTCACCTTTTCCTGGCAGGCGGCTTCTGATCCGAACCAAACCGGCAGCCACACCTACAACGTCCGCATCGGCACTACACCCGGCGCAATAGACGTTCTCAGCCCGATGGCCAACACCGCTACTGGGTGGCGCCTCTTGCCTCAGCGCGGCAACGCTGGCGAGCGCCTGTTTGCGATCTTCAATTTGCCGCCGGGCACAGATTACTATTGGAGTGTGCAGGCCATTGACAATGGCTTTGCCGGCGGGCCGTTCGCGTCCGAGGGCTCTTTCTACGTGGATACCGTGCCGGTGATTTCTGCTATAGCCGATCAGATCATCCAGTTCAGCACCAGCACCCCGCCGCTGCCCTTTACTATCGGTGATTTCGAAACGCCACCCGATCAACTCCTGCTGAGCGCCGCCTCCAGCAACACCAATCTGCTTCCGCTGGCGAGGATTATCTTGGACCGCGCCGGCTCGAATTGCACCGTCACTTTGAACCCGACCCCTTTGAATGTCGGCACCTCGCTGGTCAGTATAGTGGTGGCCGACCCGCAAGGCCGCAGCGCCAGCAACACCTTCCTATTGAGGGTCACCAACACCGCCCCCACGATCTCCCATTCACCCGATATCCGAGTGCGGCCAAGCTCGACGGTGCCACCGATTGCCTTCATCATCGGCGACACCGAGACCCCAGGCTCACAACTGACTCTGACCTTCACTTTCTCCAATACGAACCTGGTGACTAGTTGGCTCGCCACCGGCAGTGATTCAAATCGCGTCCTGACACTGACCGTGAAACCAAACCAACGCGGGACTTGCCTCATCAGTATGGTGGTCCGGGACCCAGTCGGCGCCGGTGCAACCAATGCCTTCACCTTGCAGGTGGCCGATTTCGATCTACAAGCCAGTAGTCTGCCCAATGTCGATCAAGGCGGCGTCGAATGGGGCGACTTCAATAACGATGGCAAGCTGGACGTTCTGATTTGGGGCAATTTGCCTGGCGTTGGTGCCATTTGCCGCATTTATCGCAACGACGGCACAAATGGCTTTACGGATACTGCCACGGGCCTGCCAGGCGTCACCGGCGGCGTCGCCAAATGGGGCGATTTTGATAACGACGGTTATCTTGATGTGTTAATCGCGAACAGCGCCTCCAAAGCCGTCTATCGCAATACGCATACTGGTTCGTTCACCAATATCGGTGCGGCCTTCACCGGCGGCAGCCTGCTTACTGGCGGTTGGGTAGATTACGACAATGATGGAAAGCTGGACGTCTTTCTGAGCACTAGTACCGGTACAAAACTTTACCACAACAATGCCAACGGCACCTTCAGCGACGGCGGCGTCTCCCTACCGGCCACGGTCAACGGTGCAGCCACTTGGGGCGATTACGACGGGGACGGCGATCTGGACCTGGCGCTCAGCGGGATTTCCATATCCGGAAAACGAGAGCCAGGGTCGGCTATTTACCGCAATGACGGCAATGGGATTTTCACCGACATCGGTGCCGGCCTGCAGTCGGTAGGCAAAGGCTCGCTCGCTTGGGGCGATTTCGATCAGGACGGTCGTTTGGACCTGTTGCTGACTGGCATTAACGGCAATAATTATTACACTCGCCTCTATCGCAACAATGGGGACGATACCTTTACTGTGGTCGCCACCAACATCGCCAATGTCCACGTCAGCGCCGGTGTCTGGGGCGATTTCGATAACAACGGCCTGCCGGATATTTTCCTGACCGGCCTGGCGGCTGGGCCGGGCGGCATCGGTTCATTCATTTACCACAACAACGCTGACGGCACGGTAACCAACACCAGCGAGCCGCTCCTCGGCACTTATTGGAGTGGAGCAGCCTGGGGCGACTTCGACGGTGACGGCGCGCTGGATATCCTCTACTGCGGCACCACCAATGGACTGACCAGCGGCGCCGGCACGGTGCTCTACCACAACGCCGCTGCTGCTATCAGCAATACACTGCCCACTGCGCCAAGTGGCCTGACGCTCCTGCCCAATCAAATCCTTTCCTGGAGCCAGGGCAGCGACCTCGAAACGACCAACCCGGCCGGACTGACCTACAACCTGCGCATTGGCACCACGCCCGGCGGCATCGACGTGCTGGTGCCGGACGCTGACGTGAGCACCGGTCAGCGCCGCGTCGCCCGCTTCGGCAACGTCGGCGCCACCGCGCGCTGGCGCGCCAGCCTGCCTTACGGGACCTATTATTGGAGTGTGCAGACAATTGACACGGCCTTTGCCGGCTCGCCCTTCGCGTCGGAAGCCAGCTTCTCGGTCACCAATCTACGCCCGGTCATGAGTGCGGTTACCAACCGTATTGTCTCTTACAACACCAGCACGCCCATCCCGATTTTCATAGGCGATTTTGAATCAGACGCCAGCATGCTTGTCCTCACCGCCAGCTCGGCCAACACCAACCTGGTCCCCTTGAACAGCTTGGCCTTCAGCGGTTCGGGCACCAACCGAATGCTGGTCGTCACCCCGGCCGCCAACCGCGTTGGCACAGCCAAAATCACGGTTGCGGTGACCGATCCCGGCGGCCTTTCCTCCGATACTTCATTCGTTTTGACCGTTACCAATTATCCGCCAGCGCTTTCGGTCATTGCGGATCAACACACACCTCTGGCTCGGCCCACGCCCCCAGTTCCATTCACAGTAAGCGATACGGAAACAGCAGTGGCCGCGCTGAGCCTGAGCGCTGTTTCTGGCAACACTAACCTCCTGCCCGTAGCCAATATTGTGTTTGGCGGCAGCGGCTCCAACCGCACGGTTACGTTCCTGCCGGTCGGGCCCAACCCGGGCACCGCTAACATCACGATTACGGTGACGGATACATTGGGTGCCACCGCCAGCCGCACTCTGGTGCTGACAGTCGAGCGCTTCAGCCTGATCGCCACGAACCTGGTTGCAGCAACCCGTGGCAAGTTGGCGTGGGGCGACTTCGACAACGACGGTTGGCTGGACTTGGCGATTTCGGGCGCGCAAACCAGCAGTCTCGATGCTGCAGGAATTGTTTATCGTAATGTCGCCGGCAGTTTCGTCAGCGCCTTTACGAATAATGACGGCACCTGGGTTGATAGCGCTGTTACCTGGGCCGACTTCAATGGTGACGGCTGGCTCGATCTGGCCTTCATGGGGCGGAACACGGGCCTCGGCCTTTATTCGAACAATCGATTGAGCGGCTTCGACCGCTTTGGCATCGGGTACCTTGTCCACTCGGGTTCCATGGTCTGGGGCGATGTGGACAATGACGGCGCGCCGGACTTGCTCGCCGCTGGCGCCACAGGTGTTTTCGGCGTCAACTTTGCCCAACTCATGCGCAACGACCAAAGCCCATACTGGCTCGGGTCCACCGCCGCGAGCTTCACGCCGGTATCAGGCGCCTCGGTCACCTTTGCTGATTTCGACAACGACGGCGACTTGGATATCCTGCTGAGCGGTTTGCCGACTGGCAGCACCAACGGCATCACGATACTTTATCGTAACGACGGCGCTCTGGATTTCACAGTCTCGCCATTGTCGCTTCCGGGCCTTTACAACAGTGCCGCGGCTTGGTCCGATTACGATAACGACGGTTGGGCTGACTTCGCCATCTGCGGCACGACCGGCTCAACCAACCTGACACTGCTTTTTCACAATAACCACGACGGCACATTCACGCAGGTCAACGCCGGCCTGCCTGACGTCCAGTTGGGCTCCCTGGCCTGGGGCGATTTTGACAATGACGGATTCCCAGACCTATTGTTGACCGGGACCACCAATGGCACGACCACGGGCGCGATCACCGCCATCTTCCGCAACAATCACAACAGTACCTTCACCGACATCCAGGCCGGCCTGCCCGGCGTTTCCAATGGCCACGCCGCTTGGGGCGACTTCGACAACGACGGCAACCTCGACATCGCGCTCGAAGGCTCTAGCGGTTCGACCTGGTTTTCCCGCGTATACCGGAACAGCACGCTGGCGCCCCACACCCCGCCTCTACCACCCTCGTCTCCCACCGCCGTGCTCAGTAACGGAGTTGTCACCTTCGAGTGGTCACCGCCACCGGGCCAGATGCCAGGGTGGACTTATAACTTGCGCGTGGGCCGCACGCCCGGCGGCAATGAGGTGCTCCCGAGCCAGTAGGCCTCCAACGGCTGGCGGCAGCTACCGGCCCTCGGCAACTGCGGTCAGCTTGCGTGGCACAGCCTGGCGAAACTGGCTCCGGGCACCTACAACTGGAGCGTACAGGCGATCGACGCTGGGTTGGCCGGTTCGAGTTTCGCGCCGGTGATTCCATCCGATTGTTCTTTTCCTACCGCCACACACCTGAATTGGTGCACTCGCTTTTGGAGCCGCTTGGTCTCCGAGTCATGAGCGAATGGATCACGAAGTCCGGGGAAGAAGGAATATTTCTGGCACGTCGTTTCGGGGAATCCGCTTCACCAGACGCGCATCGTCTCTAATACGGCGCGCACCCGCGCCACCTCATGCGTGCGGAACAAGTCAGTCTTGCCCAGGGCCGCCAGAACCGCGAAGAACGGCTCCGCCGAACGAACCTCCTCCCCAAAATTTTCGAAAGCGTGAGGCAACGCATGACAAATCGGAAAGCCAAGCGTGCGCAGACGGAATGTATTGAGAAAAACGCTCATTTGGTGCCGGACCCTTGTGGTGCTGTCCTGCAAATTTCGATAATAAAATCCCAACCCGGGATCCAAAATGATCCTTTCCACTCCGCACTGGCTGGCAGTCCCGATCTGGCGCGAAAAAAAGTCGTGCATCGCTGAAATGACATCGGCGCCGAAATCAAATTGCGTTACCTCGCGCACATTCCTGCCCTGAACGTAACAGAGGATCACGGCGGCATCATGGTCCGCCACCAGCCGGTAGAATTCATCGGTCGCTTCGGCAGCGGTAAGGTTCAGTATGTTGGCGCCGGCTTCAAGGCAAGCGCGCGTCACTGCGGGTTGGTAAGTCTCGACAGAAACCAGCACTCCGCTATTGCGCAGCTCTTGGATCACCGGCAGCAATTTTGTGCTTTGCGCAACCTCGGGGACGAGCGCCGCGTGTGCCAGGGTGGATTCTGCGCCCAGATCCACGATGTCGGCCCCCTGAGCCTGCAGCACTTTGCCTCGTCGCACCGCCGTCTCCGTCGTGAGACACACACTTTCGCGATACCATGAATCGGCTGAGAGGTTTATCACACCCATGATCCCGGGCCGGGAGTTGAAATGGAATGGTCTGCCCGCAAGCGAGAACTCCTTTACTTGCGCCGTGGCCGCGTCCCGGTTTCTTTCCAGTAACTCGGCCAAGTCTTCAAGCTGCAGCATGGCGGAAGCGTAATGGAACGAGTTGTCCGCTTCCAATCTGTTTCTGAATTGCCGGCGCTTAGCCTTCCCCTATCAGCGTAACGGCAATCGTCCGCCGCCTGGGCTTGATATCGCATTCCAGATGAAAAATTTGCTGCCAGGTGCCGAGCATCAGCTTGCCCTCTTTAATCGGGACCGTGAGCGATGGTCCGAGCATCGTGGCCTGCAAATGCGAGTGGCCGTTGCCATCGTGCCAGGCTTGCTCGTGGCCGTAGTCGCGGCTGGGCGGGAACAGCTTGTCCAATACTGCGGGCAGGTCCTGCTGCAGACCCGGTTCAAATTCAATCGTGCCGATTGCCCCGGTACTGCCGACGTGGAAAATGTGTGCGAGGCCCGCGCGCAAGCCCGATTCGCCCACGATTCGAGCCACCTGCTCCGTAAGATCGTGCATTTGGCGGTGACCAGACGTTTGGACCTGGAATTCGCTCTGATAAATCATCTTTAGAAATGGCGCGCCCGCCGCGACTCGAACGCGGGA
>Ga0137403_10009894_pt1 | contig 10581 bp, 10 predicted proteins | sample CZOMad2_1_16fung_FD_122057 | JGI IMG/M metagenome (GOLD analysis project Ga0137403, IMG submission 122057) | Vadose zone soil fungal communities from Angelo Coast Range Reserve, California, USA - CZOMad2_1_16fungal (Hybrid Assembly) | ecosystem: Environmental > Terrestrial > Soil > Vadose zone... | reverse complement strand
TAGCCTATGTGTGCAGACGGAAACTCCGCCGTACAAGTACGTCAGCGTGGAGGGTGCTATCGTTTCTACCGAAGCGGCGGATATCGAGCGCGATCTGCGCCTCCTCGCGCGCCGTTATCTCGGAAAAGAAATGGGCGACCGCTATGTAGAGGAGACGCGAAACTTACCCACGCATGCCGACAACGTACTTATCCGCATGCGTCCGGAACGGTGTTTGACCACCGACTACTCTAAGGAAGATGGCGCCGTATGAGTGACGGTTCCAATCGTCCCATTCCTTTAAGACTCGGACGCCGATAACAAATCGACCGCAGGATCTTTACGGCTCCATGACATACTCTCGGCCGACGCCGGATAAACAAAGGCCCCGCATGTAGCGAGGCCTTTAACCATCAAATGCGCGGATCAGGTTAAATTAATCGGCAAGCGTCGTCGGAAACATCAATGATTTAACGGTGACGGGAATGACTTCGGTGATCCCCAGGCACTCGCCGATGTCGATGTAATCCAAGTCACCGACCTCGATGCCATCGACGGCGATGATGTCGCGCGCCACTTTGAACTCATCTTTGAGAATACCGCCGAGGGACTTGGCGATATCGAGATCCAAAGTGAGATAAAGCGGACATTTCGTGTCGTCTGAATCTTTTAAAATCTCGGCGACGCCTGCCGCGATGCGCTTGACCGATTGATAATCCGGCACGCCGCTCACGCTTAAAGACAAGGCCAAGCCCGCAGTGAACCGCGGCAAATCGAACTTACGCAACGATTGCCTGAGCGATTCACTCACCGAATCACCATCGCGAATGGCTGCTTGAATGACTTTGAGCCCGTGCACCGGCAGCGCCTTTTCGTTGGAAACATAGCTGGTGTTGCCGCTGGCTTGAATGGTGTATTCGCCGGCGCCGATGACGGTAGCGCGAATACCTTCGATGGGCTCGCGCAGGATATCCTTCGGCAGTTTCTTCAAATACTCGCGCATGTTCTTACCGAGCACGGGCCCGATGTCACCATAGGCTTTGGGATCGCGGTCATAGACATGCTCGGAAACGCCGCCGGAGAAAACAATATGCTGTATTTGCGTGAAACCGCGATAATTGGTGAACGACGGTGTAACCATTAGCGAACTAGCCATGGGCGAGTTTGGTCCTTCTTCAATCGTCTCGAAGAGAATTCTCGCCATGTAGGCGCCAAAGTCTTCCTTCATTTTTTCAGTAATCGTCTGACCGAGCTCCACTTTGTAGCCGAGCTCTTTCATCATCGTCCGGCCGGCATCTTCGATGCGCGTGATCTTGTCCTTCTCGTCGAAAGCGATCAGACGCGCCCCGATGTTGATCGCAGCCGTTTGCGTCACGACGCCGTCTTCCACCAGAGAGAATTTCGTCGTGCCGCCACCCATATCGACGTTGAGCACGATTTTGTGCTCGCTCTTCGACAAATCCACCGCGCCGCAACCATACGCCGCAAGCAGCGCTTCGTGATTATGACCCGCCGCGGCGCAGATAAACTTGCCCGAGTATTTGGCGAAGTTCTCGACGATGGGCTGGGCGTTTTCTTTCTTGAGCGCTTCGCCGGTGATGATCACGGCGCCGGTGTCGACATCCTCCGGCGTCAGGCCCGCCTCTTTATAGGCGCTGTGAATAAACTCATTAACCTTGTCGGTATCGATCTTGGTCGCCGACACGTAGGGAGTCAGCATGATCGGTGAGCGGTAAAGCACCTCGCGGTTGGTCACTCTGAATTTTCCGGACAGCGACGCGCCTTCGCGCCGCAACGTGATGTGGGAGAAAATCAAATGAGACGTCGATGAACCGATATCGATGCCCACGCTCTTGAGCGAGAACATCTCGAGCCCTTCGATATCGGTGACAATCTCGTCTTCTCCGATGATGAAATTGTCCGGATGGTCGTGATCATAGATGTCGTCGTGCATCTTTCGCCTCGATCTTTCGCGCGAATTTTCCATACCCTAATAATAGGAATCCCCGCGCGCGGCGGGGATTCCTTTAGCTTACCTAATTTCCGCTCGGGAGGAATCGCCTATTGTTTACCCATCGCCTTGGACCATTCGTACTCCGGATTGGTGTAACATTCCTCCGGCATGATGCTCTTGATGCCCCGTTTGTTCAGTTCCTCTTCGAACTTTCTCCGAATGAATGGATCCTCGTTGGGATACTCGATCTGGTCTTTAGCGCGGTCTTCGACTTTTTCTGCGTGGCCGTGGAACTGCATCGGCGGATGGAGCGCGAGATAACGCGCCATGTCACCGCCGGCGTTAAAATGCTGGTGGAACCACTTGTTAGGCGGCGTCACCATGCTGCATTCATGCCACGGGCAAACGATCTTCTCTTTGCCTTCTTCCCACATGATCGAATAGCCTTCGCCCGCCGGAATGATGATCGCGCGGCCCGGACCATGGCGGTGCGCCTTCTTGTAGGTCTTCGGTGCAAAGACCGACATATGCGCGGTCAATTCGGAATTTGGGAACTGCATGAACACGCTTTTACCGCCGGCACCCCGTCGTTCGTTGGCGTCCAGCTTATTCCATGCGCGCATGTCAGGAAAGAAATTGCCGTACCAAAAACCTCGCAAGCCGAGCCCTTCGTCGAAGTCCTTGGCTTGGACGAGTTTGGCTTCGGAGTAAAAGTCCCCCTCAGTGATGGCAGTGGTCGGCTCAAAGGAATTGTTGAAATACAACTCGGGATCCGGCAGTGCGGACATGGCCATCGGCATATAACTGTAATGAAACAGCCGTACCGGCTTGTCACCCTGCATATTGCTGAAAACATGCTGATGGTGGCGCGGCACCAAAAACATCGAATGCTCTTGCCACTCAAAGCTCTTCTTGGGTTTGTTTTCGGCCCACACAGTCGAGAGGCCGCGACCAGAACATACGTAGACGATTTCATCCAGGGCGAACTTGATCGGCGGCGTTGATTTGCCGGGTGCAATTTCGCTTACACGTGCCGAGCTAACACCTTCTTGGCCCAACAGCTGAATGAATGCGGCTTTGCAGCCTCTCTCTTCCCACCACTCCAACTCGATGGTACGTAAATCTTCAATATAATAACCGGTATGGATCGGAATCCCCTTCGTTTTCATCCACCGATCATAGGTGAATTCCTTACTCCACATCGTGACGACCGGTTCTTGTTTGGCTGCTTCGGCCATAAATCTTCCTCCTTGTCTCTTTCTTCTATCGTCTCGCTTCTTTGCTGGCAACCTGCAATCGCACAACTGCCCATTGCAGTGCCGCTTCGGCTGCGTCCCAATCCTTTTCTTCCCGGTTGAGCTCGGCCAGCCGATTTTCCGCGCGTTCTTTGGCCTGCTGCGCTCGTGCTACATCGATTTCCGCAGCGAACTCCGCAGCTGGCGCCAATACGGTCATAACATTATCCAAAACCTCGGCATAGCCCCCGCTTACTGCCAGAGTCGTCTTACTAGTGCCCTGCTTGTAGCTCATCTCGCCGGGCACGAGCGTCGACAAAAAAGCGATGTGATTCGGTAGCACGCCGAACTCGCCCAATTCCCCCGGGGCGGTGACTTCATCGACTTCTTCGTCGAGAAGCATCTGACTCGGCGTCACCACTCGAAGCGTGATTTTGTCGGCCATCTTCTTTCAATGACTGGCATGGTCAGTCTGATTTGAACGGCTTGAACATTTTGAACTATTTGAACGAAAAACGACCTTTCGTTCCAGGCGTTCAAACCGTTCCAAACGTTCAAAAATACCTGCCATCACCAATCAGTCTTTACGCCGCCGCCATCTTCTTGGCTTTCTCAACAGCCTGCTCGATGGTGCCGACCATGTAAAAGGCCTGCTCGGGAATATCGTCGTGTTTGCCGTCGACGACTTCTTTGAAGCCACGGATCGTGTCCTTCAATTCCACGTAGGCGCCGGGAGTTCCGGTGAACGCCTCGGCGACGTGAAATGGTTGCGACAGAAAGCGCTGAATTTTGCGCGCTCGGGCTACGGTCAATCTATCTTCTTCGGACAACTCATCCATACCGAGAATGGCAATGATGTCTTGCAAGTCTTTGTAACGCTGGAGGATCAGCTGCACCGAACGAGCGACATCGTAATGCTCCGAGCCGACCACATGGGGATCCAAAATTCGTGACGTTGAGTCGAGCGGGTCCACCGCCGGATAGATACCCAACTCGGCGATTTGCCGCGACAGCACCGTGGTCGCGTCCAAGTGCGCGAACGTCGTCGCCGGCGCCGGGTCGGTCAAGTCGTCGGCGGGGACATAAATCGCCTGGACCGAGGTAATCGAACCTTTCCGCGTCGTGGTAATCCGTTCCTGGAGCTCGCCCAAGTCAGTCGACAAAGTCGGCTGATAACCGACGGCCGAAGGCATACGGCCGAGCAGGGTCGAAACTTCTGAGTTGGCCTGGGTGAAACGGAAGATGTTGTCCAGGAAGAGCAGCACGTCCCGACCCTCGTCGTCGCGGAAATACTCCGCTAGTGTGAGCGCGGTCAGGGCGACGCGGGCACGGGCTCCAGGCGGCTCGTTCATCTGGCCATAGACCAGGGAAGTCTTGTTGATAACGCCCGACTCCTTCATTTCGAGCCAGAGGTCGTTTCCTTCACGGGTGCGCTCGCCGACGCCGCCGAAGACGGAGTAGCCGCCGTGCTTCATCGCAACGTTGTTGATCAGCTCCATGAGAATGACGGTTTTGCCGACGCCGGCTCCGCCGAATAGGCCGATCTTTCCGCCGCGGGCATAAGGCGCGAGCAAGTCGACGACCTTGATACCGGTTTCGAATGCTTGAACTTTGGTTTCTTGATCGACGAATTCCGGAGTTGGCCGGTGAATCGGATAGGATTTTTTGGAGTTGATCGGACCCGCTTCATCCACCGGCTCGCCGATCACGTTGAGAATCCGGCCGAGGGTTTCTTCGCCTACTGGCACGGTAATTCCCGCACCCGTATCCATCACGTCCATGCCGCGGACCAGACCTTCGGTGGCGTCCATGGCAATACAGCGGACCGTGTTTTCACCCAAGTGCTGCGCCACTTCCAAAACGAGATTCCACGACTGGTCACTGATCGCCGGATTGGAAGCCTTCAAGGCGTTGTAGATCGACGGCAGCGAGCCGTCGGCAAACTCCACGTCGATGACCGCGCCCAAAACCTGGGTGATTTTCCCCATGTCCATAAGTATTAAAACCTCCGAATGATTCCTCGAATCGTGTTCGTGATCGTGGCTCGCGTTCGCTCGATCATATTCCGATCACGGACACGTTTCACGATCACGTATTTTCCTACTTCAAAGCTTCCGCCGTGCCGACGATCTCCATCAGCTCACGCGTGATCGACGCCTGCCGCGCCCGGTTCATTTGCAGCGTCAAACTGCCGATCATCTTTGCCGCGTTGCTGGTGGCCGAGTCCATCGCCGTCATGCGCGCGCCGTGCTCGCTGGCCGTCGCTTCCAACAACGCCCGCTGCGCGGCAACGTCGGTAATTCTCGGCAAGAGACTTGCCAGAAGTTGTTGCACTCCCGGCTCATATAGATACTCCGTCAATTGCTGCGCTTCTGTCTCACTACTCGTCAAGGCAATGGGTAGTAGTTTTTCCAACGTCGGTACCTGAGAGAGAGCGGAGCGAAATCGGCTGTACAAGATGTAAACTGCGTCAGTCTCGCCATTGAGAAAACGGGCGATCAACTTGTGAGCGATCTGTGCCGCGAGCTCATCGGCCGGCGTAGCCAGGATGCCGATGTAGCGGTCGACAATGGCCGCACGGCGGCGGCGAAAATGATCGGCTCCTTTGCGACCCACCAGAGTAAGCTCGATTTTCTTGTCGCCACTGTTTTTCCGAATGAACGCTTCGGCGGCACGAATCAGATTGGCATTGTATCCGCCGCACAGGCCGCGATCCGAGGTAAACAGGACCAGGTCAATATTCTTTTCGTCGCTAGCCCTAAGAAGCGGATGGACCTCGCCGGACACGCGAGCGGTGACGTTCTTTAAGAGCTCGGTCATCTTTTCTGCATACGGTCGCGCTGCCACCGCCGCCTCTTGGGCGCGGCGCAGCTTGGCCGCCGACACCATCTTCATGGCCTTGGTGATCTGTTGCGTGTTGCGAACCGAGCTGATCCGCTTACGTATTGCTTTGAGCGTCGCCATGCGTCATTTTCGTTTCGGGTTTATGGTTCCGCGTTTCGAGTTCACCCGAAACGTGAAACCCGAAACTTAAGCCTTGAACACCCCTTTAAACTCTTCCAACGCCTTCGTCATCTTGGCGCGCAGATCTCCGTCCAGCTCGCGCTTCTTTAGAATGTCGGCGAAGATATCCGGATGCCTCGAGTCAATGAATGAATAGAGCTCCTGCTCGTATTTTTTCAGCGCCGCCGCCGGCAGCTCGTCGACGAAGCCATTGGTGCCGGCGTAAATAATTAAAATCTGTCTTTCGACCGGCAGCGGTTGATACTGGTCCTGTTTTAACAATTCGACCAGACGCGAGCCGCGACTGAGTTGGCGCTGGGTGGCCTGGTCCAAGTCGGAGCCGAATTGCGCGAAGGCCGCCATCTCACGATACTGCGCCAACTCGAGGCGTAGCGTGCCGGCGACTTGTTTCATCGCCTTGATCTGCGCGTTGCCGCCGACGCGGGAAACGGAAATGCCGACGTTGATCGCCGGGCGAACACCGGAATAGAAGAGATCGCTTTCCAAAAAGATCTGCCCATCGGTAATTGATATCACGTTGGTCGGAATGTAAGCGGAAACGTCGCCGGCCTGGGTTTCGATGATCGGTAAAGCTGTGAGCGATCCGCCGCCGCGCGCATCGCTCATCTTGGCGGCGCGTTCGAGCAAGCGGGAGTGAAGATAGAAAACATCGCCCGGGTACGCTTCGCGTCCAGGGGGACGGCGCAACAGCAACGAGAGCTGACGGTAAGCGACGGCGTGCTTGGACAAATCGTCGTAGATCAGCAAAGCATGGCCGCCGTCATCACGGAAGTGCTCGCCCATCGTGCAACCGGAATAAGGCGCAATGAACTGCAGCGGCGCTGATTCGGATGCGGTCGCCGCTACAACGATGGTGTAGTCCATCGCGCCGGCCTCGCGGAGCCTATCGACGACTTGGGCGACCGTCGAACGCTTCTGGCCGATCGCCACATAAATGCAGATGACGTTGCCGCCTTTTTGGTTGATGATCGTGTCGATGGCGACAGCGGTCTTGCCGGTCTGGCGATCGCCGATGATCAACTCGCGCTGGCCGCGGCCGATGGGGATCATGCCGTCGATCGCCTTCAAACCCGTCTGTAGCGGCTCTTTGACCGGCTGGCGCGCGACGATGCCGGGCGCTTTGAGCTCGATGCGTCTTTTGTTTTTGGCGTCGATCGGCCCGCGACCATCGATGGGCTCACCTAACGCGTTCACGACGCGGCCGACGAGCTCCTTGCCGACAGGAACCTCGGCGATGCGCCCGGTCCGTTTGACTGTATCGCCCTCTTTGATCATGTGGGTTTCGCCGAACAGCGCAGCGCCGACGTTGTCCTCTTCGAGGTTGAGCGCAACGCCGTAAATGCCATGGGGAAACTCAAGCAGCTCACCGGCGGCGACTTTGTCGAGTCCGTGCACGCGAGCGATACCGTCGCCGGTAGAAAGCACCGTGCCGATTTCCTGGATCTCAACCGTTTTTTCGTAATCGCGAATCTGCTCTTTGATGATTCGGCTGATCTCCGCCGTGCCGATTTCCATATTGACGCTCCTTAGTATCCGCGCGCAATGCGCTGTTTCATTTTTTCAAGCTGGGTGCGAATGCTGCCGTCGTAGACTTTGCCTTCCAACTCGATCAACAACCCGCCGAGTAGGTCCGATTCCGTTTCCTGCTGCAGTACAACCTCTTTGCCGGATATACTGCGCAGCCGACCGCGCAATTGCTCGACCATCGCCGGCTCCAGACTGCTGGCGCTAACGACCTTAGCGTCGACGCGTCCTTTGGCTTCATTGAGCAGTCGCCGATAGCAACTAACAATGCCGGTCAAATTGGTCAGACGATCGCGGTCCAAAAGCAACGAAAGGAAATGCACGCTTAGAGGCGAAAGCCGCTGGCTCCGCGTAACCTGAGTGAGAATGCGTTTTCTCGCATCGACGCCGAAGGCCGGGTTGGTCAGGACCTGCTCAAGTTCGGATTCGTTATATGCCGCATAAAACTCTTCGATCTCTTGGCCGATTTTTTCTTCTTGGCCGGCCTCGCGCGCCAATTGAAAAAGCGCTTTGGTATATCGCCGACTTAAGCTGCCTTCTATCATGAAGTCTAACCGATTGTTTGAATGAACTCTGCCACGAGCCGGCTCTGATCGGCGCCGGATATATTGCGCTGCACTAACTCTCGAGCCGTCGTTGCGGCCTGGTTGGCCATCTCCTCGCGCATCTTTTGGCGCGCAATTTTAACTTCTTGATCGGCGAGAAAGTTGGCGTCTTCTTTGATTTTTAACGCCATGGTATGCGCTTCACTGATGAGCTTGCTCTTTTCTCTCTCACCTTCCTCTCGCAGTGAGCTGTGAATTGACTGCGCCTCCTTGTCGAGTCCCGCCAGTTTGGCTTTGTATTCGCGGACCAGCGACTCAGCGGCTTGTTTCCTGGCCGTGGCTTGCGTAATTGCCGAGAGAACTTCTTGATGGCGCGTTTTGAGGAAGTCACGGGCCAGCGGAACTGCGAATTTAATAATGACGAAGGCGTAAATGATGAAATTGGCAAGGGGCCAACCCACGTCGGTGATCGACGGCGCGTGATGTTCGGCTTCGGCCGCAGCCGAGGCCCAAGCCTGTCCTGTGGCGAGGAAGTCAAGCGCGATCACGCGACTCTCCTCCCTAGTATTTTGCTTACCATTTCCGCGGCGACCGCAACCGCTTCAGTGGCGGCAAGCCGCCTTTCCCGTTCCATTGCGGCGGCCACTTCTCGCCGAACACTTTCAAGGGTCCTCTTCGCTTCTTCGCGTGCCTGGCCGAGAATTCTTTCGCGCTGTTGGCGGCCGTCCTGCAGGATCGCTTCCTTAGCGGCATATCCGGCGGCCTGTGCTTGGGCGATTTTCTCCTCATACTGAGCGCGCAGTCGCGCGCCCTCGAGCTCTAGGTCCGCTGATTCCTGCTGCGCGCCCGTGGTTTTGCGCTCGCGTTCTTCGAGCAAGTGCAAGTACGGCTGGAATAGGACTTTGTTGAGGATTAACAACAAGACGACGAACAGAATAACTTGATAAGCGACGCTGATGTCTAAAGAAATCATTTGTCCATTTTCGCTTTTGTGCACGCCCTTGCGAGTGTCTAACGCGCCTCGGCGATGCAAAACCCAAGGCCCAGATAATAAAAAAACCTACCTTCAGTGATGAACGTAGGATCTTGGGATGGAATTAACGGCGAACTGAAATCTAGTTTTTGGAATCAGCTTGCAGCTTTGGCGCTGGAACTGCCGCAGCCTTGTCCGCACTCACGCTTTGTGAACTTGCGACTCCGCCCTTTTGCTTTGTCACTCCCATGGAGCAGTCACCCTCAAACACCACACCCTCAGCGATGATCAAGCGGGGGGTATCGATATTGCCAATTAACCGCGCCGGCGCCGTTAACTCTACCTTTTCTTTGGCGGTGACGTTACCTTCGACCTTGCCTAGGATTACCACCACTTCGCCCCAAACCTTGGCGCGAACCTCGGCGCCTTCACCGATTGTCAATGTGCCATGGCACTGAATGTCTCCATCCACCGCTCCATCGATTCTGGCAGGACCTTGAAAGCTAAGCTGGCCCGAAACGCGGCTTCCTTTATACAGATGTCCGACCAACGCCGCAGTTGAAGGTTGCGGCGCGACTTCCGCTTTGGGAGCAGATTTCGCTTCCGGCGCAGTGACCGCTGGAGCAGGCGCCACCGGAGCCGTAGCAACTGGAGCTGGAGCCACTGGAGCCGGTTGAGGCGCTGGCTTCGGAGCTTCCGGAGTTTTTTCCGGCACCTTTTCAGGGACTTTTTTTCCACTGGGGTTTCGATCAAACCAAGCCATAAATTGAATGCCCTGTGGGCAAAGTCTCGTATAGCATTCACGAATCTCGTTGTCAAAACACCGATTGCCAATTGGCTGTGGCTCTGGCTCGCCGAGCCGGTGGGTAGCCGGTTTTATTCTCTGAATCAGCCGTATCGCTCAATTAGCGTGAAGCCGGGGACCGCTGATTGACACCGGACTCTCCTTGACCCCTTGGCCGACTTTGTTTAGCTTAGGGCGACGATTTTCCCAAAACGGCGAATATATGGACTTGAAATTCGCCAACGAAGCCGTTGCCGACCTAATACAGAAGTGAGGAGCCGATGTTAAAAAGACTTGGAATCATTACCACAATATTCATCAGTATGTCCCTCGGCTTGGCGGCCGAGACCCCGGAAAAGAAAGGGCCGGTGTACGCGACCCTAAAAACCAGCATGGGTGATATCGTCATCCAATTATTTGACGACAAGGCACCCAAGACGGTGGCCAATTTTGTTGGTCTGGCGAGTGGAACCAAGGAGTGGTTGGATCCGAAGACCGGTGAGAAAGTGAAGCGCCCGCTATACAACGGAACCATATTTCATCGCGTCATTCCTGGCTTCATG
>Ga0137403_10009893_pt1 | contig 10581 bp, 9 predicted proteins | sample CZOMad2_1_16fung_FD_122057 | JGI IMG/M metagenome (GOLD analysis project Ga0137403, IMG submission 122057) | Vadose zone soil fungal communities from Angelo Coast Range Reserve, California, USA - CZOMad2_1_16fungal (Hybrid Assembly) | ecosystem: Environmental > Terrestrial > Soil > Vadose zone... | reverse complement strand
AACTCGTGTAAATGAAAAGGCCGTGACATTGGTTATGCTCTAGCTGCTCGCTCCTGCGAAGAAGCCAACAGCGTGGAAGCATGCACCATCACGGCCCCTGATGCGATCACCGCTTTCGCAGTTCCAAACCCCAACCACTCCTCGCAGAGTTGTCGGTTTTTTCAGGTTCGGCGTCCCGGTAGGTTGCCCCACCGGTCTGATCACCCAATCTACTTCGGACTGGTTAATTTTATTTGAACCAACCCTTTCGATCGTCGACGCTGCGAAAGTTAAACGGTTCACCAATGGTTGTCAATGCCGCTTTTCGGTGCAATACCGAACGTGATCTAACACTCTTATGACTGAGAAACCTGTTTAGATTCCGTCCTTTGCTGCATGTAAAAACTCAATGGCCATGTTTTACACAGAACTTTCCACCGTGATCTGCCAGATGTTGCTTGGAGAAGGATGCCCAACAGTCACGACAAGGGTCGCGGCTCAAGCAACTGAAGTGGTCACAAACGACTGATATTCCGGGTGACCGGCGACGTAGTCCTGCACAAAAGGGCAAATCGCAATGACAGTCAAGTCGTTCTGACGCGCATATTCCAATGCAGCATGAGCTAGCTTCGTTCCCAGGCCTTTGCTTTCAAGGGCCGGCGGAACTTCTGTGTGCGTCAGAAATAGTCGGTGATTTTTAAATGTATATTCGAGAATCGAAAGCTGGCCGTCGATGTTGATTTCGAAACGCTGGTTGGATGCGTTATGTACTACCGCTGCGTCCTTTACACTGTCCCCGTGTTCGGCCATGACAGTCTTTTCCCCTGGGCGATCTTGGCTCCAACGTTATTTTGCGCCAAAAACTAGAAAATAATCCATTCCGTCCTTGACGAAATCATCTTGTTCCAGCAACTGATAGCCAGCTTCATTCGCTTCTCGAATCACAATATTTCGGCCAACGCCATGGTTCTCGCCATTCCCATTACGGTCAATCACCCCCACTCTTGCGCCGGCGGCGAGGGATGGTCGCAGGTTGCGCAACAGCTCGACGGGCTCAGCCACCTCGTGATACGTCTTCAACATCAGTACCGCGTCCACTGCCGCGGGCAGCAGCGGATTGTCGGGCTTGCCCAATATCGGTTTGACGTTGCGCAATTTCTCTTTCCGGATTCTAGACTCAACGTACCGAATGGCTTCGGGATTGATATCGACGGCGTACACGGTTCCGGTATCTCCCACGCGCTTCGCAGCGCGGACCGTAAACCAACCGGACCCTGCGCCAATGTCAGCAACACTCTTACCAGGGGCGATCCCTAAAATGTCCATAACGCGGTTGATTTGCAGCCTTTCGTCTCTCCCTGGCGAATCGAAGATGGACAGATCGCCGGTGTAAGGCTCACTAGTTTTACGATGTTCGGACTGCTGTGTCGCGGCATTCTGCGACCTGGCCGTTATGCATTGGAATTGCAGGAGCAAGACGACGACTAGGCTGAGACGCTTAAACATGACCCACCCCGAAAAATAGCAACTGCAACGATGAGAACGAGACCTCTTCCCTTGTCCCATAACAAGACACTCTCATGCGTAACTCCTGCTTCCCGCGCTGCACGCATGGCGAAATCCAGCATTGGACAGACGCATCCAGCAACGTGACGTGGAGACCAAGTCGCGCCAGGCGCACCGCCATAGCGCCGGTACCGCACCCAAGATCTAGTGCGAGCAACGACCTGTGGCCTGCGGGAGAAAGGCCTACAAATTGGCAAAGCGAGGTCGATGCGCAATCGGCCCTCGGACGTCTCGAGGTAGGCGGCGTACTTCGCTGCGCCGGTACGGAACCGCTCGAAGTCGTCATTGGCGGTCATTTCCTTCGTGCGCTAAGAACGCGAAGTCGCCCCGTTCGAGTCGCAGTTAAGAGAGCGTAAACCGAAAGGATCAGCAACGACAAGTCGGCAACTTACATCGTCGCGATTCAATGCGGCAACGAGAAGCTGAACACGTCGCTTCCAGACACCACTACCATATACTGCACATCATCTACGGCATAGGTCATCGGCGATGCGCGTATCGTTTGGCCTGTATTGAAGTGCCACAGCGTACGTCCTGTCGTCGCCTCGAGCGCTTCGAAGGATTCGCTGTCGTCCCCAAAGAACAACAATCCTCCGGCCGTCGTCAGCGTTCCGCCCCAGGACCTTCCGGTTCCCACTTGCGGGTATCTCCAAACTGTTTTCCCATCTGCCAAGGAGAGTGCCAGCACAATTTTCTGCGATTGTTCCGTTGAAGAATGATTGGTTCCCGTGTTGTAAAACGTCTCGCCTGCGACGAATTTTCTGGGCTGCGCGAACAAAATATTACAGTTCTCCAAAGCGACTACGTAGAAAAGTCCGGTATCGGGATTGTAGGACGGCGAAAACCAATTCGTCGCTCCCACAATTCCTGGACAGATGTACCTGCCTTCGGGAGTTGGAATTCTTCCAGTGAGAATCGGCCGTCCGGATGCGTCCACGCCTTTGGCCCAATTCAACTTCTGGACAAATGGCGTAGCGTAAAGAAACTTGCCATTGGTGCGGTCGAGAACATAGAAATATCCATTTCGGTTGGCTTGCACCAACAGGTGCTTCACGGTTCCGTTTTCCTTGGTGTTGATTAGAACCGGCGTTTCGGTCGCGTCGTAGTCATACAAATCGTGCGGCGTGAATTGAAAGTACCACTTCAGTTCTCCACTGTCCGCGTCGAGGGCCAGGACGCAGGCAGTATAAAGGTCGTCGCCCGGCCGCGAATCTCCCACAAAGTCAGGTGCTGCGTTGCTGGTGGTCCAATATAGAGTGTTGAGTTCCGGATCATAGGTCCCGGGCATCCAGGTCGTGCCTCCGCCGTGTAAATACGAGTCGCCTGGCCAACTGGTGGAGCCAGATTCTCCTGGTCCCGGAATCGTCCAGCGCTGCCATTTTTTGTTTCCCGATGCCGCATCGAACGCCGCCAAAAATCCCCTCACGCCGGAGTCTCCACCTGAGGTCCCTACAATCACTAAGTCCTTCACCACCAGCGGGGCGCCGGTTGCTCCGTAGTGCTTGGTCTTGTCAGCGTATTCCCTGTCCCATAACAGGCCACCAGAGCGGGCATCGAGAGCCAGCAGGTGCGCGTCATCGGTTTCGACAAAAACGGAATTCTGCCATACCGCGACCCCGCGATTCTTGTGCGACGCGGCATCATCCAGTAGCCCGGAGCTTACTGGGCGATTGTAGTGCCACAACTGGCGTCCGGTTCGCGCATCCAAGGCAAACACGTCGTTGGCCGAGGTCATGTACATCACACCTCTTACAACCACCGGTGTCGCTTCCAGATTTTGAGAGTTACCAGGATGGAAAACCCAGGCTGCTCGCAGTTTTTGGACATTGGCAGTATTAATCTCACGCAAAGAGCTGTAGCGGCGTCCGGTATAGTCGCCGTTGTATGAGGTCCAGTTCGCTCCGACCGGATTTGTCAGCAAATCTTCTGCGCGTACTGCGCTGGCCACCGAACGTTCCTGTCCAATTAATGATCCGCTAAACAGCACAAGAAGCGCGCACAACGTTGCATGTTGCATTTTCATCTCAACGAATGTCCCCTGTCCGGATTGGAACTTCCTGAAGTTTGCCTCGATCCAACCCGCCGTGATCCTCCAGGTGTAGTGAGACGCGCGTTGGCTTTCCTGGCTGCGTTGTCTCTGTGTCCAGGACAACAAGTTCCGTCGGATTCACTTCCGCTAGCCGCAGTATTCCCGTGCTTGAGCCGTGCTCGTTATAAAAGTGCGCAACCAGATTACCGGGGAAAAAGACTCCAAAAGAACCTGATAGTTTAACCTTCCCATTCTCAAGACGCACAGCACGAAGCGGCCTAGTTATGATTCCGGCGTCCGTCACTCCGTGAAATTCTCTGTCTGCCCGCGTTGGGAACCAATCTGTTTCCAGTTGGCAGGACTCTCCCGGACGCAAGCGGCACATTGGACTGTTGATTTCCGCTTCCATATAAAAAGGGGACGCGCCCTGAGACCCATCGCTTACCGACGCCTCACCGTCGCTGTTGAACTTCAGATGAGGTCCATTCGTCCAGAAAATAACGGAGGCCTTCCCCGGATAAGTCTTGTGTTCTTCGTATTGGAAGCGGTCGACCATGGCGTAGCGGCTGCTGCCATCGACGACAGCGAGCCAACCATCAATCGAATCCACCCAGAATTCTGCTGCCAAATGCGTATAGTGCAATGAGAACAAGCCGTCTTCTCGCAAGCTAGCTGAGGGGTTTTCTGCGGGACCCGTGCGAACGTGATAACGATTCAAGTATCCGCTGGATGGGCTCGCCGGAGTAAATCCCCAAATCTCGCGATTGCTGTTTGAGGGATCCTTTGGATTGCCGGTGTCGTACTGCGAGACCGACTGCATTGACCACTCGACCATGTGGCCACTCACGTTTTTCATGGACGCACGAAAAGCGATATGAGGCGTGTCGGGGTCTATACGAATCGTGCGTGAAAACTGGATTCCAGTATGGGGATCAGGCTGGCCGGTGAGTTCTATCCCACATCCCGGTTCTTGCGAAAGGTTTCGAAAGCTAAATTCCCCGTCGTCCAGCAGGTCCGAATTGCCACGCCAATGTTGTTCATCGTCGTCGCCCTCAGGCAACAGCCAAAGCTTATCGCCCCCGTAGTTGAACCACGTGTCCTGCGACGGCTGCAGGTACTTTCCTGCGAGTTTGGGATTTACGAACAGGTAAGCATGTCCGTCAAAGATCACCTGCATCACACGCCCGCCATTTTGCGCTACGACGATGAGTTGCACCCATTGGTTGGAAACCTGCTCAGCCTTCCACCCTTTGTAATCAATGGTTTCCACATGGCACGCGACATCCCCTCCGGATTTGGCCTGGGGCGTCGTTTGCGCGACTGCCGGGGGTGTTTTCGCCGCACCTAGAAGAACCGCCATCATGAAAACCGCTTTAACGATTTGTCGAGCCAAGTTCACACTCCGTTCCGCCCAACCATGCAAGACTTCAGAGTTGTCCGTCATACCCTCCGCTGACGGCTGACGATACCGCCCGGATGCGCCATCCTACTTTGGCCCGCTAAAAAAAGGAAAGAATTAAATATAAAACGAAAGAAAACGATTGGCGGCAAGAAACTTCTGTGGTAAACCCTAAGCCTGATTGTGGGAACAGACAGGCAAGACTTTCAAGGAGAATCAGCATGGCTGGGAATGGGTCTAGTCGGCGTTCTTTCGTCAAATTGTTGGCCGCGGCCCCGCTGTTGAGTCAAATTGCTGCCCGTGAGCTCTACGCAAACGCCAGTATGGCGATGGGAATCGGCGCAAAGCAGAACATCTATTCCCGGCTTGGCGTGAAAACAGTCATCAATTGCCGCGGCACTTGGACCTATCTTAGCGGATCCCTGGAGTTTCCAGAGGTCCGCCAAGCCCAGCTAGAGGCCAGTGAATATTTCGTGAACATGCTCGAACTCCAGCGTGCTGTCGGGCGGCGCTTATCGGAGCTGACTGGCGCAGAGTCAGGTATTGTGACCTCCGGTTCCGCCGGCGCCATGGCCGCGGCCACGGCTGCCTGCATGGCCGGCACGAACGACCAACTGATCTGGCAGCTTCCCGATACAACTGGAATGAAACATGAAGTGGTCATGGCGGGAGGCCGCAGCGCTTTTGACAGCGCCATTCGACTTACCGGAGCCAAACTTGTTCTCGCGCACTCCCCCGAAGAAATCGCTAACTCCATCAATGAAAACACGGCCATGATCTACACCAACGACTTGGGTGAGAAGCTGGAAAAGGAAATTGCGATCTCGAAAGACCGTAAGGTTCCCCTGCTGCTCGATGATGCCGCCGGTATTCCGCCAGTGGACAACGCGAAACTCTACGCCAGGATGGGAGTTGACATGTATTGCTTCTCCGGAGGCAAGGGACTTCGCGGGCCCCAATGCAGCGGCTTGCTCTTGGGACGCAAGGACCTTATCGAAGCCGCTCTCCTTAACAGCAGCCCGCGCGAAGGCGCTGTTTGCCGCCCGATGAAAGTCGGCAAAGAAGAGGTCATCGGCTGCCTGACTGCGCTTGAAACCTGGTTCAAGACTGATGAAAAGAAACTCTACGCGGAATGGAATGTGCGCATTGACAAGATCCGCAAACTGGTTGAAACCGTGCCTGGGGTTAGCACGAGCACGTATGTTCCCGATGACGGAAACCGCTATCCAACCTTAAGAGTTACGTGGGACCAGCAAGCCTGGGGCTTTTCAATTTCCGATTGTGCGCGCGAACTTCGCGCCAGCGATCCCATCATCGAAGTGTTGGGCGCGGACAATCCCAGCTTGGTGACCGCGGTGCGCGAAGGCAATCCCAATAGCAAGGTACGCAAGGCACCGGACCACATCGAACTGGTTTCCATGACCATCAAGCCCGGCGAGGAGATGATCGTCGGGCAAAGATTGCGCGCCGTCCTGGCTGCTGCGTGGAAGAAGGCTGCTTAGGCAGCTCGAAAGGAAACCCGTGCACCTGTCAACGATCGCTCGACACTTAGGTCTTTCTCTGCTGCTGGGTTCCCTTCTCCCGGCGCAGGAGCAAGTGCGCGCCGTGGCGCCTGCTCACTCTCCCCCGAGCAGCAACCGCTTTCTCTCTCCAGGATTGGATGCCGGTGATTATCTCTATATTTCGGGTCAAGGACCCCGCCGCTCCGACGGCACCACTCCGTCTTCCTCGGAGGCGCAGTTCCGGCAAGCTCTCGACAATGTTAAGGCCGTCGTGGAATCCGCGGGATTGACTCTCGACAACGTTGTATATGTGCAGATTTTTCTGACCGACATCGACTCATATTCAGAGCTGAATCGAGTATTCGGTGCGTACTTCCCGAAGACTCCACCAGCTCGAGCTGTCCTCGGCGTCTGCGCCCTGCCTGATCCCCCGGTTCAAATCAATGCAGTTGCGGTCCATAATCTGGACGGCCGGAAGGCAGTTTATCCTGCAACTTTTTCTACCGCAGAGTCCGCGTCGCCGGGCATCCTTACGCACGATCGTCTCTTCATTTCCGGCGTAGATGGAATTGATCCTGCAACAGGCAAGGCTCCCGATGATCCCGCCGCCCAGGTCGATCTCGCACTCGACCGCATGCAGGCGGTCGTAAAAGCCGCCGGGCTGGAAATGAGTCACGTGGTTTTCGTCAATCCCTATCTCACGTCAGAAATCCCTTCGCGCGTGATGAACGAGCGTTATGCGCGGCGGTTTGAGTTCGGCAACACCCCGGGGCGCGCCACAATCGAGGTGTTGAGTCTTCCCAGAGGCGCCCACATCGAATACACTGGCGTGGCGGTTCGCGACCTTCAGCAGCGCAAAGCGGTACGGCCGAAGAACATGCCGCCCAGTCCAACCGCGAGTCCCTGCGTCTTTGCCGGCGACACCTTATATTGCTCGGCCAAAAGCGGCTTCATACCTGGGCCACACGGCGGAGTTTATGGCACCACCAGCCAGCATCAGGCCCGCCAGACCATGCGCAATCTGCTCGACAACCTCGAGGAAGCCGGGATGGATTTCAGCCAGGTCGTAGCTACCAATGTGTATTTGGACAATCTCACCGATGCGCCAAACTTTAACGAAGTTTACGGTCAATATCTCGGCCCAATCATGCCTGCAAGCACCACGATTCAACAAATTGCTCCCGCAGAACGTAAGGCTGATCAGAATGATCACTACCCTGACCTGGAGCAGGTTTCGCTGATCGCCGTCCGCAGATCCGCGCATTGAGGAAGACGTTTCAATGAATGGCCAACTCATCAAGCGGCTTGGGGCATGCATTGTTGCTGCGCTTATTTGCGCCCTTGTTGCGAGTCACGCTCGGACGAACGTCCACCCAACCGAGAAACCCAAGCAATCCAACCCAGCCTTGGCTACCGGAAAGCGGACCTTTGAATCTAGTTGCGCATCGTGCCATGGATTGAATGGAACAGGAGGCGAGCGCGCCCCTGACATTGCGACGAGGCCCGAAGTCGTAAGGCTGTCGGATAGCGAAACTCTGAAGGTGTTGCGGGAGGGAATTCTTCCCAAGGGAATGCCTTCTTTTGCCACGCTGGGTCCGGCAACACTCTCGAAAGTATTGAACTATTTGCGATCACTGCAAGGCAAAGGTAGAGCGCCCGCAGCCACCGCAAGGACCGAAGAGGGAAAAGAAATCTTCACAGGTAAAGGCGGCTGTTCGGAGTGCCATATGATCCACGGTTCAGGCGGATTTCTCGGCCCAGACCTTTCCGATTACGGAACAAGCCACTCTGCCGATAGCATCCGCGGCGCCATTTTGAACCCTAACAAACGATCCGGAGAGCGCAAAGGATTAGCCAAAGCAACAACTAAGGATGGGCAACAAATTTCCGGACTGGTGAGGAATGAGGACAATTTCTCCGTGCAATTGCAGGCGCTCGATGGGACATTCCACCTGCTGGAGAAATCCAGCCTCTCGGGCCTTACGTTCGATTCCGCGCCCGTGATGCCGAGCGACTATGAATCGAGGCTCAGTAAATCAGAGCTCGACCAACTGGTAGGCTATTTGTTGAGCATTGGGGATCAGAAACGATGAAAAAACAATTCAAGTTGGCCATGCTTATGGGATTGCTGATTTCCGTGACGTGGGCAAGCGCGCAGCAACGTCCCAGGCAGTTCGAGTTGAAGGCAGACTCGCCCCAATTTTGGGAGCTGCTTCCAAAAAACGCCAAGTTGGAATTAGTGTCCGGCGGAATGGGCTTTACTGAGGGACCGGTATGGGATCCAGCTGGTTTCGTTTATGTGAGCGACGAAGTGTTCAACAAAATATTTCGGATTTACCCAGATGGACACAAGGAAGAGCTCATTTCACTGGGCGACCCAGATGGCAATACCTACGACGAGCACCGCCAGCTTATCGACTGCGCAAGCGTTCTTCGCGCGGTGATTCGCATCAAGCCTGATGGAACGTACATTGTGCTCGCCGACCGTTACCAGGGCAAGCGGTTCAACAGTCCGAACGATGTGGTAACCGGGCCGGATGGTGCGCTCTATTTCACCGACCCCACATCTGACTTGCCAAAGGATCAGAAGCAGGAGCTCGACTTCAAGGGAGTGTTCCGGCTCGACTCGCAGGGACAGGTCACACTGCTGACCCAGGAACTCACCGAACCGAACGGACTCGCCTTTTCTCCCGATGGGAAGAGACTGTATGTAGACGACAGCGCGCAAAGAAATATTCGAGTTTACGATTTTCAACCGGACGGAACACTTCGCAATGGCCGCATTTTCGGCGAGGAGCCGGGCGTCAAAGGAGAGGGTGTTCCGGACGGGATGAGGCTGGACCGGGCCGGCAACCTTTATGTGACTGGCCCCAGAGGAATTTGGATATGGGATTCCAAGGGACATCACTTGGGGACAATCATCCTGCCCGAGCAGGCGGCGAACCTTGCGTGGGGAGATCCGAATTTGAAAACGCTGTACATTACAACCACTACGTCGTTGTACAAGCTCAAGACCAATGCGCTCGGTTTTGTGCCATAGCTGCAGAAATGAAGTCAGTGGTATAGCAATGTGGTCTTCTTAGGGTCCTTTGCGGCTTGTCTTAGGATCCCCACGGCAGTCAAAGCTAATTTCCCAATCCGCAGGCCTTCGCATACCGGCGCAGTATTGCTTGAATGTGGGCGCGGACTAAGTCTCTGGGTCGAGTCGAATGTGAGCCAGCAAGAGCCCCCTCATATTCCAATGGAAGAAATTGGCTTATGAGGGTTGCTGGCAACGGCTGATTTTCGAGATTGTCCAACAGGCGCCCGATTTCTTCCTTCACTTCTGCCTCATGCCAATAGTAGCGGCAGCGATCGCTGTAGCTGTAAGCGCGGGAGAAGCGTTGTTGGGCTTCGTCTCCGTGATAGTAGGAGCGCCAATGCGACGGGTTCCGCAGCATGGCGTTCTCTAGTGCTTGGCGCACCTCCGACAAACGGATGGCCTTGTTCCCGTCGAGAAGTTCGCGTTCCATCTGCGTATCCCAGGAGGGAAACAGATAGCGGTGCAGCGCAATGATTTCAGCGACGCTCGACCCCGGCGGAAGCACCTGGTCCTCCGAGACGTAGCCGATGCGGCGCCGCTCGCGCTCGGAATCGTCGGGCTGTGCTCGACCGCGGTCGCCGGCGCGCTCGGCTGGACGCTGGTCCAGACCCATCACGTCGGCGTCAAGCCGACCGAGCGCCACGGCCTGCGCCTGCCGGAGGAGGTCGATGACCTCGACGAGCTCGAGATGCCGAGAGGCGTCCACACCACGCTGCCCTACGGCTCGCCTAGCCACATGCATCACTGAGACGACCTAGTTAGCTAGCTTGTTCCACCCCGCTGCCCGGCGCGTAGAGGTCTCTGGACCTGCGAAACGCCGGGCGGCGTTTTTTGTTAACGTGCGGCGGTGCAGCTCGCGTCAACGATCCGGGGCGTGACGTACCGCTTCGAGTCGGTGAAGGAGGTGCTCGCGAAGGCGAACCCGCCGAAGAGCGGCGACGATCTCGCGGGGATCTCGGCGCGTGATGCGGTCGAGCGGGTCGCGGCGCGCGCGGTGCTCGCCGACCTGACGCTGCGCGAGCTG
>Ga0137403_10009892_pt1 | contig 10581 bp, 10 predicted proteins | sample CZOMad2_1_16fung_FD_122057 | JGI IMG/M metagenome (GOLD analysis project Ga0137403, IMG submission 122057) | Vadose zone soil fungal communities from Angelo Coast Range Reserve, California, USA - CZOMad2_1_16fungal (Hybrid Assembly) | ecosystem: Environmental > Terrestrial > Soil > Vadose zone... | reverse complement strand
CGGGGCATCGTATATCCGGCAAGGATGGCAAACATGCTGGCGCCCAGTCTGTAGAGACGGGACAGTCAGGGAGCGCAACACACGATCTCCCAGAGCTCGTCGCCCATCGCGGCGAGCGCCACGACCGCCCAGGTGTCCACCAGTTTCGTGAGGTAGGCGCGCTCGGAGAATCGGAGCGCCTTCGTCGCTTCTACGTCGATCCAACCGTCCTGCCGCAGCTTGCCGGATGCATATCCGTCATCGACATCGATACCGCCGTCGCGCTCGTCGGTGAGCACGACGCTACGCAACGATTTCTTCAGGGCGAAATCGAATCGGTGGGTCGTGGGGTCCGCCTTGGAGTCTATCGTGAGGAGGTGCTTGAAGCGGGAAAAGGTCACTCCCCACGTCACCGCCAAGTGCTCGAAGTCGACCGCTTTCCACGTCGTTCCGGGCGTGGGCGGCTTCGTGGCATGGATCGCGTTGAAGTCAGCGTCGACGGGATACTGTCCACCGACCTCCTCCGCGACGTACGAGGCGACGATGAAATCGCTGCACTGATGCCAACTCTGCGGGTCTATCGCCCTGCGTAAGCCGTCCAGCCCGTCGGCCACCCGCTTGACCGACAGAGTAACAGTGACTCTTGCCAACCGTTCGTTGGCAATCCATTCCAGCTTCGAAACCGGTGGCGTGCGGAGACATTGCTTGTCGAGCGGCGCCGAGAGCTCGTCGAGCAGCGTGAGGACACGCGCCATTGCTGCACTGTCGTTCCGCAGCGCGTGGATCTTTTCTTCGGTGCTCCTCGGTGCCACCTCTCGCTCGGACCGGAGCTCGCTGATCCTTTCGAGAGGTGCGCCAAGAATCGTCAGCGCCGTACGGAAGCGCGGATTCTCGACATCCGCAGCCGCGAGCTTCGCGATGGCGCGGCGACGCCTCGATTCGGCGAGCTCGCTCTTGTCGTCTCGGAGGACACGCGCGGCCTCCTCCAACGACATCGGAGGGCGGTCGTCAGGCGGCGTGTCGGGGCCGAACAAAGCATAGTAGTAGACGCTCAACATTGCCGCCCGCCGCGATGCCTTCGCAGCGTCGACTTCTGCAGTAGGCGCTCCAGACGCGAGGGGGACGTGGCTTCGGGAGGCACCTTCGTCGCCACATCCGGCTACTAACAGAAGCGACGCAACGTAGAGCAGAAGCCCGCGTCGCATTGTGTAAGCCGTCGCGTGCTGGCGATAGCATCGACGATTCGTGACCAAGGAGCGATCGGGTATCCGCCTAGACACTGCTTGGCTTCCGTCCGGTCAAGCGTTCTCGTCTCAGAGAAGCTCTTGGATGCTGTCGCTTCCCCTTCCCGTCCCTAGCAAGCTGATGCCAATTGGGAGCGTGCGGGCCACCCATGTGTCTCCCGCACGCACGACCCGCGCGTGTCCACCGCAATGGACGAACACGTCCTGCGAACTAAACAGTCGTTTCCTGCCGCAAGACGTAGGAAACTCGAACGGCTTGTTGAACAGAATCTGCCCTTATCAGACGTTGACTGACCCCTCCCTCGCACGCCTTCCTGCCCTTCCCCCGTGTGACGCTACGCCGCGGACAAATACGTGGTCAAGGGAATCACGGAAAATTGAGGCCATGGGGCCGGTCGGATGCCAGCCACGGGCGCAGAGGGGCGCGGCGCCGGGTGGGGCGGGGCGGGCGGAGGTGGAGCCGATGCCGACCGGCGTCAGTGTAGACAACCATCGCCGAGCGCTGGTGGCGGGCGTGACCTCGGTACCTCGGTCCCCAATCCGAGGTGAGCGAGAATCTTCCGGATCACGGACGACTGCTAGCGGATCTTGACGAACGGGTGTTGCGCGCGCAGCGCGCGCGTGACGACGGCGATTCCGGCCTCGTCGCCGATCGTCTCTACGACCAGGACGGCGTCCGGGTCCTTGAACTCGACGCGCGGGGTGTGGCCGCGGGCTTCGAGGGCGCGCCAGACGTGGTCACCGAGCGCGCGCTCGACGGTGGGCGTGTGGAGGCGGCCCTTGAGTCCGCGGCGCTCGAGGCGGACGAAGAAGGACCCGCCGGCGAGGCGGTCGACGAAGGGCTCGGCGGCGGCGGCGAGCGTCTCGACGGCGGTCGGCGCCTCGAAGCGCACCGTCGCCTCGATGGGGACCACCCGGGCGAGCGCGGTGGGGAGGAGCGGATCGGCGTCGAGGGCTTCGCGCACGCGCGCGAGGAACTCGTCCACGCTCTCGACCGCGCCGACCACCACGTTGCGGTAGCCGCCGCGACGGAACTTCCCCAGGCGCCGGAGCGCCATCAGGAGGGCGTCCCGCCGGCCCTCGAGCGAGGTGGCGAGGACGTTCCAGGACGCCATCGGGCGTCAGCGGCCCGTGAAGCGCGGCGGGCGGCGTTCGGCCAGCGCCCGCGCGCCTTCGCGCGCGTCCTCGCTGCGCAGGAGGACGCTCTGCGCGAGGAGCTCCATGGCGAGGAAGGTGTGCTTGTCGACGTTGCTGCCGAGATCGACGAGGCGCTTGGCGAGCCCGACCGCGAGCGGGGCGTTCTGCGCGATCTCCTCCGCGAGCCGCGCGGCGGCGGTCACGTGCTCGCCCGGCGGCACCACCTGGTTGACGAGGCCGATCGCGAGCGCCTCGGCGGCCCCGATCATGCGGCCGGTCAGGATGAGCTCCTTCGCTTTGGCATAGCCGACGGTGCGCACGAGGCGGGTCGTGCCGCCCACGTCGGGCACCAGGCCGACGCGCACCTCGGGCAGGCCGAGCTCCGCGTCCGCGGTGGCCACGCGCAGGTCGAAGGCCAGCGCCAGCTCGAGCGCGAGGCCCGGCACGTAGCGATGGAGCGCGCCGACCACCGGCTTCTCGAGCGCCTCCAGGCGGGAGAGCGCCGCCTGCATGTCGCCGATGAGCGTGCGGAACGGGAGCGGACGTTCCCCGGCGATGTCGCCGGTGAGCATCCCGAAGTCGACGCCCGCGGAGAAGACCGGCCCCTCGCCGTAGACGACGACCGCGCGCACGTCCGGCTCGCGCTCGGCCGCTGCGATCGCGTCGACCAGGGCAAGCAGGAGCTCGCGGTGGATGGCGTTGCGCTTCTCGGGTCGATCGAGCGCCACGTAGAGCAGCGCCCCTTCGCGGCGGCTGGTGACGAGCGCGGGCATGGCACCTCCTCGGTCGCGGGCGCCGATTATGCGCGGCCCCCGCGCCCCTCGCAATCGCTTCACGCATCCCGGCGCGGTTGCTATAAGTCGCCGCCTCATGCGCTCCGTGATCGGTGGACTCTTCGTCGCGCTGCTCGTCGCCGAGCCGGCGCTCGCCGGCTCGATCCTCTACGCGACCGCCGCCAGCCAGCAGCGGATCGACGGCTTCTGCCTCGGGGCGGACGGCGCGCTCGCCGCGACCCCCACGGTGCAGATCCCCACGCTCGGCCGGCTGCCGCGGCGCGTGCTGGTCGGCAACGGCGTGCTCTACGTCGCCGAGGACGACCGCATCGAGGCATTCGCGATCGGCCAGCACGGCGGGCTCCGGCCCCTCGCCGGCTCGGAGCCGGTCGAGAGCCTCAACCCGCAAGACCTGACGCTCAACCCCGACGGGAAGACGCTCTACGTCACGCACCTGGGCTTCCTCGAGGCCTTCGCGCTCGACGCCGAGGGCGGGCTGCCCAAGCAGTTCACGAGCTGCGTCCAGGGCGAGAACACCAACGACTTCCTCGACGCGCAGGCGACCAGCGGGCTCCTCTACGTGAGCGCGGACGACATCCCCGGCCGCATCGCAATCTACCGCCTGAACGCCGACGGCAGCCTGCCACAGACCGGCTGCGGCGGCCTGAAGAAGAAGGACAGGCCCGCGGTCATGAGGGCGGACTCGGCGCGCAAGCGCCTGCAGCGGCCGAAGGCCTTCATCGTCGTCGGCGACTTCATCTACGTCGAGGAGCGCTCGATCCACCGTCTCACCGCTTTCCGCCTCCAGCCCGACGGCACCTTCTGCGACAAGGGCAAGGACGCGAACGGGAACGTGGTGGCCGAGAGCTGCGGCGACCTCGCGTACTTCCTCCCCACGTCCAAGTGCGCGCGCCGTCAGGCGAAGGAGCAGCGCCAGCAGTGCGCGGCCAGCACGACGGGGCACGTCCTCCAGTACGAAGACCTCGTGCTCCACCCGGGCGGCGAGACGCTCATCGGCACGCAGTACTTCAAGGGACGTCTGGATGCGTATCGCTTGAAGCCCGAGCCGCGTCTGCCCGACGCGCCCAGGGTCCGCCTGCCGAAGCAGCCGACGTTCATCTCCACAGCCAACCCGGTCATGACGCCGGTCCGCCTCACCGCCACGGACAGGGCCGTGTACGTGGCCGGTGGCGAGCTCGATCGGGTGGTCGCCTTTCGCCTCGAGTCCGACGGGGTGCCCGTCGACGCGGCGCCCTTCAGTCGTACCGACGAGCAGACCAACTCCTTCCCAAACGACGTAGCAGTTGCCATGCTTTCGGCTGCCTGCGAGTAGGCGAAATTTCCTCGTTGCGGAGGCCCCGTTTGCTCGCGTAGGCTCCGGCCCCGGAATGAACCGCGCCGTGACCTTGCTGCTCTGCTGCGCGGTCTTTCTGCCCGCGCCTGCCTCCGCCGCACGCGCCAAGGCAAACCAGCTCCTGCGCGTGGTCGAGCCGGCGGGGCGCACCGTCGCCTCGGCGCACCCCTTCGTCAACGTCGAGTTCCGCTTCGGCATCGGGGTCGGGACAGAAGGCACCGCCGACCCGGCCAGCTTCCGCGCCCGGCTCGGCGGCGTCAACGTGACGCCCCTCTTCGCGCCGATCACGGAAAACGGCGCGCTGGTCGGCGTGCGCGCCGCCCTCGGACCGGCACTCCTCGTCCCCGGCTCGCGCCGCGCGAACCGCCTGCGCGCCCAGGTCCGTGGCCGGAGCCCCAAAGGCCGGCCGATCCGCGACGTGGACGTGCTGCGCTTCCGCGCGGCCGACATCCCCGACGAGGCGCCGGTGGCGCGCGCGCTGGCCGAGAGCGAGGTGCTGTTGCCCGACATTCCGCTCCAGCTCGACGGGACGGGGAGCACCGACCCCGAGGGGGACGCGCTCACCTACCACTGGGACTTCGGCGACGGGACCAGCTCCGAGGACCCGAAGCCGGTGCACATATTCAAAGCGAGCGCGGGCGACGTGACCGTGCGCCTCACGGTGAGCGACGGGCAGCTCGACGGACACGACCAAGTGACCATGCTGGCCGTTCCCGTGGTCCCTCCCGGCCGCACCCCCGGCAAGCTCAAGGTCGACGCGCCGGCGCCGCTCGAGTTCGCTGCCGTGCCGCTCGGGCAGAGCGCCAGCCTGACCTTCACCATCACCAACACCGACACCGACACGCCCACCAGCGACCTCATCGTGCGCCTGGGCGTGAACGGCGCCGCCTTCACCCTCGGCACCAGGCGGCTCGACCTGGGCCCGGGCGAGAGCGCACCCGTCACGCTCACCTTCGCGCCCACGGCGAGCGGCCACCAGGCGGCGGAGATCACCGCGGTCGCGTCGGCCACCAACCAGACTTCCGTCAACTTCCTGAGCCACGGCTACGGCGGCGCGGCGCCCGGCACCGGGCCGCTCCCCGTCGCCGACGCCGTCTTCTACAGCGGCCTCGCGGGCGGCACCGTCGGCATCCTCCCGAACGGCACGCGCTTCGTCGCCGACACCAACGTGCACGTCTGCTTCACGCCGCAGAACGGCCCCGGCTTCGGCGACTACTGCCTCACCGACGCCGACTGCGCCGCCAACAACGGCACCTGCGCGCTCACCGGGACCTGCGTCCGCGGCGACCGCGCCGGCCAGCCGTGCAGCACGCCCGACGATTGTCCGAACGGCTTCTGTCCCACGTCCTCGCCCTTCGATCCGATCGACACGTGCAGCGACGGCGAGGGCGGCCTCTACCTGATCAGCGATGCCGGGACCTACACCGACCCCCGTCCGAACCCCGACACCGAGCTCACCGGGACGCTCATGCACGTGCGCTTCGACGGCAACGGCAACCGTGTGGGCGCGGAGATCGTCGAGCGCACCACCGATGGGACGGAACAGATCGCGTGCGACAAGATCCCCGCCAGCGCCGGCGGCCAGCTCTACATCGCCGAGGACATCGCCTTCACGCAGGGAAACTGTTTCCGCGACACGCGCGAGGCGCTGATCGCGAAGAAGAAGAGCACCGGCAGCGAAGACGTCCTCCTCTCCCGCATCGACGCCGTCGAGGGCCTCGACCTGTGCAACGACGACTTCGATCCCGCCGACGACCTCCAGGTGACGCGCGACGGCAGCGCCGCCTTCGTGGCCCTCCCCGCCGGTCTCTTCCGCATCCGCCCGACGCCGCTCCTGATGACGCCCGACATCGACGACAACTTCCAGGTGCATCCCGACGGCAGCGTGCTGGTCGCGACCTCCGGCGACACCGGACCGACGGGTCTGCTGCGCCTCTACAAGATCTCGGTCGACCAGGCGATCCACGGCGCGCCCCACGTGAGCGATCTCACGCCCTGCGCCACGATCGAGGTGCCGAACAACCGCGGCTCGAACCCCAACCGCGTGACGGCCCTCATCTCCTTCGCGGCCGGCCCGGTCGCCCCGGGCTCCGGCGATGCCACCGTGCTGCTCAGCTTCTTCTCCGGCGGCGGGGGCGACGCGCTCACCACCAGCCTCCGCGTGCGGGGCACGGTCGCCGTCACGTCGCCGGCAGGCTCGGCCGCCTGCAACGTGATCGGCCTGGTGAACCTCGAGCCCGACGATCAGCTCACGTTCTGATCCTAGGTATCGCCCGGCCTTGCGCCGCGCGCGCCGTCGCCCCATGCTCGCGCCGATGGCGCGCCGTCCGCCTGCCGCGGTGGTGAACCGGCTCCCGATCCTGCTCGGGCGCTACGGCATGTCCTGGGGCGAGCTCGAGCGGCGCACGCTCCTCCCGCCGCGCCTGCTCGCCCGCCTGCGCGTGCCCGGCGCCAACCCGCGCCTCGTGGTCGCGGAGCGCATCGCGGCCGCCCTCGGCGTGCCGGTCGAGGCGGTGTGGGTGCGCCGGCGCCCGTGATGCGGAACGCGGTCGCCCGTCTCGCCGCCGCCCGGGGCTGGAGCGACGCCCAGCTCGCCGCTCGCGCGGGCGTCGATCGCGCGCACCTGAACCAGGTGAAGAACGGGCGCGCGCTTCCCACCGTCGCGACCGCGCTCGCCATCGCGCACGCGCTCGGCGTGCCGGTGGCGATCGCCTTCCCGCCCGGCGCGAGCGCGCGGCGGCGCCCGACGCGGCCGGCCGCTACATCATGTCGCCGTTCATGAGCAGGTAGTTGGGCGGCGGCGCCGTGCCCCCGCCGCGCACCATGTAGTGGCAGGCGCGGAAGACGCGGAAGCCGAAGCCCATGAGCCCCTCGACCAGGCGGCGATCGGCGGCCGGCACCATGGTGCGCACGCGGTGGCCCTGCGCGGCGAGCTCGCTCGCGACCGTGCCGGCGAGGCAGAGCAGGACCTCCGCGTCGTCGGCCGCCGCGGAGCCCAGGTGGGCCACGCCCTCGAAGCCGATCCCCATCGCGTAGCCGGCGAGCGCGCCGCGGTCCTCCGCCACCAGCACGCGCCCGCGGCGCAGGTAGAGGTCGATGCTCTGCGGGCGCGGCGCGCCGAAGGCGCGCGCGTCACGGGCGACGAGACGCGGCGCGTCCGCGGGGGCGGCCGGACGGACGGCGGCGCCCGCCGGGGCGCGCGGCGGGACGAGCGCCGTGCCAGCTCCCAGCTCGAGCTCGAGGATGGGTGCCACGATGCGGAAGCCCGCGCGCAGGTAGAGGCCGAGCGACACGACGTTGAAGCTCTCCTGCACGAGCCGCACCTGCGGCAGGCCCTTGCCGGCGAGCTCGACGGCGCGCTCGAGGAGCCGCCGCCCGATGCCGCGGCCCTGCGCGCCGGGATCGACCGCGAGCGGCCCGAGGGTCGCCACCGCCCCGCGCGGGTGGACCCAGGCGACGCCGACGATCCGGTCGTCCTCCTCGGCCACGACGCCGCCCAGCGGATCGAACTCGAGGAGGTGGCGGATGTAGCGGCGGCTGTCGGCGGGCGTGGTGACCGCCGGGACGAGGCCGTGCGCGAGCGCGGCGCGATAGAAGGCGACGAAGTTGACGTCGCCCGCGGGCTCGACGTCGCGCGACTCGGCCGCGCGCAGCACGAGCCCCGACACTACTGCGCCTCGCGGCGTCCCTTCGCGGGTGGCGGCTCGGCGGTCACGAAGAGGAGGCCCGCCGGCCGGGCGGGGCCGGTCTCGCCGTGCGGCCAACTCGCGCGCTCGAAGCTCACCCCGACCTCGCCCGTCAGCTCGTCCTGGAAGGCGCCGTCGATGCGGAGCCGCCCCGTGGCCGGGTCGAGCCGCAGCATGTAGACGCGATGGTCGCCGTCCTGCCGGTAGCCGGGAACGTCCACCGTGTAGTCGGCGACGGCGATATGCGTGCCGTCGGCGCTGATGGCGACGCCGTGGGGTCCGCCCCGGCGGGCCTTGCTCGTGTCGAGCGGATCGCGGTCGAGCCGGACCGCGGACACGAGCTTGGGGTGCCATGGATCGGCCAGGTCGAGCGAGACGACCCGGCTCGAGCCGGCGAGCGCCTCGACCAGGAAGCGGTCGTCGGGTGTGATCGCCGTCCCGCCGCCGAGCGCGCCCGGACCGAAGTCGAAGACGAGCTGGAAGGTCGGGTTGGGGGTGTCGATCGAGTCGGAGGCGTAGAGCCCGCCGCCCTGATCGGTACTGACGAAGAGCATGGGCTTGCGTTGGAGGAAGCGCGCCGTGATCGGCCCCAGGTTCTCCTCGCCGCGCTTGTCGGCGTCCAGGATGGTGGTCTTGAGGAAGCTCGGGCCGTCGAGCTTCCAGACCTGCACGCTGATGCCCGGCATGCGCTCGCCGCGTGTCGTCGCGGCGTAGCCGTGCCCGGCGTTGGTCGTGACCAGGCGGCCGAGGGACGGCGACGCGGCGGCGCCGAAGGGCGCGATGATGAGGTGCCGCGCCGCGGGGTCGGCGGCGGGAATCTCGCGCACGAAGCCGCCGTCGGCGTCGAGCTCGACGAGGCCGCCAGGCGCACCCAGGATCTCGCGCGGCTCGCCGCGATAGCGCAGCGCATCGGTGCAGGTGCCGAGCACGTGTCCGTTGGGGAGCGTGACGTAGTCGTGCGGGGCGCCGAAGCGGCGGCCCGTCCCCGGCTCGTCGATGTGGACGAGACGGGCCGCGAGCGGCTGGCGCACGTCGAACACGAAGGTCCGGTTGGTGAGGACGCCGCTCGCGAACACGCGGCGGTCGGCGCGCGGCGCCCCGAGGAGGGCCTGTGGCTCGTTGCCGCGCGAGCGCACCGGGTAGGTCCGGAGGACCTTGCCGTAGGAGGGCGAGGTCGGGTCGGCGTCGAGCACGGCGAGGAAGTCGCTGTTCTGCCGGTCGGCGTCGCCGGCCCACACGAGGAGATAGGGCTCGCCCGTGAAGAGCGGGCTCTCCGGATGCCGCGCGCAGGCGGAGAGGAGGACGAGGACCGCCGCCGCCACCCAGCCCCGCATCGTCCCCTACGTGTACAAGCCGCCGTTCGGGCTCACCACCTGGCCGGTCACGAAGCTCGCCTCGTCCGAGACCAGGAAGAGCGCCACGGCGGCGATGTCCTCGGGCACGCCGGACCGGCCGAGGGGCGTGCGCAGGAGCACCATCTGGCGGAGCATCGGCGGGATGTCGGCGGTCATCGGCGTGTCGATCAGGCCGGGCGCGATCGCGTTCACGCGGATGTTGGCGCCGCCCACCTCCTGCGCCACCGACTTGGTGAAGCCGATGATCCCGGCCTTGGCGGCGCCGTAGTGCGCCGAGCCCGGGATGCCGGCGAGCCCCGCCACCGACGCCATGTTGACGATCGCGCCCCGGCCCCGCTCCTCCATGATGCGGAGCGCGGCGCGCGTGCACGCGAAGGTCCCGAAGAGGTGGACGTCGAGCATGCGGCGCCACTCGGCATCGTCCATCCGGCTGGTGACGCCGAGCGAGCGGCGCGCACCGCCCATGATCGCCTGGAAGGCCTGCTCCGTCTGCGCCCGCAGCGGCGGGGAGAGCTCGCCGATGCCCGCGTTGTTGGAGAGGATGTCCACGGTCCCCCACTCGCGCGCGACGCGCGCGAAGAGCGCATCCACCTGCGCGCTGTCGGCGACGTCGGTGGGGACGGCGAGGGCCGCGCCGCCGTCCGCCTGAATCTCCGCGGCCACGTGCTCGGCGCTCTCCCGGTTCAGATCCGCCACCGCGACGCGCGCCCCTTCGGCCGCGAAGCGCCGCGCGATCGCCCGGCCGATCCCGGACCCGCCGCCCGTCACGACCGCCACGCGACCCGGGAGCAGAGCCATGAGGCGGCTGTGTACAATTCACCGCCGGGAAAGTCCACGAGCCGGGGGCGGACGGCGGACCTTCGCTACCCTTCCGCTGCGTCTGGTCAGCACGCGGAGGGGAGTGCCAGGCAAGTCGTCCGCGCAGACCGCTCCTGAACCAGCTGACGCCGTCGTGGTGGACGAGCTGGACACCGTTGACGACGGCGCGCTCCACACGCTGCTCGACAACGTCGCGGGCGAGCATGCGGAGGAGATCGCGATGCAGATCCTCAC
>Ga0137403_10009891_pt1 | contig 10581 bp, 6 predicted proteins | sample CZOMad2_1_16fung_FD_122057 | JGI IMG/M metagenome (GOLD analysis project Ga0137403, IMG submission 122057) | Vadose zone soil fungal communities from Angelo Coast Range Reserve, California, USA - CZOMad2_1_16fungal (Hybrid Assembly) | ecosystem: Environmental > Terrestrial > Soil > Vadose zone... | reverse complement strand
TGGTTCGGGTCGTAGAGCCGTCGCATCTCCCCCGCCATCCCCGTGATGTGCATCGGGAAGAAGGTGCAATTATAGAAGATGAACGTGAGCCAGAAATGCACTTTGCCCCACGGCTCGCTCATCATCCGGCCGAACATCTTCGGATACCAGTAGGTGATCGCGCCGAACAGCGCGAACAGGCTGCCGCCGAACAGCACATAGTGCAGGTGGGCGACGATGAAGTACGTGTCGTGGATGAACATGTCCACCGGCGTGGCGGCCATGAAGATCCCAGACAGCCCGCCGATCACGAACATCGCGACGAAGGCCACCGCGTGCAGCATCGGCACGTGGAAGCGGAGGTTGCCGCGCCACATCGTGCCCATCCAGTTGAACGTCTTCACGGCCGAGGGGACGGCGATCACGAGCGTGGAGACCATGAAGGACGACCCGAGCGTCGGGTTCATCCCGCTCACGAACATGTGGTGGCCCCACACGATCCAGCCGAGGAACGCGATCGCGACGATCGCGAACACCATCGAGTGGTAGCCGAAGATCGGCTTGCGGCTGCCGTTCGAGATGATGTCCGAGACCATGCCCATGGCGGGCAAGATCAGGATGTAGACCTCTGGATGCCCGAAGAACCAGAACAGGTGCTGCCACAAGAGCGCCTGGCCGCCAACCGCCGGATCGAAGAAGTGCGTGCCGATGATCTGGTCGAACAGCAGCATGATCGCCGCGCCCGACAGCACCGGCAGGGCGAGGAGGCCGAGGATCGCGGTAATGAACAGGGACCAGATCGAGAGCGGCATGCGGAACCACGTCATGCCGGGGGCGCGGTTGTTGATGATCGTGGTGATGTAGTTGAGCGACCCGAGAATCGACGAGAGCCCCACGAAGATAATCGAGACGGACCAGAGCTCCTGGCCGAGCGACGCCCCCGAATAGTCGTGCCGCGCTGAGAGCGGCGCGTACATCGTCCATCCCGCGCGCGCCGCGCCGTCCGGGACGAACAGGCTCGAGAGCATGACGAGTCCGCCGATCAAGAACGTCCAGAACGACCACATGTTGATACGCGGGAACGCCATGTCGTGCGTCCCGATCTTGAGCGGAATCAGGAAGTTGGCGAACACGCCCACGAGCAGCGGCATGATGGCGAAGAACACCATGAAGGTGCCGTGCATCGTGACGAGCTGGATGTAGTACTCAGGGAGGATCACGCCCCCCGGGGCCATCGTCTCGGGAAGCACTCCGCCGCCCGGCATGGGCTTGCCCGGGAAGCCGAGCTGCCACCGCATCTGCATCGCCAGCAATCCCCCGACCAACAGAAAGAACAGGCTGACGAACAAGAACTGGATCCCGATGATCTTGTGGTCGGTCGAGAAGATGTACTTCTGGACGAAGCTTCGATCGTCGTGATGCGCGTGTGCGCCGTGCGCCGTCGCGGCAACGCTCGTCATTGCGAGGCCTCCTGGGCAGCCTGCTTCATCCAGGCATCGTAGTCCTCTTGGGTCTGCACGAACACCTGCGCCCGCATGCGGTAGTGACCCAGCCCGCAGAGTTGGGAGCAGCCGATCTCGTACGTGCCCGCGACGGTCGGCTGGAACCAGGCTTTGATGTCCATGCCCGGAACGACGTCCTGCCGCACGCGGAACTGCGGTACGTAAAACGAATGGATCACGTCTTCAGAGGAGAGCTGCACCACGATCGGCCTCCCTACCGGCACGTGTAGCTGGTTGCGGATCGTGAAGTCGTCCGCGGTGCCCAGCTTGCCGTCCGCCCCCGGATAGGTCATCTGCCATTCGAACTGCTTCGCGTGAATCCCGATCGGGTAGGCGTTTGCCGGAACGCTGTTGCGTCCCTTGATCTCGACCCAGTAGTGGTTGCTGATGAGCCCCAGCGCCACCATGGTGACGGCGGGGATCGCGGTCCAGATCACCTCCGCACGCGTGTTCCCGTGCGTGTAAAACGCCTTCCGACCGGGACGCTGCCGATACAGCACGACGAACCAGATCAATCCCACCTCGACCAGCACGAACGCGATGCCGGTGATGATCAGGATCGCCAGGAACAGACCGTCGATCGGACCGGTAAATGTCGAAGCCTTGGCCGGCAGCCACCAATGCATTGGCCTCTCCTCTGTTTAGTTCACTTTGCCGCGAAGCTGAAGTCCGCCGTCTTGGCCTCGCTGCCCGCCACCGTGACGGTGGCCGTCTGCGTGCCGTACTTCTCGTGCCACGCCTCGATGGTGTAGGTCCCGGGCGGCAGGCCCGCGAGCGTGAAGCTCCCGTCCGCGCCGCTCACCGAAAAGAACGGATGGGGCAGCACACCCAGCCACGCGTGCATCCAGCCGTGCACGTTGCACTCGAGCGCCACCATGACCTCGGGTTTGTCGAACGTCTTGCTCGAGGTCATGACGGAGGGTTGGCTGATGTTGAAGGGGCGGTTGGCTTTCGCCTTCGCCTTGATGTTGTGCAGAATGCCGTCGGAGTTCTTGATCGCGAGCGGCTGGCCGACCTGGATGCCGAGCACGTGCGGATGGTAGCGGCAGCCGTCCTGATCGAGGGTCACCGGCCCCGCAGGCGCCGGCGCCTGGTAGCTCGCGGGGAGACCGGACTTCACGTAGACGAACACGTTGGCGAGGGTGCCGTTCGCGTTCACGACCACGGTCTCGTCCGTGGGCACGCCCTGGTACTTCGCCTTGCACTTGGGCTCCTCGGTCATGTCGATCTTCGGCATGGCGGGCTTCGTCCCGACGAATTTGATTTTCCCGGTGACCTTCGCACCGCCCTGGGCGGGAAGGGGGGGTTGGCGGGTCCACGCCGCGAGGGCCAGCGCCAGCACGGCGCCCGTCGCTGCCACTGCTCCAAGCTTCCGCATCCTACCTCCTCGATGAGAGTCCTGCACGCTATACCCCCGAACGCGCGGCACCATCACACGTTTCTATGAGATGGGACGGCGCCGCGCCGCTGGGCCCGCCGTACGACCACGAGCCCGAGCCCCAGCGTCACGAGCATCGCCAGCACCGGAGAAATGAACACGCTCGGCGGCGTGGGCCGGTCGAGCGCCAGGAAGTACCAGGTGCTCACCGCCATGCGCGAGCCGTGTTCCCCGCTGGAGCCGTCCCAGGCGAAGAAGGCCATCGGAATCGCCCTGCCAGCCTCAAGCTGAACTTCGTTGGCGGTGTCGGGCGTCGCAAGGGCGCGCGTGAGCACCAGGCACCACTCGCCGTGCTCGTAGATCGCTTCCCCGGCGGGCGCGCTCGCCAGCGTGTCGAACCGCTCGATGCCGCGGGCCAGGCCGGCCAGGGCGCGGCGCGGCCGACTCGTCCAACGCCATTGATAGACCGGGTCGGTGGTGGCCCCCATAAGGAAGTAGGGCCGTTCCATTCCGCCCGACCCCTCCGGCAGGCGGCGCGGAAACTGCACCGCCAGCTGGTCGGGCCAGGGCTCCGCCCTGGGCGGAGGCGGCGCGGAGTCGTCGCCGGCGACGGTCTCGAGGATACGCTGCTCGAACTTGAGCCACGCCGTATCGGGGCTCTCGGTGCGGTCGTCCCAGCTGACCCGCAGCGCAAGCGTCTTACCGTCGTGCATCGCCTGCACCCACACCCCCGACACCGCCGGCGCGAACCAGCGGGACTTGTGGATCACCTGGCCCACGAGCGGGAACCAGTAGCGGGCCACGCGCGCCCACGCCGAATCGTCCGGGGAGACCGGCACCGTGCCCGGGATCTGCGGGGCATGGACCACGTCGCGCACCTCGGGCGGAGCGGGCGGCGAGAGCGACCGCACATACTGGGCGAGGCGCCACAGCTCCTCGTCGGTCAGGAACTTCTGATCGATCAGATCGGCGAACGACGGCATCGGCGTGCCGTCCAGCCCCGTGCGCAGCCGCCGGTAGATGTCTTCCACCGAGCCGCCGCCCCGGAACCGCCAGTTCTGGTGCAGATCGGCGGCGAAGATCGGGAAGTCGGCGTCGTCCTTGAGCGTCGGCGCCGAGGGACCGTCGCCCCTCCCCTGGTCGCCGTGACACTTGCGGCACCCGATGGAATCGTAAAACAGGCGTCCTTGCTTCAGGGCCGCCTCGCCCGTCCCACCGCCCGGCGGGCTCGAGAATTTCAGCGGCACGACGTGCTGGCTTGTGTCCGCGAAGAACGACGAGAAGGTCTTGATGTACGCCACCGCGTCGCGCCGCTCGCCGTCCGAGAGCCGCCCTTTCCATCCGGGCATCGCGCTTGCGGGAAGGCCGTCGTCGATCGCTCGCAGCAGATCCGCGTCGGTAGGCAGCTGACCGCTCGCCGTCGTGCGGATCTTGTAGAGCCCGCCGGTGAAGTTGCGGGGACGCGGGAGCATGTGCGCCGCCGCCGCGCCGTCGCCGGCGCCCCCATCTCCATGGCAACCCGCACACCACTTCACGTAAACCGCTTTCCCCTTCGTCGTGTCCTGCGGCGGGATAGGAGAATGGGGAATAGGGAAAGCTGTGGCTCGCAGCGCGAGCAGGAGAAGGCCGCTAACCATCACCTTGCCCCTTTCCCGTTTCCCCTTTCCCGGGTTCGGTCTCCCAGGTCCTCGGCTTCCATCCCGTCTGCTCGTACAGGAACAGGATCACCGACCAGATCTCCCGCTCCGTCAAGAAGTCCTCCCACACCGGCATCGCCGAGTTCCACGGCGTGCCCTCGCGGGGCAACCCCGGCCCGCCCTTCGCGACGCGCCAGAACACGAAGCTCTCCGTGAGCTGCGCGATCGTCCCGTTGTCCTGGAAGTTCGCGGGGAGCGGGTTGAAGCCGGACGCGTAGTGTCCCTGGCCGTCGAGGTGGTCGCCGTGGCACGGCAGACAGTTCTGGTAGTAGACGCGTTTCCCCTCCGCGACGTACGAAGCAAGCGAGTCGGGGTGCTGCCGCAGCGGGTTCTCGAGACCCGTCAGTGCCATCGTCCTGCCCCGGAAGGTGATCTCGGCGGGGGGCGCGGGATGGATCGAACGCAGGTTCGGCGGCGCGGCCACGGTCGTCTTGACCTGGCCGTAGGCGACCAGGCCCACCAGCACCGTCACCCCCGCGAGTACGCCGGCGCGCACCACCTTGAGCCGCGGCTCGATCAAGACCGCCTGGATCGGCTCCTTGAATTGACGCCAGCGCTCTTCGTTGTCGCTCACATAGATGAGCACGCCCACGAGGACCGTGACCATGTACTGCAGCACGACGCTCTTCGGGACGATGGCGCTCCCCGGCAGGATCGGCACCACCCAGACGACCACGACGTAGGCGAGGAGCAGGATGCCCACTGCCTGCCAGAACGGGTGGCCGGCGTAGCGCCGGATTTGGGGAGGAAGGCTCATTTGTGGGCCGCCAGATACTGCACCAGCGCTTCGAGCTGCGCGGCGTTCATCATGGTGCCGAACGACTTCGGCATGATCCCCGCAAGCTTCTCGTAACCCTTCGTGACCGACGACGCCGGGTCGAGGATCTTCTTCCGGATCGACTCCGCGTCGCGCCGCGATCCGACGTGCGTGAGATCGGGCGCGATCACCTGACCCTGCCCGTCGAGCTTGTGGCAGGCGAGGCACCCGGCGGCCTGGATGATGGCTTTCGGGTCGGTGCCACCGCCGGCGAAGGCCGCTCCTCCCGCCCCACCCGCACCCGCCGTGGAGGTTGGGGAGGTTGGGGAGGTCGCCGGGATGTCCGATGCGCTCACGTCCATCGTGCCGCCCTGCGATTCGAGGAATGCAATCACGGACCAGACCTGCGCGGGCGAGAGCTGACGGGTCATCACGGGCATGATCGGCTGGTAGCCGGAGACGACGTACGCGGTCGGGTTGTCGAGCGACTCGTACAGGTACTGCTTGCAGGTCTTTCCGGGCTCCCGCTTGCCGCACCGAGCCCCGATCGGCCCCTGGCCCTTCTCATCGGTGAGGAGGTTCGGCGCCCGCTCCCCCAGCCCGTGGCAGGTGGTGCAGCCGCCGATTCCGGTGTAGACCTTCTCCCCCGCGGCGACGAGCTGCTCCGGCGTGACGTTGGCGCCCAGCGTGAGCGCCTGCGGCACTTCCGACTGCACCTGCGGGATCTTGTTGGCGATGAGGGTATAGAGCGCCAGCGTCCCGAGGACGATCCCGATGATCTTGGCGTTAGTGGCCCACATGCCGGGCTCCCTTCTCGCCTTCGCCCGACGCGACGAACGTGGACTTCTCCGCGAGCCCGCCCAGCCAGAACACGAACGCCACGAGCGAGAGGAAGATCAGCACGCACAGGCTGATCATCTTCGAGGCGTAGCCGAGCGCGGGCGTGGCGGCGTACTTGCTCGTGTCCTGCATGACCTGCCACACGTGCCAGTACTGACGGATGCCGGAGCGCGCGAATCCCATCAGGCCCATCAGCCAGGTGAACGTCACGGCCAAAATGAACAGCGCGTACTGCGACCGGGGCGGCATTTTCCCCCACCGAATCGCGCCCAGCGATTGGGCACCGCGCGCCATGAGGACGTCGATCACCGTGACGAAGACGATGCACGAGAGCACCGCCAGGACCTGATAGACGCTGAACCCGATTCGCACGATCGCTTCGACGAAGTACCCGCGGATCCCGTAAAACAGCACAACCCCCGCCGCGACGGCGAACATCGCCCCCTGGATGATGGTCCCCGTGCGCGCCCATGGCACCACCGGGCGCGTGTTGGCACGGCGGTACATGAGGAACGACAGAAACGTGGTGAGGATCATCAGGTTGACCGCGGTGTTCTTGGCGCTCATCACCCCGAGGGCGCCCAGGAACGGGTGGTGCGACCCGCCCATGGCGGCGAGCTCCTTCGAGTCCGCGATCATGGTGTGGGGCGTGCCCCACACGATAGCGCCGAGCACGAGTACGATCAGCAGATACTTGGTGTAGGGCTGGAACCGCTCCGCGCCGGGAATGCGGCCCATGCCGATCCACAGATAGTAGTTCCCCGTCAGGAACAGCACGGCGATCAGGAACGCCTGGATCACCCACAGCCAGCTCATGAAGCCGCCCATCATGGTGATCCCCATCGACTGGTCGTACTGGTAGATCTCGCGTCCCAGCCAGTAGCCGGCGAACGGCAGCACGATGAGCGCCGACATCGCGATGAAGTTCCCGACGTAACCCATCCAGTCGTAGTGGGCCCGCTCCTCGTCGGTGCGCGCCGCCAGAAAGCGGTAGCTCGCGTACGCGCCCACGATGGCGCCGCCGAACACGACGTTCGCGATCACCCGGTGCACGTTGATCGGCATCCAGGTCGCGTTGGCGATCGCGTGCCACAGCTTGATCGTGGTCGGGTCGGTGGTGGGTGTGATGTCCCGGGGCGGCGACATCATGTACGTTAGCCACGAGTTCGCGATGAACATCACGATCGTGCCCCAGACGTTGAGCAGGATGCCCAGGGTCCAGTGGCCCAGCTTCGCCCGACCTTTCTTCCAACGATCCCAGCCGTAGTAATAGAGGTACAGGGTGAACGACTCGATGAAGAACAAGGCCGCGTACAGCCACATCGACGGCGCGAAGATCGTCGTGAGGTACGCCCAGAAGCGGGGATACAGGGTCGAGAGCCCGAACACGAGCATCGCGCCCCAGATGGCGGTCGCACTATACGCCACGAGCAGCAGCCTGGTGAACTCCTTGCTCAGCCGGTCGTAGCGCTCGTCGCCGCCGAAGATGCCGATCGCCTCGGTGACCACGGCGAACATCGGCACGCCCAGCACGAACGCGGCGAACATCAGGTGCACCTCGGCCGTGATCCATACGAACGCCCGCGCGCCGATCACGGGGAACTCGCCGTAGGCGCGTGTCGAGTCGGCCGCGGCTTGCACCAGCAGCAGGGCGCTGTCGGTCATCAGCGGTCAGCCACGAAGAACGGTCGCTTCTTCGAAAAGTCGATCGGCATGGCGCTGCGCACTTCCGCGAGCAGCTCGGGTGTGACTTCCCGCCGTCCCTGGCGGCGGGCCCAGTCTTCCACGCGCTGCATCACCACCCCCCGGACGAACGAAGGAATCCGCTCCATGCGCTCGCGCGCCGCGTCGGCCCACACGAGCGCCGGCGTGAAGTCGTCGCCGTACGCGATCGCCCGCGCGGGCTCGATCAGGGTCTCGTTGCCCGTCGGGTCGTACGCACACGACGGATCTGCCGCGAGCACGTCGCCCGTCAAGGCGAAGGCTCGCGCCCGGCAACCGCCGCACAGCGCGCGGTACTCACAGACGCCACACTTGCCGCCGAGCGGCCCCTCGCGGAGTTGCCGGAACAGGGGCGCCGACCGCCAGATGTCGGCAAAGCGTTGGGCGCGCAGGTCCCCCGCCACCTCGGGCAGGTACGGGCACGGGGTCAGTTTGCCGTCCGGGGTGATGCGGCAGTACTGCGTGCCGCAGGGACAGCGCGTCTGATAGTTGAGCACCGGGGAATCCGGATCGCTCTGGTGCACGTGCCGCATGAAGTGCGGGGCGCACTTCGCTCGTACCAGCATGCGGCCGCGGTAGGCACGCTCCCACCGGGCCAGATCGGCGAGCACGGCTTCGTAGTCCGCCGGCGCCAGATCGGTGAGCGACGCCCCGCGCCCGGTCGGGACGAGGAAATAGCAATTGAACGACACCGCGCCCTGGTCGGCCGACCAGTCGACCAGCCGCTCCAGCTCCGCACGGTTCCCCTTGGTGGCCGTGGTCTGCACGATGAAGTCGAGCCGCGCGGCACGCAGCCGCCCGAGGGCGGCCTGCACGTCCGCGAGGGCTCCCCGACCGTGTCGGAAGTTGTCGTGGTAGGAGGGGCGCAGCGAATCGACGCTCACCGCCAGTCCTTGGACGCCGGCCTGCTTGAGCGCCGCGATGCGCTCGTCGGTCAGCAGCGTCCCGTTCGTCCCCACGACGACGGTGGCCCCGTTAGCCGTGGCGTAGTGGGCGATCTCGGCCAGATCCTGCCGCAACAACGGCTCGCCCCCGGAGAGGATGAGCAGGGGTGCGGGGTTCACCGCCAGCAGCTGATCGACGATGTCGAGACACGCGGCCGTGTCGAGCTCCGTGGCGGCGCTCTCGTGCGGGCCCGCCGCGATGTAGCAGTGCGCGCACTCGAGGTTGCAGCGCCGGGTCAGATTCCATGCGACCACGTGCGGGACGTAGTCCACGTCAGTCCCCGGCCTGCTCCGCCAGCAGCCGCTCCATGGCCGCCTTCGCCTCCTCGGGCTTCATGGTCTTCAAGTCCACCGGACACTTCCCCATCTGCGCTTCGATGTCCCGGATGGGGCAGCGCGTGATTCCCTGGGCCTTGGCGTCCTCAATGAACGCCCGCATCTCCGGGGACAGCCCGTCCCGTCCCTCCGCCTCGGCGCGGATCTGCTTGGCGCGCAGCTCCTGGAACATGACCATCATGGTGTCGACGTCGAACTCGTCGGCAGCGATCATCGCCTGCTTGTTCTCGTCCATGACTGGCGTGGTCACGCGCCAGATGTCGTGGCCCCGCGCGAAGCGCTCTACCGTATTGCGCGCCAGCGGGCGGGCGATCAACGGCACGAGCTGCAGCCGTTGCCATGCTTCCTCGGTCCACACGATCGGGTCGGTCGCGATCCGCGCACGGCGGCTCACGGCGCCCGTGACGGGGCACTTCACCTCGATCTCCGCCACCGCGGGCTCGGGGTCCGCGTCGCGCCCCTGCACCTTGGTAGCCTTCATTTGTTCTTGCGCCTTCACTTCCGCGAGCGCGATCTCCTCCGCCGTTCCGATGCCCATGATGAGCTGCATGTGCGTCGGCAAGAGTTTCCGGATCGCCTCATCCAGCCACTTGTTGGTGACCGTCGCGGACGCGCCCTGCGTGTGCTCGAGCACGTACTCCTCGACCGCGCGCCGAGCGATCCCCTGCGCGAAGGGCGGCACGCGGAGAATCCGCACCTCGGCATCCGGCGCCCACGGGAGCCCCGCGACGCCGTCTTCCTCGATCCAGGGAATGTCTTCCGGCCTGACCCCTCCCGTCCCCGCGAGGAGCACGTTGCAAGGCGCAAGTCGCACGAGATTGTCGGCTTGGCTGCCGAGCTCGGTGCGTTCGATGCGATGGGCGCCGTGCCGCGCCAGCACCAGCAGCGAGGGCTTGATCTCCTCGGCCCACTGCATGACCACCTGGAACGGCTTGCCGACCAGGATCTGTGTCTTGAGCGGTACGTCCGGGAACTCCTGCGCCATGACTTCGGCGCGCTTCAGATTCGCCTGGCACAACTTGAGCAGACCCTTGTCGATGATGTTGTTGTGCAGCTCCTCCTGCTCCTCGAACTTGAAGACTTTGGACGCTTGGTAGGAGAGCACATCCTTGATGTTGTGAAACACGACGTGGTGATACTCCACGTCGAACGCGCTGCACACGTACAGCGAGCCGCCGAACGCCTGCGCCAGCTCGAGCGCCAGGCGCATCGCCCGATAGCTGTAGGACGACCCGTCCACGCACACCAGGAGGCGCCCGCCGGCGAACGGCCGATCGTCCCGGATCAGCAGGATGTCCTTCTCGATCCCCCGCAGCACGCGCGACACCACGCCGCCGAGCTGCGAGTACGGCTGGCGGCCCAGCCCGTGCGCGCCGATCGCCAGCAGGTCGTACTGCCGGCCTGACGAGCCGGCGAGCCGCGCCGC
>Ga0137403_10009890_pt1 | contig 10582 bp, 10 predicted proteins | sample CZOMad2_1_16fung_FD_122057 | JGI IMG/M metagenome (GOLD analysis project Ga0137403, IMG submission 122057) | Vadose zone soil fungal communities from Angelo Coast Range Reserve, California, USA - CZOMad2_1_16fungal (Hybrid Assembly) | ecosystem: Environmental > Terrestrial > Soil > Vadose zone... | reverse complement strand
ACCTTCGATGACAACAGTTCAGCCTCGCCCCGCTGCGGAAAAAGGGGGTAAACTCAGTGCCGGCATCGGTGATGCCGGATTCCCTTGCACGCCCTTCACACGACACCGCGGCTATTTCGCAGCACTCACAATAGCGATTCCCCATGGGCCGCTGCCGACTTTGATACGCTTCAATTCTTTGCGCATTTTTAGATCGACAACCGACACGTCGTCCGAGGCGCCATTTGCTGTGTAAAGCTTCGATCCATCTGGACTGAGCGCGATGCCCCAGGCACGGTTTCCAACTGGAATTTTCTCCGTCAGTTCGTTCTTCTCTGTATCGACGACCGCGACTGCGTTTCCTCGACCGGTCGAGACATAAAGCTCTTTTCCGTCTCCCGAAATTGCGCTGCCCATTGGCAATGAGCCGGTCGGCAACTTGATTTTTGACAACAATTGGTGCGACCTGGCATCGACAACGGCAACGTACCCGCCGCTTTCGCACGCGACGTAAACGCGGGAACCGTCCGGCAGAAATGCGACCGATCGGGGTCGCCCACCAACATCAATCTTCGCGATCACGCGCTGCTCGCCAGTCGAAATCGCGAACACCTCGCCTTTGTCTTCACAAGTGACATAGACTTCGCCATTCACCGGGTTCACGCCCACGCCCTCCGGTTCGGCCGACACTTTTATTTTTCCGCGAGGTTGGCCCGAATCGAGATCCACAATCAAAGCGCTCGCATCATCCTCATTTGCGATGAACGCGAATTTTCCGTCTCCGGAAATTGCAAATTGCTCCGGATCGGACCCAACATGCCATCGATCGGCGAGCTTTCGCGCGACGGGGTCAATTACTCCCAGGCCATCCGCTGTCTTGTCCGCAGGCGCGCGCTCGGTATCTACGCCCGGCGTCATGCGCGGGGAGCCGCTCAACGTGACCAGGATGAGCCTGCCATCCGGCGTCGCGTGAATTCCGCGTGGTCTCTTGCCTACCCCGAAAGTTGCGACAACAGCATCCGTCGCGCCGTCAATGACACTTACATCCCCCGATCGTTCGTTGCTAACATACACGAAATAGTTCGGCGATTTGGCCGGAGCGGCCAGCGTGATACTGACAGCTGCAGCATAGCTAATCGCCAGAGTGCTGAATCTCATATCCTGCCAGCTACATCTCACCGGCTCAGTGAGCAAGTCCGCTCGCGTTGCCGAAGTTCAAAATTGGACGTTCGGTGTTCGTTGTTCGACGTTTGCTTCAATGCAAACCCATGACAAGCTTTTCACTCCCGGACCAGTTGAGGTTTCGCCGAAGACCTGGGCCGCGTTTTCACGCCCGATAATTGGCCATCGCGGCGAAGATTTTAAGAATCTTTACCGAGCGATTTATCCAAAGCTGCAAATATTGTTCGGCACGAAGCAGCCGGTGTTTCTTTCTACCTCCTCTGCCTGGGGCGTGATGGAAGCTTCAATCCGAAACTTGGTCGATCGGGGCGTGCTTTGCTGCATGTGCGGAGCGTTCTCCGACAAATGGTTCGATGTCGCGAAGCGCTGCGGAAAAAATGCCGAGCCTCTGCAGGTTGATTGGGGAAAGCATATCGACCACAAAATCGTCGATCGACAATTAGCGACCGGAAAATTCGACACCGTCACCTTGATCCACAACGAGACCTCAACCGGAGTAATGAATCCACTCGGGGAGATTTGCAGTATTCTCGCGAAATATCCCGACGTCGCGCTCGTTGTCGATACCGTTTCGTCATTTTCCGGAGTGAAAATCGATATGGACGCGCTCGGTATCGACGTAATGTTGACCGGCGCGCAAAAGGCGCTCGCGCTTCCGCCGGGTTTTTCGTTGTTTTCCGTCTCGGAAAAAGTATTCGCCCGCGCCGAGAAGGTTCCCAACCGCGGATTTTATTTCGATTTCCTCGAATTCAGGAAACAACAGGCGCAATGGATGACGCCCAGCACGCCCAGCATCGCGCATATTCACGCGCTGCAATCAAAGCTCGACGAAATTTTGGAGGAAGGCCTCGATGCGCGCTTTGATCGGCACGTGCGCACGAATGCGCTTGTGCACGATTGGGTTCGCCGCGCTGGATTCGATTTCTTCGCTGAGGAAGGATTCCGCTCAAAAACGCTTACCTGCGTGAAAAATAATCGAGACATCGACCCGCTAAAACTTGCGAGCGATTTGCGGTCAAAACATCATCTCGTCATCGACCCTGGCTACGGTAAGATCCGGGGCAAAACCTTTCGCCTCTCTAATATGGGCGACGAAACCGAGGAAACCGTTTCACATCTGCTCGCGTGTCTTGACGACGTTTTGTAGCGGGTCTGTTGCCGCAACGAAGAATGCACGCGGGTTAAGATGCGACAATTTTGTTCGCGCCTCGCCACAGCGTAGCTTCCTATTGTAGCTTGTCTTTCATCTTTGCTTTATGTCTGCAATCGAAGCCTCTGGCCTGACCAAAGTCTATCGTACCTACCGGAAAGAGCGCGGTCTCTGGGGTTCCATCAAGGGCTTGGTCTGGCGACGCTACGATGAAACGCGCGCAGCCGACCAAGTCTCCTTTCAGATCGAGGAGGGCGAGTTTGTCGGCTTTCTCGGCCCGAACGGAGCGGGCAAAACCACCGTGCTCAAGATGCTGTCAGGCTTGCTGAACCCGACCTCAGGTGATGCGCGTGTGCTCGGCTTTGTTCCGTGGGAGCGGCGCAACGAAATGAAAAGACAGTTCAGCCTGCTGATGGGACAAAAGAACGCGCTCTGGTGGGACCTGCCCGCGCAGGAATCACTCGAGCTCAACCGCGCCATCTATGGGATCGATCGCGGCCGATTCAAAAAGGTTGTCGATGGATTATCGGAACTTCTAGAAGTGCAGGACAAAATGAACGTGATGGTGCGTGAACTCTCGTTAGGCGAACGGATGAAAATGGAGCTGATCTCCGCGCTCATTCACGAGCCGCGCGTGCTTTTTCTCGACGAACCGACAATTGGGTTGGATGTCGTCAGTCAAAAACGTGTCCGCGAGTTTTTGCGCGTTTACAACGAGGAACATCGAATCGTTACCCTGCTGACGAGCCATTATATGCAGGATATCGAAGAGTTGTGTCATCGCGTTCTCGTGATTGATCATGGCAAAATTTTCTTCGACGGTCCCCTTGCCCAGATCATCGACCGATTTTCCGGGCATAAAATTCTCAGTCTCACTTTCGCGAAAGAGGCGATGCGCGACCTTTCGGAGTTCGGTGAAGTGACTGAGCAAACACCTGTTTCAGTGCAACTGAAAGTTCCACGGGCAAAAGTCACCGAGACATGCCGGCAACTCCTGGAAGCATGCGATGTCAGCGACATCAACGTCCAGGAAGTGCCGGTCGAAGAAGTGATCCGCCAACTTTTCGGCGAACGGCGAGAGAATCACCGCGCAGCTAGTCTCGCTATCGCGGAAGCTGCGCATGTAGGCTAACTGTTTCGCACAGGCAGAAAGCTGGATAACTGTCGAGTCTTTTGGAGTCTCCAGTTTGTAGGGGAAGCTGTCAGCTTCCCCTACAGAAAGCTGCGCAAAATGCTTCTTTCCATGGCTTCGGCAAATGTGGAATACCGGGGACTCCAACCGAGGCCACGCAGTTTCGCATTGCTCACACGCTTGTTGCTATCACCGCGCTTGCGCTGCCCTTCCCGCTTTTTAACCGGCGGGAGCGGACGATTCAACGTCTCAGCCAACCACCGATAACATTCGCTTTGCAAAATCGGTTGATCGTCAACCACATTATAGATCTCCCGCGCCGGTGATGGTCGATTCAGCAAGAGAAAAAGTGCCGCTGCAATATCGTCCCGATGGATTTGGTTAACAAATCGATCGTTCCTCGGATCAATTATCGCTTCGCCCGCCAGAAATTTGCTCAGGAGCGCCGAGCGTCCTGGTCCATAAATGCCAGCAAGCCGCGCGACGATGCCACCGTGGCCGAGCACGAGTTCTTCTGTCTCAAGCAGTATTCGACCCGTCTCGCGCGCCGGTTTCGTCTGGCTTTCTTCGGTGACCCACGAGCCATCACGTTGCGCATAAACGCTCGTGCTGCTCGTGAACAGAATCCTCGATCCATCAAATCGATCGAGAAGATTACGTGCCCCGTTCAAGTAGATTTGCCGGTAAGCATCGGCGTCACCGCCGCCTGAGCTGGCGCAGTGGATTATCGCGTCAAACACTCCCGCCTGGACAGAAATCCGAGCTTCGTCTGTGATATCGATCCCGTAAACGGGATACGGTTTAGCGGCTAACTTCGCCGCCGATTCCGCGGACTGCGTCCAGCCTTCTACCGACCAGCCGGCGGCATCGAATAAATCGGCGGTTGCTTGCCCAACATAACCGCACCCGGCGATCAAGATTCGCGGCATGACTAATAATTTTCACGCTGTTGCGGCCGCGATTTCAATTTCTTCAAAGATGTTTTTCTGAATGGCACGGACTTGTTTGAGACGAATCAGTTCCAAGAGCGCAAGAAAAGTTACGACTACTTCTATGCGCGATACGGCGGCCCCGAACAAATCGGAAAAACGAATAGGAACACCGGTTGCCACGCGCCGCAAAATCGTGTAGATCTTCTCCGAAACACTAAAACGTTCGCCGAAAATCTCCTGCACGTCCTGCCGCGCCTCTATCTTCTTGATCACCGCTTGGAACGCGTTGATCAGTTGAAAGATTCCGACCTCTCCCAGGCGAAGGGATTCCTGCAAAGCTGGAGCTGGGCCTCCTTCTCGTGCGAAGATGCGCTCTTGTTCCAGTTCACGCTGATGCAATTCCGCGGCCGCCTCCTTGAATTTTTTGTACTCGATCAGTTGCCGGATTAAATCCCAGCGGGGATCATCTTCCTCAGCGTCTTCTCTAGGCGGTTGCTGATCGACAGGCAGCAGGCTCCGGCTTTTAAGGTAAATGAGGTTTGCTGCCATCACGATGAATTCGCCGGCAAGTTCGATATTGAGCTCCTTGAAAGCCTGAAGATATTCGAGGTACTGGCGAGTGATGCGCTCGATCGAAATGTCGTAGATATCGATCTCGTCCTGTTTGATCAGGTAAAGCAGGAGGTCGAGCGGTCCTTCGAAGACTTCGAGCTTGACCTTGTAATCGGCTTCCATGCTTCGCCTGCGACTTTAGGCAGGCGAATGCACAAAGTAAACGGCGGCGACCGAACAACCAGCGGTCGCTATTGGGCGGGGACGTGCCGGTGGATCCAGACGCTGTTCACGAGGCCGAGTCCAAACATGATCATCAGCACAAACGAGCCGCTATAGCTGATCAATGGCAAGGGCACGCCGGTAATTGGTAACAGCGCAATCGTCATCCCCATATTCTGGAAGATATGGGTGAAAATGAGCGCTGTCATTCCAACGACCAGGAGCAAGCCCAGTTGATCGCCTGCAAAAAAAGCTACGAAAAGACATGTCAGCAGAAGCAAGATGAACGCGCCGATGAGAACCACTCCTCCGATAAATCCCCATTGCTCGCCGATGGCGGAGAAAATGTAATCGTTGTGCACAGCGGTCGCCGGGAGAAAGCCCAGCTCGACTTGCGTGTTTGGCGCCTTAAATCCTTTTCCCGACCAACCGCCCGAGCCAATTGCAATGAGCGATTGATTGATTGCCCAGGCAGACCCTTGTTTGTCGATATCGGGGTGAGTGAAGGCCGTGATCCGTTGTTGCTGGTACGGCTTTAGCCCAAGATTAATCGCGATTGGGATAAATGCGATGCCGATAAGAACGATGCAAATTAAGTAGCGCAACGGAAGGCCGCCAACGAACAACACCGCCAGGAGCACGGGTATCCAAATGATGACTTCGCCGATATCTGGCTGCATCAAAATCAAAAGGCAGGGCGCGCCAACAATTGCCCCGCTGAGCAACAACCGCAGCATTGGAGCCATGTCGCGAAATTGAGTCAAGAACAGCGCCAAAACCAGGATCCCGGAGACAACCGCAAGTTGCGCGGGTTGAAAATTGATCGGCCCCAAGTGGAGCCAACTGCGCGCTCCGTAAACTCTGGTTCCGATAAATTTCGTCATGATCAAAAAGACAATGCCGGCAAGATACATCGGCAGCGCGCCCCAGCGGATCCAGCGATAGTCAACCAGGCTGGCGACCATAAAGGCCAACAGACCGACCGCGACCCAATCCGCCTGCCTTCGCCAGAAATCTCCCGCGTAATCGCCGTGCATGTAAGTCGCGCTGTAGATTGCCACCACCCCAAAAATGGCCAGCGCCAGCATGTTGACCAGCAGAAGCCAGTTTTGGCCGAGCAATTTTCTAAGGAAGGGCGTCATGCTGTTTGATCTCGCTCAAACTTCCAAGGTCTCCACCCGGAAGTCAGAACGATTATACGCAACTCATGATCTTCGCAAAACTGAGCCGGCTGTTTGGAAAAGGAGCTTTCGGATTACCAAGGCCAGATGTGGGCGACTTCGAGCGGAGCCGCCTGCCGTGGAGACGCCCACGATGTGTCGCTCTAAGCGCCAGCGAACGTGGAGATTATGCCTTAGCACTTTGAGGTTGAAAGATTGCTGTAATCATCTGAAGTCGACCAACTTAGAAGATTTCATCGCAAAAATTAGCGCTTCCCTTGTCACCTCATTTAAAGACCATTAGAGTAGTCTCCACTTGTTTCGATTTAGAGGGGCTCAGATGGCCAAAAAGACAAAGAGAAAGACCAAACGGAAGCTCGCGCACCCAAAACTGCCGATGCAAGGACAGTTGAATTTGCGGCACGAGGCAACGCACTTCGATTTGCGGCCAATCTTTGATGGTTTAAATGAACGGTATTTTCGCGGGCGTCTTCGCGGTTACAAAGTGACGTGGGGCCGCCGGCGAAAGCATCGTCCGAGAGAATATTTCATCTTTGGCACGATCCAGGAAGAAGACCGCGTTATCCGAATCAACCCGGCGCTCGATCAACCTTTTGTGCCGCCATGGTTTCTGCGGTACGTGCTCTATCACGAGATGTTGCATTCTGTGGTGCCGGATGAGACCCTGTCACAAGGTCGCCGCCGAGTTCATACGGAAGAATTCAACCGCCGAGAGCGCGAATTTCCAAGCTACCGGCGCGCCCGACGCTGGGAACAAGAAAATCTCTCGCGTTTTTTGCGCTAGGCCGCAGCTTCAGTGCGTTTCCGCAGCTGGCGTCTGGAACGACCTTTCAGACGGCGATGGCGTCGTCGCTACGTTCTTTTTGATCAGGTACCAGAGCGTTGTCGCGAGTAGCAGGGAGATCAACTTCGCGCGCCAGTTTGTCAGGATCAGTTTCTTCATAATTGCTGTGCAACAAAATTTCCGCGATACGCTGGCGGAATGTTTCCGGAGTGAAATTGCGCTCGATTCGCCTCCGGTAACAAATGGAAATGGCACCCGTCTCTTCGGAGACAACCACGGCCACCGCGTCCGATTCCTCGGTGATCCCCAAGCCGGCGCGATGACGTAACCCCAAGCTGCGGTCCAGCGTTTCCCGCTGACTCACAGGAAAAATGCATGCCGCGGCTGCAACCCGTCCGTTGCGGACGATCACTCCACCGTCGTGGAGAGCGGACTTTGGATGGAAGATCGACAGCATGAGCTCGACGGAGAAATCGCCATCGATTGTCACCCCGGTTTCCTCGTAAACGCGAATAGAGGTGTCGCGCTCCAGCGCGATGAGTGCACCGAATTGTTTGTTCGCCAGTTGCGTCACGGCCTCGGCCAGATCGTGCACCGTCTCGCGTTTTTCGCTCGTTAGCGAGAAAATTGGATGTCCGCCGAGCGCGGCCAGCCCGCGCCGCAGTTCCGGCTGAAAAATCACTACCAGCGCGACTGCGAGGAAAACTGAAAAACTTCGAACAATCCAGCCGATCACAACAAGGTTCAACAGGGTCGAGATTAATGTCAGTGTCAGAAAAACGATCGCCAGTCCGGTCAGGACTTTCGCGCCGCGCGTCCCGCGAAAATAAAGATAGCCGTAGTAGATGGCCACGCTCAGCAAAATGATTTCGAATGCGCTGCGCCATCCTCTGGCCCAGAGATGGATGAGTTGATCAATCATTTGGTCCTTTGAAGAACTGCTTCTGTCACCCGTAACGCATTTACATTTTCTTTCACATCATGAACGCGGAACACGTCCGCGCCCCGCGCGCGCGAAAGCGAAGTCAACGCTACCGCAGGCGCGAGCCGATCGCTGATCCCTGATGAGCCGGTCACTTTCGCGAGAAAAGATTTGCGGGAGATACCAACCACGAGCGGCCGATCATGTGCGCGAAGCCGGTCAGGCTGCGCGAGCAACTCGAGATTGTGCTCAAGCGTTTTTCCGAAACCGATTCCCGGATCAAACGCAATCGCCATGGGGTCAATACCGCACTCTAGGGCGCGCGCATACTGTTGTCGAAAGAAATCAGCCACTTCCGAGACGACATCGTCATATCGCGGTTCGAGCTGCATGGTTTGTGGGGTTCCCTGCATATGCATAACGATGAAAGCCGATTTGTTTTCGGCAACCAGTGGCATCATCCTTTTGTCACCTCGTCCACCAGTGACGTCGTTCACGACCGAAGCGCCTGCTTCAATCGCCGCGCGCGCAACCTGAGCCTTTGACGTGTCGATCGAAATGATCGTATCGATCCTCGCGCGTAATTCTTCGATCACCGGAATCACGCGGCTCAGTTCTTCTTCTGCGGCGACGGATTTGGCGCCGGGTCGCGTCGATTCGCCACCAACATCAATGATTTGCGCGCCTGCTGCAGCCATTCTCAGCCCGTGCTCGACTGCTTTTTCCGCCGTGAAAAATTTCCCACCGTCGGAGAATGAATCCGGAGTAATGTTCAAAATGCCCATGACTAGTCCCTGCCGGGAAAGATCGAAAATGCGGTCGCCGATTTTCCAGAGCCTCCCACCCATCATGGGTGAGACTATCACAGGACGTGGATTATTCGAAGTGTAGCCGCCTCGCCCTTTCGAGGCGCCCTTGGCAGCGTATTGCTCGCGGTGGCACGGCGACACAGCGCCGTCGCTACAACATTATTTTTTTCGCGAATAACGTCCCATTAGCTCGCCTTGGGCGACGACATGACCTTTCATCGCTGCATCCAGTTGGCCGCGTTTTGCGCCGAACGGTAAATCCAGCTCGCGATCGAGCGCGAAAATCTTGAAGTAATAACGATGCGTCCCCGAGGGCGGACAGGGGCCGCCGTAACCCGATTTGCCGAAGTCATTTGTCCCTTGCACGCCTTTCGGCGCGCTGCCCTCTCCCACAGCACCGGTATGCGGCGGGATATTCCAAACCATCCAATGTGAGAACAATCCACCTGGCGCATCCGGATCATCAACAATCAAGGCTAAGCTCTTTGCTTCGGAAGGAATATTCGCAATTTGCAACGGCGGACTGGTATCCGCACCGTCACACGTAAATTTTGATGGAATGTTTGCACCTTCTTGAAAAGCGGAACTTGTGATCTTCATCTTGGCTCCTCCTGCGGCGAACGAAGCCATTGCCGCCAGTGCAATCGCAAATGCGCCGGCGATAATTGCTCTTGGCATTATTCTACCCTCCCGTTGAAATCCGCGTTACATCGACAATAACTCGACGACATTGTTTCGCTGCGATGGCTTCAAACGGACGTAAGATTCACCAACAAATCCTCGCCCTTCTGGCCCGGAAAGATTACCGGCCACTCGATAAGAATGAACTGGCGAAAACGCTCGGGCGAAAGAGCGGCGTTCGTATGGGCTTAAACCAGGCGTTGCGCGAGTTGGAACGCGCCGGGGAGATCGCGCGGATCCGCAAAAATCGATATGTCCTGCCAGCTGAGGCGGATCTTGTTGCCGGCAAGTTATCGATTCATCAAGCCGGCTACGGTTTTCTCACTCCAGAAAAACCGGGCGAGCCGGATATTTTCATCGCGGCGGAAAATACGGGCACAGCCATGCACGGTGACCGCGTAGTTGCTCGCATCTCGCAGGATGCACCCTACGGGCGCATCAGAGGACGGCGCGAAGGACGCGTAATTCGAATTCTGGAGCGGGCTCACGATACAATCGTTGGGACGCTGCAACATTCGCGCAATTTTTATTATGTTGTTCCGGATGATCCCCGACTCGTCCACGACGTGTATGTGCGTCCTCAGCAGGCCGTCGCTACGCTAGGCGACAAGGTCGTCGTGCGTCTCGAGGCTTGGGAATCGCGTCATGTCAATCCAGAAGGCGAAATCATCGAAGTGCTCGGGTCGGCGTCAGCGCCGGGCGTCGATATGCTGTCGATCATCCGGAAATATCATCTGCCAACGGAATTTCCGAGAGATGTTTTGCAACAAGCGAACGGGATTTCCGAAAAAATTGACGCACGCCAGATCGATGGGCGCGAGGATTTGCGCAACGAATTTATCGTCACCATCGATCCCGATGATGCGCGTGATTTCGACGACGCTATTCATGTCGAGAAGGTCGCCAACGGCGGCTGGCATCTTGGGGTGCACATTGCCGATGTTGCCGCTTACGTAGAGCCCGGCGGCGCGCTGGATCGAGAAGCCCGCCATCGCGGAAACAGCGTTTATCTCCCGGACCGCGTGGTCCCGATGTTGCCGGAGCGGTTGAGCAATG
>Ga0137403_10009889_pt1 | contig 10583 bp, 7 predicted proteins | sample CZOMad2_1_16fung_FD_122057 | JGI IMG/M metagenome (GOLD analysis project Ga0137403, IMG submission 122057) | Vadose zone soil fungal communities from Angelo Coast Range Reserve, California, USA - CZOMad2_1_16fungal (Hybrid Assembly) | ecosystem: Environmental > Terrestrial > Soil > Vadose zone... | reverse complement strand
ACGGGGCGACTTTCAGCCCTTCGATTTTGGCCTTCTCAGTATCCATGGTGAGCATGAATGGCTCCTTGCTGAACGCCGAGGGAACGCCTTCCCACTGGATCTCGGTCCCGGTCTCCGGCTTGCCGCTCAGAGCGGCATCGAGCTTCAAGGTCACTTCGGGGTTCTTGGCGTCGGAGAGGGCTACCAGGAGTTCCTTGGAGCGGCAGGCGGGCTTGGCCTCCACTAGCGTGCCTTTGAGTTTCGGTACCGCCGCGCTTTTCAGTTTGGATTCGAAATATTGGTCGCCGTTAGCATCGCTCAATTCCTTTCGGACCCCCATCCACAGCGCGAGCTGCGGATTGGTCTTGGCGAACTCAGCTTCTTTTTCGGCGGCGATTTCACTCGCGGTTTTCAGCTTGAAATCCGCGGGCGGGAGCGGCGATTGCACCGCCAGCTGCTTCAACTGATCCAGGCCCTCGTCGCTGCCGTGGAAATTCGTATAGACCGTGCGCACGTACTTGTCGATATCCTGCCGCGCTTTCGGATCCGCAATACCGCCTTTCGCCGGGTCCAGGGCCGCGGCGCGCGCATACTCGTAAATAGCGTGCGCGACTTTCTCCGGCTTGGCGGTCTGCTGGCAACGCAGCGCCCCCGCCAGCGCCAGGGCGATCTGCGCACTCTCGGGATAATCCTGTAGAGCCTTCGTATACGCTGTCTCCGCTGCCGCGCAGTTGTTGGGATCTTTTGGATTGGGCGCCATGGCGGCGTTACCGGGGACCATGGCAATGTACGCCATGGCTCCCTTGGCCACGGTGTCGAGCTGGGTGCGGGCCTCGCTCCATTGCGCATCGGTGGTCGCCGCCGGCTTGTTCGCGGCCGTGAAATATGTCGGCGTGAAGTCCAGCAACTGGCGCGCGGCCTTCTGGCCGGTGGCTAGCTGGTCGGCGTTGGGGTTCGGCGTCTTTTGTACGTTAAGCGCCGTCAGGTAGAGCACCGCGATCACTTGCTGGGGAGCCTTGAACGCCGTATTGAGATCTTTCGCAAGCAACTGCGCGGCCGTGTCGACTACCTTTGCCGGCTGGTTGGTGCCGTTGTAGGCCGAGATGTAGAAGAACGCCCGGTCATCTTTGAAATCGGTTTCGGGATATTTCTGCGTCCAGGAATCCAGGTCCTGGAGCAGCTTGGCCGGGTTGCTGTTGTCTTTGATCACCTCGTTGTACAAGTCGTATTCGGCCCGATCCTTGGGCTTCTTTTCGGGCTGGGCCGACTCAGCCGCCTGCGCGCGGGCATCCTGGGCCGTCACCGCCATCAGGAGCATACAGAGTACAGCGACAGCCGTCGCGCCGGGGGTTCTCAAAAATTTGTGCGCGGTCAAGAACACTTTCAAAATTGGATCGAGCACCTAACGCCTCCTGATGGTTTCCGCTGTATTTGGAACTTGATGGGCCGTATCCGCCGCCCCAACGGTTTGCTGCCTCCGATGGGCACTTGCGGAGTATAGCCGAACGACGCTAGGGGCGCAACACATTATGGACGCCGCGGAGTGGCATTTAGTTCCGCGCCGCGGGTGGGGGCCCGTTCCCGCCCGATCTAATGCCTCGGGTCCGACAAAGCAGTCGTGCCCCGCCTGCCCCGCAAGGCGCGCGTGCTAGAATTCCCCATCCGCATGCGCTACCTCGATCTTGGGGTGATCCTCTTCTACCTGGCCGGCATCACCTGGTTTGGCGCGCACTTTCGCGGCACGCGAAAGAGCCTGAAGGATTACTTCCTGGGAGGGCGCACCACGCCCTGGTGGGCCATCAGCCTCTCCATAGTTTCCGCCGAAACCAGCACGCTGACCGTCGTCGGAACCCCGGCGCTGGCCTTCGCGGGCAACCTCGGATTTCTACAGATCGTCTTCGGCTACCTGCTGGCGCGCATCGTCATTTCCGTGCTGCTGCTGCCCCATTATTTCCGCGGCGAGATGTATACGGCTTACGAGCTGATGCGCCGCAGATTTGGCGAGCGCACGCGGAAATTGACGGCGCTGATCTTCCTCGTCACCCGTGCGCTGGCTGAAGGCGTGCGCGTGTTTGCCATCTCCATCGTGATCTCGATTGTGCTCGACGTACCGGAAATCCCGGCGATCCTGCTGATTGTGGCGCTCACCCTCTTCTATACCTTCGAGGGCGGCATGACGGCCGTGATCTGGACCGACGTGATCCAGATGGCGCTTTATGTTCTGGGGGCGATTGTCAGCTTCTTTGTCATCCTCTACCAGATTCCGGGCGGCTGGCCGCACGTAGTGGCAGTAGCGGCGCCGGCGGGCAAATTGCAAATCTTCGATTTCGATTTCAGCTTTACGATGCAATATTTTGCGCGACCGTATACTTTCTGGGCCGGGCTGCTCGGTGGATGCTTCCTCACCACGGCAAGCCATGGGACTGACCAGTTGATCGTGCAGCGGCTATTGAGCGCGCGTAACGAAGCGCAAAGCCGCGCTGCCCTCCTGGGGAGCTGGTTTCTGATTTTCTTCCAATTCGGATTATTCCTGCTCATCGGGATCGCTCTGTTCGTGTATTACGGCGACGCTCACTTGGCTCCGCCGGCCAAGCTGGACCGTATCTATCCGCAGTTTGTCTGGCAGAATCTCTCGCCGGGAATTGCAGGCCTGGTGATTGCCGCCGTTGTGGCAGCGGCCATGGCGAATCTCAGCGCCGCACTGAACTCGCTCGCGTCGACCACTGTCATGGATTTCCTGCGGCCTCTGACCCGCTCGGCAGGCCCGGATGACGATGCGCGATTTCTCCGCTGGGCGCGATTCGCCACCGTTTTCTGGGCGCTGGTGCTGGTGGCCATCGGCATTGTGGCGCGGCATTGGGGATCGGTGCTCGAATCGGGGCTGTCGATTGCCTCGATTACGCTGGGTTTGCTGCTCGGCGTGTTTCTGCTCGGAGTGCTGACGCGCCGCGTAGGCCAAAATGCAGCGTCGTTCGGCGTGCTCGGCGGTCTGGCAGTCATTCTTTATGTGCGCGGATTTACTCCCATCGCCTGGACCTGGTGGGTGTTGATCGGCAGCGTCAGCACCTTCGCGGCGGGATATGCGGCATCATGGTTCGAGCGGCCTGAACCGGCGGCGAGCGGGCCGAAGATATGACGCTTTCCAAACAGCAGGGCAACAAGAATGTTGCGGCGCCTACGGTGGAGTTGCTGCGCGACCTGGGGCTGTGGAGCGCCGTAGCCATAGTGGTGGGCACCGTGATCGGCAGCGGGATCTTTCTCGTGCCACGCACCATGATCCAGCGTGTAGGATCGCCCGAAATGGTGTTCGTGGTTTGGGTGGTCGGCGGCCTGCTCTCGCTCGCCGGTGCGCTCAGCTATGCGGAACTGGCCGCGGCCATGCCCGAGGCCGGCGGAGAGTACGTCTATCTGCGCGAAGCCTACGGGCCGGTGTGGGGATTTCTCTATGGCTGGACGCAAATGTGGGTCGCGAAAAGCGGCTCCATCGCCACACTCGCCACGGCATTTTTTTATTACCTGACGAATTTTTTGCCGCAATTGAACGGAGTTTTGCTGGTGGTGCCGCTGCCTATCGGAGCCCACGGCGCGCCGCTCGATATACGCTACGGCCAGATATTTGCCATGGCGCTAATCCTGTTTCTCGCGGCCGTCAACTATTTCGGAGTCAAGCTGGGAGGCGAAGTCCAGGTGGGAGTCACGGTGGTCAAAGTGGCGCTCATACTGTTCATCATTCTGGCGGGCCTGGGTTGGGGCCATCGGGCGGTTGAGGCGGCCCCTATGCCAGGAACAGCCCTCAGTTTCGCCGGTTTCTTCGCCGCGATGGTGGCGGCGCTGTGGGCGTACGACGGCTGGAACAACGTCAGCATGGTGGCGTCGGAAATCCGCGAGCCCCAGCGCAATCTGCCGCTTGCCCTCATTTGGGGCACGCTCGCCGTTGTAATCATTTACATTCTGGCGAATGCCGCGTACTTTTACGTGCTCACTCCTCACGAAGTCGCCGCGAGCAGCCGCGTGGCGGCCGATATGATGCGGCGGATTCTAGGAAGCGCCGGAGCCGATGTGGTCTCGGTGGCGGCCATGATCTCCATTTTCGCCGCGCTGAACGGATCTATTCTTTCGGGTGCGCGCGTGCCTTACGCGGCGGCGCGAGACGGCTACTTCTTTCGCTCCATGGCTCACGTCAACGCGCAGTATCACACCCCCGGCGTGTCCATATTGAGCCTCAGCGCGTGGGCCGCGGTGCTGGTGCTCTCCGGCACGTACGACCAGCTCTTCACATATGTGATCTTCGCCAGCTGGCTGCTTTACGGCATGACCACAGCCGCGGTTCTGGTTCTCCGCAGGAAGCGTCCCGATCTCGCGCGGCCCTATCGCACGTTAGGGTATCCTGCCGTACCAGTACTATTTGTCGCGATCGCGCTGTGCCTCGTTATTTCCACGCTGTTTGACTCGCCGCGTGAATCGCTGTTGGGCCTGGTCCTGATTTTCGCGGGGTTACCCTTTTATTTTCATTGGCGAAAACAGCGCACGTCACCGCGGTAGCCAGAAGCCAGCAAAACGGCCTGGCGGCCCACGCCTCCATTTTGTTCTGAATTCAGAACAAAATACTTGAAATGTTAACCAAAGTAGGATAAAAAGGCAACAGCACTGGTCATGCGCAACGCCACTTTTGTTCTGCTTGCAGAACAGACGGCGCCCACCAGCCTGCCAAATTTTTTCCGGGGGGCAAGATGGACGTTACTAAGATCCTTACAGAATTGCGTCAGGAACGCGAACAGATTGAAGAGGCGATTATGAGCCTGGAGCGTCTGGCGCGAGGGCGGGGCCGCCGTCGCGGACGGCCACCGTCCTGGATGTCGGAACTGGACAAGAAACGCGGGCGCCCGCCGGGCAGCAAGAACAAGAGTACGAGCTTACAAAAAGCCGTCGGCCTGGCCTGAGTCGAGCGCGCAGCACGTCAGTGGTACAGCAGATATTTCTCGCGCAAAGGGAGAAATGTCTGCAGCGTGTCTTGTTGCTTCTGGCGAATCGCCTGCGGATCATCACCCGCGGCGAGAGAGCGCAGGGTTTCTTGGCTGCCGATCAGCTGGCGGTTGAGTTCGAGCGAGATCCTGCCGGGATACAGTTTCAGCAGCGCCGCGGCGATCTCGAGCCCCAGGCGCGCAGAGTCGAACGATTCCCGGTTGGTGACGGTAAACCTGATCCCCTCGATTTCCATCTTCGCCAGGTGCGACTCCGAGGGCTGGAATCGCACGGGATAAAAGCGTACGCCCGGAATCCATCGCTGATTGAGATAGGCCGCCAACTCCGGCCCTCGAATAAAGTCCGCCCCAATCATTTCAAATGGTGCATCTGTTCCCCGTCCCACGGAATAATTCGACGAATACTCGAGTAACGCCACGCCCGGATAGAGCAGCGCAGCGGTGAGGCTGCGGATATTGGGCGACGGATTCACCCACGGCAATCCCGTGGAATCGAACCAGTCGCCGCGCTCCCACCCCTTCATCCGTACTACCGTCAGGTCGGCGCCTAGATGATTTTCGGCGTTGAATAACGCGGCCAGTTCGCCCATGGTCATGCCGTGCCGCAGGGGCAATGGAAAATATCCGATGAAAGACAATTTGTCCCGGTCCAGCAAGGGCGGCTCGACGTGCACTCCCGTAAGCGGATTGGGCCGGTCCAGCACGTAATAGGGAATCTTGGCTCGGGCCGCCTCCTCCATCGCGTACGCCATGGTCGAAACGTATGTGTAGAATCGCGTGCCGATATCCTGAATATCGAAGACCAACGCATCGATGCCCCTGAGCATTTCGGGCGTGGGACGGCGGTTCTTGTCCGCAAACAGGCTCCAGACCTTGATGCCATTTTTCGCATCCACGGAATTGCCGATGCCTTCGCGGTCTTCCTTACCGGCAATTCCGTGTTCCGGGGAATAGAGCGCGGACACCTGGACGCCGGCGGCGAGCATCCGGTCCAAGTTACGGCTGCCCTCGCGATCAATGCCGGTTTGATTCGTTATCAGCCCGATTCGTTTCCCCTGGAGCGCCCGAAATCCTTCCTCCTCCCAAACGTCGAGCCCCGTGCGCACCTGGCCATTGCGCGTAATTTCACGATGCACGCCCACGCCGGAGAGCGTTTCGTTGTAGCCGGCGAGGCTCACGCCGGGAGTCTCGATGCCCAGCGATGCCGCGACGATGGTGGCGACCCTTCCCCGCAGCGACGTAATAACCGGGCGCAAATGCGGATGGACGGCATTCGTCAGCAGAATCACGTAGGTATTCGACCGCGGATCGAGCCAGAGCGACGTCCCCGTGAATCCGGTGTGGCCATACGAGCCGATGGGAAACAGCTCACCGCGCTCGCCGGAGAAGGGCGAGTCGACATCCCATCCCAGACCGCGCAAGATTGGCTGATCGGGCGGACTCTCCGGCGACGTGAATTTTTCGATGGTGAGCGGGCTGAAAATTCGACGGCCCTGCCATGTACCTTTGTCGAGCAACATCTGGCAGAAGCGCGCGAGATCGCCGGCCGTCGAGAACAACCCGGCGTGCCCCGCGACGCCTCCCATGTAGCGGGCCGTCGGATCGTGGACCACGCCGCGCAGGAGCAGGTGATCCTTCTCCAGCATTTCGGTGGGCGCGATCCGCGGCCTTAAGGAATCCGGGGGCTGGAACGCGGTGTCTCGCATATCCAGCGGATTGAACACCGTTCTGGCGGCGTATTGCGGCAGCGTTTCACCGCTCAAGCGGCGGACAATTTCACCCAGCAAAATGAAATTGATGTCGCTATAAACGAAGCGGGCGCCGGGGGGGCCGGCCGGTTTGTCGATCAGCGCGCGGTGAATGCCGGTTTCGTAACCGCTCCAGGTAGGCTCCAGGTCGAGGTCGGGGCGCAGGCCGGAGAAATGCGTCATGAGGTTTCGAACCGTGATATCGCTCTTCCCTCCTTGAAATTCCGGCAGGTATTCGGTCACGCGGTCGTTCAGGCGCAGCTTGCCTTCTTCGAAAAGTTTCATCAGGGCCGAGGTGGTGGCAACTACTTTAGTGAGGGACGCGCAATCGAAGATGGTGTCGTCGGTCATCGGCTCGGGGCGAGGCAACACAGCGCGCTGGCCGTAGGCTTTGCGATAGACAATTTCACCGCCATGGCCCACGACGAGAACTGCGCCGGGAATGCGATCATCCCGGATAGCTTGTCCGATGGCATCGTCCAGCGCAGCCGCCGCCGGGAAGGTGGCGGCCCAGCCGCACGAACAGGCGCCGAGCAGCACCCCGCACAAAATGGACTTCACATGCTCATCATAACGGCTTGTGAACGAACCCGGACCGGCATGCGCGCCTTGTTTTGACTTCCGTTTTGTGGTCTGCTAGCGTACTGAGTCACTTGTACGCAGGCGTTAGAATGTCTTTGAAGAAGAAGACGACCGTGGCGAAAACTACTGGAAAATCCGAACCCGAACCCGCCGTCATTCGCGACGGCCCATCACGCCGCAGGCTGGCGGCGTCCGCTCAGGATGCCGCTGTACTGGCGGCTGCCACGGAGGCGCGCGCCGCGGCGCAGGCTCAATTGAAGGCGTTCGAGCAGGCCGTCCGCCTTTTCCATGCACGAAAATTTGGCGAAGCCCGGGAGCTGTTCGTCAAAGCCAGCAGCGGGCCAAACCGCGAAATGGCCCATAACGCCGTGCTGCACATCCGCATGTGCGATCGCCGGCTGGAAAAACCCTTGGTCGATCTCAAGACCGCCGAAGAACACTACAACTATGCGGTGGCGATGATCAATGCCCGTAATCTTTCTGACGCGCAACAGCATCTCGAGGCCGCTCTGGAACTGGAGCCCAAGGCCGATCACGTGCTTTATGCGCTGGCACTGGCCAAAGGCCTCGCCGGCGACATCGACGGCGCTCACGAGCATCTCAAACGCGCCATCGACCTGGAACCACGCAACCGGATCTCCGCCCGGCAGGACGCGGATTTCGCGACCTTTTCGAGCCAGCCGCAGATTCAGCAGTTGTTGTTCCCGGATAAGACGGGTACCGCATAGCTCCGGCCCGCTACCGGATATCGCGCGCACGGTACGCACACGTTAGCATCGACATGTCCGATTTGCGGAGAACTTTGAACCCGAACCACGCCGCTAGCGGCCCACTGCGCGTGGTTTCCATCGGTGGCGGTACCGGCCTCTCCACGCTGCTGCACGGACTCAAGCAGCATATGCGCGGCCACGGCGTGCGGAACGGGCCGTTGGACATCGCCGCCATCGTTACGGTGACCGATGATGGCGGCAGTTCCGGCCGGCTGCGTCGCGAGTTCGATGTACTACCGCCCGGCGATATCCGCAATTGCCTGGTAGCGCTCTCCGAGGATGAGGGTTTGCTTTCGCGCCTTTTCCAATACCGCTTCGAAACGGGCCGCGGCTTAAAGGGCCACAGCTTTGGGAATCTGTTCCTAACGGCTCTCACGCGCATCACCGGAGATTTTCCCGACGCCGTAAAGGAGTCATCCGAAGTGTTGGCCATTAAGGGCCGCATCTATCCGGCCACGGGCGACAATGTAGCGCTCGAGGCCATCCTGGAAAATGGCCGGATTGTGCTGGGCGAAACCAAAATCAGCAAGAGCCGGCGACGGATCGAGAGCGTGCGTCTGCGCCCGCGGCGTTGCCGCCCGCTGCCCGACACACTGGCGGCCATCGCGCAGGCCGACGTTATCACACTGGGCCCGGGATCGCTTTTCACCAGCGTTATTCCGAACCTGCTGGTGAGCGGAATTGCCAAGGCCATCCAGCGCTCCCCCGCCGTTAAGGCGTATTTTGTGAACCTCATGTGGCAGCCGGGTGAAACGACAAATTTCACTGCCGCGGACCACATCCGCGCCATTCACCGCCATGCCGGCTGCAAACTGCTGGATTACGCGGTCCTGAACACGCGCGAGATCCGCCAGTCTCTGCTCCGCCGTTACGCGCGCCAGGAATCGGCGCCGGTGAAAATCGATTTCGACGAGATCAAGGCCCTGGGCGTCGATGTGGTCTGCGGCGATTATGTACAGGAATCCGATTTGGTTCGCCACAATTCCGATGCCATCGCCGCCATTGCGATCGAGCTCGCCATGGAAGGCCGCAAGCGGCGGCGAAAGTCGCGGTAAGCGCGTCGCGCATTGAATAATAGGAAGCATGGATACTCGCGTAACGGTTGTCATCCTGGCCGCCGGCTTGGGCACGCGCATGAAATCGCGGCGGGCGAAGGTGCTGCACCAGGCCGGTGGAAAAACGCTCATCGAGCACACCGTGGATACGGCGCTCTCCTTGGCCAGCCCTGAACGCGTGTTCGTCGTGGTGGGGCACCAGGCGGATGAGGTGCGCGCGGCCGTCGCGGCCCGCGGTGTCGGCTTCATCCAGCAGACCGAACAGAAAGGGACCGGACACGCGCTCATGGCCGGGCGCGAGTCGCTCGAACGGCTAGCCGGTCTGCTCGTGGTTTATTACGGGGATTGCCCGCAGATCCCCGCAGGGTTGCTCCAATCGCTGGTCGAGCATCAGAGCCGCTCGGATGCCGCCGCCACGCTTGTAGCCGCGGAACTTGACGACCCCACGGGCTACGGCCGCGTGATTCGCGACGCCAGCGGCCGCGTGCTTGCCGTCGTCGAACAGAAAGCCGGCACGCCCCAGCAGCTGGCTATTCGCGAAGGCAACGTCGGCATCTACTGCTTCCGCGCCGATCTGTTCTGGAAACACGTGGGCGAGCTCCAGCCCAACAACCCCGCTCGCGAATATTACCTGACCGACATGGTCGGTATTTTGACGCGGCACGGGCATCGCGTCGCGCCTCTGCTCGTTCCGGATATGACCGAGCTGCTCGGCATCAACACGCGGATTGAACTCGCGATCGCGGATAAAATTCTACGCCACCGAAAGGCGCAAGAACTGATGCTCGCGGGCGTCACCATCGAAAATCCGGAGAGCGTCACGATCGACGTAGATGTGGAAGTGGGAATCGATTCGGTGATCGAAGCGAATGTCCAGTTGCGCGGCCGGACGCGAATTGGCACGGAGTGCCGCATCGGAGCCGGATCCGTTCTTCGCGATTGCGAGGTGGGCGATGGCGCGATCGTACTGGCCGGCGTTCCGGTACCACTCGGCCAGCTTGAGCCACTCCTGGTCGAACCAGGTGTCGCCGCCGAGGCAGAACGCGTTCATGCCCTTGTGGGTGGGCTCACAGTATTCGTGATTCGTGAACACGGCGGCGACCGCGAGCCCGGCGGCGAGGGTTCCCACGGTCTGCCAGCGACGCGTCTCGACGGCGCCCCACAAGCGGTCCACCGCCACCGCGGCGAACACCATGAGGAACGGCACGGCCGGTATGCGATAGCGACCGCGGACGTAGAAGATCAGCATGGTGACGATGTAACCGAAGCAGGCGATGTACAGCGCCGTCACGGTCCGGTTGTGCCAGAACGGCATGACCGCCCCGACCAGCGCCAGGGGTGCCACCAGGCCGAACGTCACCAGTGGCCACAGCAGCGGCAGGAAGTGCTTCCGCATGAAGGCATACTGGTAGTTGTCGGGAACCTCGAAGCCGTTCCACAGCGTGGCGAATTTCTGGCCGAGCAGCA
>Ga0137403_10009888_pt1 | contig 10584 bp, 8 predicted proteins | sample CZOMad2_1_16fung_FD_122057 | JGI IMG/M metagenome (GOLD analysis project Ga0137403, IMG submission 122057) | Vadose zone soil fungal communities from Angelo Coast Range Reserve, California, USA - CZOMad2_1_16fungal (Hybrid Assembly) | ecosystem: Environmental > Terrestrial > Soil > Vadose zone... | reverse complement strand
AACGTCAAAGCCGTCGACGCGCACCGTCGCCAGACGCTTTTTGAGGTGTGCTGAGAGAAGACCGACCCCGCAGCCATAGTCTAGCAGTCTTGCTCCTGCACGGAGTCCGATTTTTCGCACAACGTAGTCAGCTTTGTAGGCCGCGAAATAGTCCGAGGACTCGCCGGTTATGCGAACGCTCTCGCTTACAATCTTCCCGTAATCCGGCGCGAATGTATCGAACTCTGCCAAAGCGACCTCCGGTGATGAAAATCCGACGTAGACGCCGCTACACCATGCGGAATGCCGCCTCAACGGCTCGCGGCAGCTTTCGACCGCAAAATTCGAGGGACTGGCTTAGCCTGCGCATCGAACCCTAGTCTTTCGCGAACAACGTAGAGAGGGCGGCGCTTTGATTCCCCATAAATCCGCCCGACATACTCCCCGATAATCCCAAGACAAATGAGCTGAACGCCGCCGATGAATAGAACCGCAATGACCGTGCTGGTCCAGCCCTTCACCATTCCCGGCACGCCGAGGTACTTATCGAGCAGAATTACTAGGATTCCCATAATCGAGAGCCCGGAGGCGGCAAATCCGACCCAAGTGGCGAGCCGAAGCGGCAGGGTCGAAAAAGAAAAGATCGCATCTAGCGCAAAACGAATCATCTTGAACAGGGAAAACTTGGTGACACCTGCGATTCGCGCCTCGCGGCGATAGGGGACGCCAATCTGCGAAAAACCGAGCCAACTCACCATTCCGCGGACAAAACGATCTCGCTCGGGCATGGAAAGCATCGCGTTCACAACCCGCCGGTCCATCAGCCGGAAGTCTCCTGTGTCGACGGGGATCGGAGCGTCTGACAGGTGACCCATCAATCGGTAGAAAAATTTAGCTGTCCATCGTTTGAAGGGGGTCTCGCCATCGCGTTCAGAGCGAACTCCGTAGACGACGTCGTAGCCGTCCAGCCATTTGGCGACGAATTGCGGGATCACTTCTGGAGGATCTTGCAAATCGGCGTCGAGGATGATCACCGCATGACCGCCTGCGTGCTCTATTCCCGCGGTAATGGCTACCTGGTGACCGAAGTTCCGCGAGAATCGGACCACCCGAACGCGGAGGTCTCGCGCCTGCAGCTCTCGCAGCACCTCCCGCGTCGAATCCGTGCTTCCGTCGTCCACATAAATAATTTCGAATCCCTGATGGGAGTGTTCCAGGGCCGTCACGAGGCGCTTATTGGTTTCGCGTAGCGCTTCTTCCTCGTTGAAGCACGGAATAACCAGAGAAAGGAGCTGACGCTCATCGGAGCCGGAACCGATATCGGCTGGTGTAGAGGAATGCTGAAAAAAGTCTCTGCCCATTTCTACTCCCCCTGGCTGCGCACAATCTGTTTGGCGACGACTGGCTGTGCGCGGTCCATTTGGTTGTTGCGTCTGACAAACAAGACACTCACATTGTCCCGATAGATCTCCTGCCATTGAGGCACCGCGCTGAGCAGAGTCACAAGCGGCTCGGTGCGATCGAGCAGGCAGGACTGGATTCCATAGTTCTGTAGGACCGTCAAGGCACCGGGTCGCAGTTGTGTAATGTAAAAATAGTCGGCCAGGGAGCCGCCCCGCTCGTAGGGGTCGGCGCGTCCATCGACGAATACCTTCTGACCGGCCAAGACGAGATACCCGCCGAAGCCGTAACTGTTGAACATCGGACCGGCCACCGGATGTTGCCGCAAGTATTCGATCGCGCTGACTGGGAATTTTTCGGAAACACTTCGCTGCAGGTTCGCGGGCGACGGAAACCAGTGCACCATTCCCACGAATAATAGGCCCATCAGGGCCGCGTTGAGGACATAACGGTCCTTTTTATGGTCGTATCCTGGGACCCATCGAGCCACAATCACGGAAAAGCATGGCGTGAAAACGGGAACGAATACCAGCAAGAAGCGAAGATGGAGGCACGCCATCACAATCCCCCCCACGACGAGTACCACCTCCTCGAGACGCAAATAGAAGCGAAAGACGATCTGCGCGAGGAAAAAAACGAGTACGAGCGCAAGGAAAATTTGCCCTCCGGCGATGTTAAAAGGCATCGATTGCCATTCCCTCACGTTGGCAACACCGATGGGAAGGGAAGATGCTACGTGGAATGGGTAGAAAGCAAGTTGGACCCCATACGGAGTGATGCACAGAGCGGATAGGCACAGGAGGAGAACAGCTTCCAATCGCAGGCGCTCGTTCGCGTTCCAGCGGTGTGCCTCCACCCCACCGGCACGAAAGGAGACCAGACCGCTGAATAAGTACACTGCTATGGCGCCGATGCCAACTACGAACGAGCCGTGGATATTGACCCACGCTGCGAATAATACCGGGAGAAGCCAAATCGATTTCCGCTTACCCTGGCGAAAGCGCTCCAGGCCTATCAACGTCAAGACAAGAAACAGATACCCGAGCATCTGAGGCCGCAAAGTGAAAGAGGCATTGGCAAGCACTGACAGGACTGCAGCAACGGCGAAACCCGCCTTAGAATTATGCGATCGGAGGGTTGCATACCCGTAGAGAGCCAACAGGATGGCGCTGCCCAACACAATGAGCAGAGCGTCCAACCCTTGCAACCCGGCGTGGCGCGCTACGAACGCGATCACCGCATCGCCCAGCCATTCCCCGGCAATCCATGGCTGGCCCGGAACTGTGAAGGAATAGGAGTCTACCGTCGGCCAATGATGTGTGTTGAGGAGGCTTTCCCCTGTTTTAATGTGCCACCACAAGTCCGGGTCCACCGAGAAGGTGCGTCCGGCAGCAAAGACCGCCCCGACGAGAAATGTCGCGAGCATGGCTGGAAACGAAAAGACTCGCCGCAGAACGGAGCGGATGGTTGTCCTGGCCGCAGCGGCCACCCGAGCGTCGGCCCACCCGGACCAATTAGAAATGTTGGCAACACCCTGAACAGGAGTGATCGTTTGCACGAAGATGTCTGCTTCGCTCATGGTCGAGCCTGCGGCACCGCTCGGCGCCGGCTGCTAAGCGACCGCGTCTCAGTCTGGCACGCGTAACCCACCGCGCAGCGTCCTTATTCGGATACACCTCGCCGGTTTTGCGGGCTCCGCTCAACGGTAAAAGCAGGTCTCCTTCCAAACACAGCCGCTACTCGGCAATGCTCCGAAAGGCCGGCAGGACGGCGAAAGGCGTCCTGACACTGGCGATGGATTCGCCAAGTTGTTGAATCTTATTAGTTTGTAGGTGACCCAGGAAAGTCCCGGCGCGGGAGAGGTATTTAACTCGCTCGGGAACTAGCCCCATGACTCGGCAGCACGTCGCGTCCACCGCCACCGGATCGTTACCAAAAACCAGCACTCCACTGCCTTTTGGTGTTCCTTGGACCGGGCCATTGCCTTCCATTCCCACGATACCGTCCACGATCGCGAAATCTGGTCTTGCCGCAGCGTTGATGTCCAAGATGGCCCGGTCGATACCAGCCCAGTGCAGTACGTTCTTCGGCCACCCGTAGCAGCTTCCGGGGACGATCCCGAACATGTTCTTCAGTGATAGCGTAACCCCGGCCCAATGGTGAGTCTTTAACTTGGGCATCGATACCAGGAGGTCCACTCCCAGGGCTGTCTTGGGCAAGTACAGCTCCCTAAGCCGGGAAGCATGGGTCTGCAGTCTTATACGTTCGACGTCGTCCACGTTCAGGTCCACGAAGGTATTGCCTAGCGGGCCCAGGTATTCACGGAGGCGCACCGACTCAATGATGGCCTCGGTATCACGGTCCATGGCCGGGCCGTCACCGACGAAAACTTGCGCAGCCCCTAAACGCAGAAAGCATTCCCTCGTGGCAGCTATTACGGCCGAGTGGGTATTCATTACGCCCAGCGGATCGAGGCCGACCAGGTTCGGTTTCAGCAGGACCGTCTTGTCTTTGACCGTGAGACTGAACGTCGACAGGCTCTCATGGATCAAGGTGGACAAGTCTTGCTCATAATTCGCCACGCGCCGGATCACGACCTTCGAAGGAGGGCGCCGAAACGATGGGACTAAAGTTTGTTCGCGCATCTTCAGATCGCCTTCGCGCCGGCCGGGTCCAACCAGTCGGATCCCGCAGCCAAAGCTAGGGACGTCCAGGCCGCGACTTGCACGCTATCGAGAAACCCGCTTTTTTCATAAAGAGCCTGGAAAACAGGCGCATTGCGCGGCCAATCTCGGCCATAGGCGGCTATGCAGATTTTCGCCAGCGCAAGGGACCCGGCGCTCTGGATCGTTGCAACAGCACTCTCCAGCCAATCCAAGCTCATTACGTTCTGCCGTCGGCTAGGCTGATGGCGCAAAGCCAGCAGGGCGCACATGGTTGGCACCACCAAGGGCTCCCCAGGTACGCCATAAACAAGTGGGTTCCCGCAATTCCAGCCTCCGCCCGGACACATGCGATCGTAAAGCAGGCCCTCCCCAAGCTCCCGTCGCTTTGCGGCCTCCGCAGGAAAGGATTGCGGCGTTCCTTGTTCCAAGGCGATCAGCGCGAAGGAGGTCGGCTCGACCCAACTGCTGGTTCCAGGCGTCCAACTCCAGCCGCGATAAGCATTGTTGATCGGCGCAGCGTCCCGCTGAGAACTGAATTTCGCAAGAAAGCGCCGCCACGGTGTAGTGTCAGCCGGCCAATCCTGGCACAGCCACCGAAGGCCCGCCGCGACATTTGCCGACGAATCCGCCGCCTGCGCCAGCACCCAACAGCTCAGCGACGTAACCCAACACCCGGTTTTTTCCGCGGGTGTCGACGGCCACGATCCGTCCGCTAACTGCGCTGTACGGAGATACTGAAATCCACGGGTTAGCGCCTCGGTCTCACCGCTCCACCCGCGCAAGGCATGCAAGGCCCAGCAGGTAGGCTCTACGCGGCTTTCCGATTTGGGATGATACCCCCATCCGCCATCTGCATTTTGGGCATTACGCAAAAAAGGAACGCAAATCGCTTCAGCAAAGGACGTTTCAGAGGCAGCTTCCATCTCGTCAGAAGCTAATCTGAGAGGCTAGGCTAAGTCCATAGCAATCTGAGGGTTTTGACGAACCTACATCACAGGGCCCAGAGGATAGTCGTCACGGCGCTCTGTAGTCGGATCGCCTTCCCCTTCGTGAATCCCCAATTGATTGATCAAGCGATGGAGATACCCACGCGCGACTCCCAGCGTACGCGCGCATTCCGCCTTGCGCCAGCCGCACTCACGCAGCGCGCGCAGCAGCAGCGCCCGCTTGAATCGGCGTACTTCATCTTCGTAAGAATGGCTAAGTTGCGCCCCATCCGGACCCGTGCTTAGCTCCACACCCAGGCGCGCACTTCGAATCGACGCAGGCAGGCTGCTAACATCCACAGTCTGTTCCTCGGATAGTACGATAGCGCGCTGCACCACGTTTTCCAGCTCGCGCACGTTACCCGGCCAGGTGTGATCCTCTAAGGCGTGCAGCGCCTGCGGAGAAAACCGCCTCGCCTTCTTCTTGAACTGTTGCGCCGACTTCACCAAAAATTGTTGTGCCAGCAAGGGGATATCGTCGCGCCGCTCTCGCAGCGGCGGCAAATGCATCTGCACCACGTTGAGTCGGTAGAAGAGATCCTCGCGGAATTTTCCCTGCTGCACCATTTCCGCAAGATTCCGGTTCGTGGCGCAAATCAAACGAATATCGACGCTGATGGTCTTGTTGCTTCCCAACCGCTCAAAATTTCTCTCTTGAATCACGCGCAACAACTTGGGCTGCAATCCCAAACCCAGATCGCCGATTTCGTCGAGGAAAAGCGTTCCCCCGTCCGCAGCTTCCACTCGGCCGCGACGCGCCATCATCGCCCCGGTGAAGGCGCCTTTTTCATGTCCGAAAAGTTCGTCTTCGACCAGATTTTCCGGAAGGTTGGCACACGAGAACGCAACGAGGGGTCCGATGTTCCGGCCGCTGAGGTGATGAATCGCTCGTGCCAGGAGTTCCTTACCAGTCCCGGTCTCTCCGGTAATCAAGACGTTGACGTCGCAAGGCGCGATCTTGCGCGCCAACCCAAACAGTTCCTGCATCGGAGCCGACGTCCCGAGCAACTCATGCAATCTGCCCGTGGGCCGCTCGTTCGCCCTTAGCCGCTGCACTTCACGCTCGGCCGCATGGAATTTAGACGCCCGGCGCAGGATCAGCCGCAACTCCATCATGTTGGGAGGGTTGGTCACGCTATCATCGGCCCCATGCTCGATGGCCCGGAAAATGAGCGCGCGATTTTCTTCCTCGCAAAGAACTACCAGCGGTGGGTGCGAAGGAACCTTGCTGATGTCGTCCATCAACCGCAGTACGGCCTCGTCGTCGCCCTGCGTGTTCGCGGATCGCAAATCGAGAAGAATGACATCCGACAATTCACGAACGTCGGCCAACTGATCCAATTGTCCCTGGTTGATCGTGCGGGTAGCGAAATCCTCGCCCAGCGCGCGCGCAATCGCCTCTCCCAATCCCGAATCTTGTGTGAGGAAGCTAACCCGGATCACTTGCTTGTCCAACGGTCCGATCTCCTGGGCGCCAATCAGAGGACTACACAGCAATACCCGTCTCTGAGCAAGCCTTGCTTGGGGAGCCGAGCAGGATCCCAAAGCGTCTAGTTATTCGTGTGACGAGGACTCTAAATCCGCTCTAACCGTGAGCTATGCCAGTACGATCCGGGACGGGTCGAAAAAGCACTGGACTATCGGATAGGCATAATTGCATACCGAGTGCCAATACTTCCCACAGGCAGTGTTGAGGATAAGTCCGCTAACACGCATCGAATCAGCGCGCTGGGTTGTGGAAGCTTTGTAGGTTCTTGAGGGCGTGGAAACTTTCGTAGTAAATGTGTGAAAAAATATTCTCCTACTGGACAAGAGTACTCGCGTAAGTCCTAGAACTACTGGGACTTATCGGGAATACCCTCAGTCGGTATTCCAACCAAAATATCCACCGCGATATTCTTGCCTTCACGAATCGCCGGCTTGAATTTCCAACGACTGAACGCCACCCGCGCCGCCTCATCCATTCCAGGGACGATGCCCTGAAAAACCTTCAGGTCGCCCACCGTTCCGTCTTCCTTGATGACGCCCTTCAATACGATCGGCTTGTTCTTCTTTTCGAACGGCACGGGCAGACGCTTGAAGTCAAATCGCGTCGTGACGTCCGGCTGAATGATTCCTTGTTCCATGTGCACGACCGCCGAGCGCCCCTGCGTGGTCGGCTTCCCGCCAGCGCCAGATTGGCAGAACTGCAGCGTCCACGGTCGCCCGGGCATCGGCAAGAACACGGTATAGATCTTGCCGCACTGCAACGCTCCGTAAACGTTCAAACCGCCTCCGCCCATTGGCCCGGCCGAAACGACCAGCGCATTCTTCCGCAGGACCACGGTCGAAGGCACGGGAAAAACCATGTCGCGGAATATGGCCGCGTCCAGCATTGCCTCACCCTTCGCACCGGTTTCCCCGGAAATGCTCAAGCTTCCAGAAGTGCCTGACTTTCCCCCTCCTCCGCCCGCAAACCCTGGACCCACTCCAGGCACCAAATCACCCCCGCCGCCAGTCGAGTGGCTCCCAGCGCCTGCCATTCCGTTCTCGCTGCCATTGACCGCCCCCGGCTGGCCACCGCCCGGCGCAATCGTAAAATCGCCCCATCGGTTTCCCGGAGGCAACTTGGCAAGCGCAGCTTCTTCCGCCGGATCGACCCCGATGACTACGATGCCGCTGCCGTCGCCGGCAGTCTGCACAACGTCGTTCTTAGAGGCTTTGCCGCTGCCCGAAGCCTCTGCATCGCTAGGCAGCGCCGCAGGCGCATCAGGTTGACCCGTGCGGTACGAGTCGCCCAGATTCGTAGCGGTGGCAACGGTCGCCGTCGAAAGCGACGGCGCGCTCACTTGACCAATCACCATTTGCGCCTGCACGGGCCGGGATTCGTTCAAAGGCACCGCCAGGTGCGGCTTGGCCACCGTAGCGGGAGGAAGGCTCGTAGCGACAGCGGCATTGATCGCTGCAAGCGTCGGTGCAATCGCCTTAGTCGCGGTTCGGTGCGCAACCTTGGGCCTGGAGTCATTCGCATTCATGTGGACTTGCGGCTTCGCAATGGGAACTGTCGGTCCGCCCACGATGTTCGGCAGCTTCAGATCCATATCGATGCGCAAATCCGGCGGCGTGGCCGGCTGATAAATCGTCTGCCGCTTGTTGTCCGGACGAACCGGCTTCGACACAATCACGATTTTTCGTGCCGAGGTAGTGCTTCCGATCTTCTGTAGCAGCGCCTGCAACTCGCCGGCTCCAGGTTGTCCACCCTCGCCCGACGGAGTAATTTTGGGGAGTTTTTCAAACGGATCGTGCTTCGGAATCTGGTAGTAAATAATTTTTTGCGTATCGTCGTAAGCCGTATTCGCGGCAACTTGTTGCGCCGCCGTGTACGAGAGCAGCACCGGCAGCAACAAGATCAACACAATATGCAAAACCACCGACCCTGAAATTGCGCGCCCCTCAAAACGGAATGGCGCAACCGGCGTATTACGGAAGTGCTTGATCGGTTCTCGCAGCACCGGCAAATTCACCCGCTCGCAAATCACCTTCAGCGAGCTCCGCCACCCGGACTTCGGCCGCTCACCCGAAACGGGGAATCGCGGCATCCGCGCTTCCGACCGCGCCCGCAGCACGAATTGACGCAGCATCTCGCGTGGGAGCGGAGGCCGCGCCTTGAACGTCGTCAGGGACGAGCTTTCAATTTCGAAACTCACGCCTTCATCCGCCTCATGCTCGAGCGCTCCGCACCGGCAAAAAGTGTGCCCTGCACGCCAGCTCCAGGCTTTTTCGTGTCAGGTGCGGTTCCAGGCCTGCATAACGCGCCGCCCAAAAAATCTGGTTGATCAAATCGCGCGGGTGGCACTGCGAAAGCGATTGCTTCATGTCGGCAATGCACTTGATCAGGTACTCCGCCACTCCCTCGTCGCAGGCTACCAATCGCACTTGGCACTCCCGCCGAAAGATCTCCAGAAATTGCTCGGGAGTCGCGTACTCCACGGCAATCTTGTTAGGAATTCTTCGCAAAAACGCCTCATCGGCCAGCTGGTTAGGATCCAGGTTCGTCGAAAACACGATAAACAGATCGAACGGGACTTCGAATTTCCGGCCACCAGGCAATGTAAAGAAATCCACGCGCCGGTCCAAAGGCGTCATCCACCGATTTAGAAGCTCATCCGGACGCATGCGTTGCCGTCCGAAGTCATCCAGAATCAAAATGCCGTTGTTCGCCTTCATCTGCAAAGGCGCCGTATAGAACCGGCTAGTCGAGTTGAATTGCAAATCCAGCATTTCCGCCGACAACTCCCCGCCAGCCAGCACGCAAGGCCGGCGGCACAAAACCCATCGCCGGTCGGACTCCGCCTCAATCTCCACTGAACTGGGAAAATGCACCCCAGGGTCAAACACCGAAACAATCTGATTGTCCACCACGATCGCGTGCGGAATCCAGACACTGTCGTTGTAGACCGCCGGGATCGTAGCCGCAATGCTGGTCTTCCCGGTGCCCGACGGCCCATGCAAGAACATCGAAGTTCCAGAAACCAAAGCAGTTCCGAGTCGCGTCAGCATGTCTTGGTCTAGAACCAGCTGATAAAACGCCCGGCTAACGTCGGCGGGTTTGAGCGTAACTTTTTGCACGCTCTGCATCCCCACGCGCATGGTGTAATCCGCCAGCGACACCGGAGCAGGCCCCGTGTACTGGTTCATCGCCAGTAACTCGGCCCCACGCAGTTTCCCCTGCGCGCTGGCCACGATCACATGACTGCCCGCCGCCATCCGCTTCACTTCACAAAGCTGTTCTTTGCGAAAGAATTGGAAAATTTCATCAATGACTCCCAGGCTCAGGCAGGTTCGATCGCTCAGCTCCAGCAAAGACATCTCGCCGTTCAGATACAGGAGCTTCAACACCAGGTCTTCCAGAAGTCCGCGGCGGACCCCGGTGCGCTGCACCTGGTGTGGAACCATTAATGTCGTGACTTCCATTTTCACCATCCGCGAGCGCGGAGCGATCTGCTACTGCGTGATCAGCATTTCCGAACTGCTGAACATACTGATAGGCGGGGCGGCAATGAACGGCGCAAACATGAACGTATAAGTGTACGTTACGTCGACATGCACCATGCAACCCGGAAGGTTGGTTACCGCCGGACACAGCGCGGCGCCGTTTCCTGGCGGCACTACGTACGTCGTCGCAAACGTAATCTTGGTTGGGTCTAGCCCCGTCGTCGTGAAATTTGCCGTAAACGTCGACTGGATGCTACCCCCTGATGGGCTGGTGCTATACCGGCATCCTGGCAGCCATGCGCCGATGATGCAGTTGCTGCTTCTCACGCTCGCCCACCGTGTCGCTTCGCGCGCTACGTTCGAAACAAAGTGGTAGGTATAGAGCGCCCGCCCGCAGTCGATGATCCCCAGCATCATCGTCAGCAGAAACACAATAACAAAGCTCTGCTCTACCAGGCTGCTACCGCGCTGTCTGTTCTTCAAAGTACGACCAATCTGCGCTCCTCGGCTGCCCTCTTGGCGACGGAATCCGCAACTCATTGAGCGACGCGCATCTTCTCAACGCTGGTTACCGCAAG
>Ga0137403_10009887_pt1 | contig 10586 bp, 9 predicted proteins | sample CZOMad2_1_16fung_FD_122057 | JGI IMG/M metagenome (GOLD analysis project Ga0137403, IMG submission 122057) | Vadose zone soil fungal communities from Angelo Coast Range Reserve, California, USA - CZOMad2_1_16fungal (Hybrid Assembly) | ecosystem: Environmental > Terrestrial > Soil > Vadose zone... | reverse complement strand
GGCTGGACCTGATGGCCGACATTTTCAGGATCAGACGCCCGTATGCGCTCGTGTCCGCCAATGTGTTCCAGGTGCAGGGCGAGCAGGCAAACGACGGCTTGGAGCTCTCGGCTCGCGGTGCGGCCACCGATGATCTCACGCTGTTTGGTGGCCTGACCTACCTCGATCCGACGGTGACGCATACCGGTGTTCCGGCCACTGATGACAAGCAGATCTTCGGACTGTCCAAGCTCACTGCAAGCCTGCTGCTCGACTATCGGATTGCGCTGGTGCCCGGGCTGGCGACGAATGTTCATGTAACATATCGAGCCGCTATGGTGACAATGCCAACACATGTCGTGTAGCCGGGTACACGACAACGGACCTGGGTGTGCGATATCTGAGCCGTATGTGGCGCACCGCAGTGACCTGGAACCTTGCGATCAGCAACGTGACTGACAGACGCTATTGGGCACTGATCACACCCGCGGGTCAGAATGGTTACACCGGCGCTGGCGCGGGAAATGGCCTTGTGGGCGCGCCGCGAATGTTGCGCGCAGATGTACAGGTGGAGTTCTGAATATGCGGCAGCTGAGAACTTGGGTGGTCGCCTTGGTGGCCGCGGCAGAGATTGCGAGCGCAAGTGCCGCTGGTACCGCCGTTGCCCCAGTCAAGGTTTTCGCGGCCGGTAGCCTGACAGGTGCGCTGACCGCGGTGATCGAGCTCTACGAGAAAGAAACGGGTGTCGCAGTGCAGGCGACCTTTGGCCCGGCCGGGCTGTTGCGCGAGCGGATCGAGAACGGCGAGAGGCCGGATGTTTTTGCCTCCGCCAACATGGCCCACCCCGAAGCACTGGCGCAAAAGGGACTGGCGACCGTGCCGGTAGTGATGGCGCGAAACCGCATCTGCGCCAAGTCATTGCCGGCTTTCGGACTGACCACCGCCAACCTGTTTGACCGTATGCTCGATCCGAAGACAGTGGGCATTGGAACCTCGACACCCGGGGCCGATCCGGGTGGCGACTATGCGTGGATGGTATTCGCGAGGGCGGAAAAGGCGCGCCCCGGCGCGCAGAAAATCCTCGAATCCAAGGCCCGCCAACTCGTGGGTGGGAAGCACAACCCGCCCGTACCTGCGGGCAGGGACGCAAGCCTCTATTTCTTCGAGGAGCATCAGATCGACATTTCGCTGGGCTATTGCAGCTCACGCCAGACAATACCCGACCCTGGATTGACGAGTGTGGAACTGCCGCCTGAGCTGGCCGTCAATGCTGACTACGGGCTCTCGGTCATCGGGCACAGTGAGGCGGCGCTGAGATTCGCGCTGTTCGTCATGAGTCCGCAGGCGCAGCAGGTAATCAGCCTGTACGGTTTCGCACCCGTCACCCAATCTTGGGTCGCGACCCATGACGGGAGGAGTTGATTCGTCAGTTGGTCGGCCGGTTCTCGGCTCGCGCAATATTCATGACATCAGAGCCCTTGGTCGAATTTGTCCGCCCCTCGGATGCAGATACTATAAGTGCTTGCGGGGTGTGTGAAAGGCTAGAACAAGGAAGAGTCGGATGAAAAATCCAAAAGATGTCAAATCAGTCGAACCCGAACTGTCAGACCCTGATGCAGCTGACACAGACGAACTTACAGCCAGCAGCCGGCAACCCACCGGGCGGATAGTTCACGACGAAAGGGGAACCGCGCTGTGGAAGTGGCGAGGTGATACGTCGTCTACCGACACTACCTCCGGCGTTCTCGAGTACTTCGATCCCGCGGATCTAGAAGTGGAGGGGCAGCGCGGAGAATCCGGCTATTCGAGCCGAAACCTGACAAAGACACGCGATGCAGGTGGCGGATATGATCCGTACAATCAGGACGTGGCGCGCAGCAAGGCGGACAAGCCGGGCAAGAGCGGGCGGGGCAGCGGCTGAAGTTCCTGGCTCGACAGGCGCGGCGCAGTTGTCCCGCACGCAACATGGCCTGAGCCCCTCGCGGAGTTGGCGTTGCTTCAGACGACGGGCGCGCCGCCAGTCGTGGAGTCCGGCGTTCGCGCGCCGGACCCCTCGGGTGTCTGCAGACGCCGGACGCTACAGGTGGTGTGGGCGCCAGTCTTGCGGCTTGTCTCGATCGTGCCGGGGCGGCACGTTGAGCGGCATACCCCCGATATGGTCATCGGGAATTGTCGGGGTGAGCTTCGGCGGGTTGTTGGCCCGCTCGTGCGTTACGGCCTCGAAGCCGGATGCCAGCGTGATCAGCTTCGGCTCGCTGAATGCGGTGCCGAAGAAGGTCAGCCCGAGCGGGATGCCGAAGACGTTGGTCGCCGGCACCTGCACGTACGGATAGCCGCCCGGAGCACCGAGGCCTGAGCTGCCGAACACGAAGTGATCGCCGTACAGCAGGTCGGTCGACCAAGCGGGGTTGTCGGTCGGCGCCACGACCGCATCGAGCTTGTACGTGGAGATCGCCAGGTCGATGCCATTGACGACCGCCGCCTGATCGATCGCCAGCGCCTGATTATAGGTGGTGCCAACGGGAACGCCGAGATTGGGGTCGGTCTGCGGCGTGTTGGCGCCGGGGAGCAGCGCTTGCGCTTCGGTGAAGATCTCCTGACCCCAGAACGGCATCTCTGCATCGACATTGGCGTTGTTGAACGCAATCGCATCGCCGAGGGTCCCGCCCGCCACCGGCACGCCCACGCGCGTGGCGAAATAACTCTGCACGTCGCCCTTGAAGTCGTACTCGAGGACGAACGTCTCGCCCGTCGCCACCGGGAAGGTAAATGCGGGCGAGACGTCGGAGTTCGGTCCGTCGAGCTGGATCACTGTCGCGCCCGCCGCCTTCAGTGCCGCGAGCACGGACTCGAACGCCGCGACCACATTCGAAGGCGCGTTGTCGATTCCCTGGCGCGTCACGCCGAGTCGCGCGCCCTTCAGGCCATTCGGGTTCAGGAACAGCGTGTAGTCGGTCGGAATGTTGGTCGGTCGGGTGAAGCGCCCCTGCCAGCCGAGCGGCACGCCGCCGGTCGCCGGGTCACGGCCGTCGAGGGTCCGGCTCTGGATCACGCCGAGCGCGACCGCCGCGTCGGCGACCGTGCGGCCGTGGGGACCGACGGTGTCCTGGGTGTGCGAGATTGGCACTACCCCGGCGCGGCTGATGAGACCGACGGTGGGCTTGATGCCGACCACGCCGTTGGCGTTAGCGGGGCAGACGATACTGCCGTCGGTCTCCGTCCCGAGGGACACCGCCGCGAAGTTGGCAGACACGGCGGCTCCCGAGCCCGAGCTCGAGCCGCAAGGGTTGCGGTCGAGCCCGTAGGGGTTGTGGGTCTGTCCGCCGACCGCCGACCAGCCGCTCACGGAGAAGAAGGAGCGGAAATTCGCCCATTCCGACAGGTTGGTCTTGCCGAGAATCACCGCGCCCCCGGCACGCAGGTTGGCGGCGACGGTCGAGTCGTGCAGCGCCGGGGCGCCCTGCAGCGCGAGCGAGCCGGCGGTCGTCTGCATCTTGTCGCCGGTGTCGATGTTCGCCTTGAGCAGTACCGGAATGCCGTGCAGGGGCCCGAGTACTCTACCTTGCCGCCGCAGTGCGTCGGCGTGGCGCGCGATTGCGAGTGCGTCGGGATTCAACTCGATGAGCGCATTGACGCCGACGCCTGGCCCGCCTTGGTCGAGCTGCTCGATACGCCGGATGTAGGCGCGCGTGAGCTGCTCGGAAGTCAGGGTCCCGGCTGCCATCTGGGCCTCGAGCTGGGTAATCGTCGCCTCGAGAAACGGAAAGTCGTCCTTGTCCTTCTTGTCGGCCTGAGCTGCAAGCGGCGACAGCAGCAGCAGCGCAAGTACGAGAATCGATCCTGGCGTACGCAGTGTCATGGCTTCCTCCTTTTGCGCGGGCGTCCGCCCGCTCACCGTCGGTCCAGGGTGTCCCTCGCGGGCCACCCGTGCCTCGCATGCGAGGCACCCTCTGAATCGCAAGCGTGAACGACGCAGGAAAGCAGTCGTGCGCTCCCTGCACCGACCTTGTTGTTGCTTGTGGCGACGTGTTGGGTCCGTCGCCAATCGGCGGATGGTACGCGCTCGATATTTCAACTTCAATCACCCGACAGCGTTGCGAGACGGCCCGGGCCGCCACCGGCGTTCCCGCCCGCGAGCCAACCGCGATCGAACGGATGTCGTTATCCTTGCGTCCGATGAGCTGCAGCAGATGCGGTGATAGGGATCGTTTGGACCCTGAGCGATCATCTCGATTTCAAGTATGTCGATCCGGTCACGTTCAATGTCGAGTGGGAAATAACACTGCCAAAAAGCGCCAATATCCCCAGCCTCTACGGCCTATCCAACAATGCCGTAATCTACCTCGATCAGGCTACGGCATCGATCGACAAAGTAACTGAACAGGGCACGACGGTCATCCGCAAGGTAGGCGCGGAAGAAGCGCTTTATGGGGTCAAAATACTCTCCATCGACGATGCGCAAGTATCAACTCCGATAGGCCTCGCGCCCAAATCCTTGAACGGCTATGCCCTGTGAGCGCAGTACCTCGTGCTGGAGGGCATGCATGGCCGCCGCCGCCTCATCAATCGCGCGGACGAAGTCGAGCGAGCCGGCGAGAATAGGTGCCAGCAGTGATTTGTCCTGCACCCGGGCCGGGGGATACTCATGCTCTACGACCAGGTACGTCTCTTCAGGATCGATATCCAACAGCTCACGGGCTGCGAGCTGGTGGTCCAGCCAGTCAACGCTGCGGTTCTGTAAGTAGGCCAGCGGGTCGTGACGCGCCGTGCCGGGAAGCTCATGCTCCGCCAGTACCGTCTGCTTCTTCCAGGCGTTGCCTCGAGCTGCGGCATCTGTGGCCGGTTGGTCCCCAACGCGATCTCCACGCAGCAGGGTCTGGCCACCGTAACCCCAAGCCGAAACTCCTCGGGAGTTGATGACTTGACCCTTCACGTGAAATCCACCGATGAGGAAGGCATAACCTTCGTCCTTGAGGTACTGAAAGACAGAGCGAGTGTCCTGCCCCATGAGGATCGCGTGGGAAGGGTCGTAGTGGATTCGGAACTGGTCTGCGACACCGTGTCGCTCGCAGATGCGGTGCAGAGCTATCCACGGTCCGGGGGCGTAAGCCAGGTTGTTGTGCCAGGTATCGCTCGTCGTCCACCCCGGCATGGGGCATTGCTCGACGCGATAAACCAGGCCACGCGCTTTCGCCTCGCGCAACAGCGGCACAAATTCACTCTCGAACATCGTGAGATTGGCGTCCATTCCCAGATCAGGATTGCGTCCCACAAAGCCACAAACGGCTGGGCAATCGAGCAGTACGGCGGCATCAAATACGCGCAACATGAAGTCATGCTTACGCGTTCGTATCTGTGGGTCCGCCGTGAGCATGTTGTCAAAATACCCCAGGTCCGACAGACCTACTCCGGTGGTCTTCATGGCCGAAGAAACTCGCGTGGCGCGGGCGCGGTCGAACGGCGCGCGCAGGTCCAGCGTGTTCGCTACCGGGTCGAGCAGGGCCTCGGCCGGGACATCGCTGCGGCTCGGATGAATTGCTGCTGAGAGCTGAATGTTTGGACAGCCGATCGTGCGTGCAAAGTCCAGCCATTCCTCGATGGCCAGGTCGGGATCCGGGTCACGACGGCTGCGTGGGGTCAATTCCTGGAGTGCCGCGGTGAGCACACTGAGCTTCATGCGCTTGGGCCTGAAGGCCGAGGAGGGCGTGTCACGATTGTGTTGGTTGGTCACGGCTTCGCCTCGTTGTAGTGCGTATCACCTGGCGCCGCAGCCGTGATGCTGAACAACGGCTCACGTTCAGCCTCGCGCCGATTTGGATTATACGGGGGCGTATTTGCGAAACCACTGGCAAATAGTGTAGCCTCGCGAATAAATGTAATCCTTTACATTTGGCGCGTGGCTGTGGCAGGAGTAGAGGCTATAGTCGCGCCGTGGCGAGTGCTCGCGGTTCAGGGGGCTTCATGAAATCCCGCAGGCAATTTCTGATCTGGTCCGGACTGGGCGTTGCGGCGCTCGCTTCGTGTGGGCTGCCGCGCCGGGCGAGGGCCAATCCATTGGGTAAGCGTCCTGGAATCCAGCTCTATACGATCAACGAAGCGATGCGGGCGGATCCCGCAGGCACGCTGAAACGTCTGCGGCAAATCGGATTCGTAGAGGTTGAGTCGGCAGGCTTCGGCAGCTTGTCCGCCAAACAATTCCGCGGCTTGTTGGACGATGCGGGCGTCTCCTGTCCCAGCGCGCACCTGCAATTTGACGTAGACAACCTGGGCCGTGCATTTGACGATGCCCATGCGCTCGGGGCGACATACGCGGTCAGCTCAATAATGCGTTCCCTCGTGCTGGGCCCCGGGGCGCCCAAAGACGCACTCGGAACGGGAATGAGCCTCGACGAAGCCAAGCGAACCGCGGAGCTTGCCAACCGAATCGGCGACAGCGCGCGCCGGGCAGGCCTGCAATTCACGTACCATAACCATAACTTCGAGTTCGTTGACCAAGGCGGCGGCGCGATCGGCTATGACGTGCTGCTGAAGGAGACGGATTCGAAGCTCGTCAAGTTCCAAATTGACTGCGGTTGGATGGTTTTTGCCGGCCGCGAGCCTGTCGGCTACTTCAAGCAATATCCGCAGCGATTTCCAATGATACATGTAAAGGATTTCCTATCCCGCGGCGCTGGTGACACGCAAATGCGTGGCGCCGAGCTCGGTCGCGGCACCGTTGACTACAGGCCGATCTTCACGGCGGGTGCCAAGGCCGGTTTGCAGCACTACTTCGTGGAACAGGAAGGCCCGTTCGCACGGATGAGCCCGGTTGAGGCCGCGAAAGTCGACTACGATTACCTGCGTGCGATTGGTATGGCGTGAGGCGTCAACACGCCAGCGCCACGTAACGGAGCGCGGATGGATAGCAATTCGTACGATGCGATCGTAGTCGGCACCGGCATCAGCGGGGGTTGGGCGGCCAAGGAACTCACTGAGCACGGGCTAAAGACATTGGTCCTCGATCGCGGACGCATGGTCCGGCATGGTGACTATCCGACGGCCTTGCTCAACCCGTGGGAACTGCCTTACGGCGGGCGCCCCACGGCCGAAGATCTTCGCCATCAACCGGTCGCGGCGCGAACCGGCTACGTGGGCTCGCAGGCGTCCAAGCATTGGTTCGTCGATGAACTGGATAATCCCTACGTCGAAAAGCAGCGGTTCGACTGGGTACGCGGCTATCAGGTCGGCGGTCGTTCGATCACGTGGGGTCGTCAGAGCTACCGCTGGAGCCAGATGGATTTCGAGGCGAATGCGCGCGACGGCATCGCCGTCGACTGGCCCATTCGTTACAACGACTTGGCCCCGTGGTACGACCATGTAGAGAGTTTCATCGGCGTGAGCGGTAGCGCTGAGAACCTGCCGCAACTTCCCGATGGGAAGTTCCTGCCACCGATGGAGCTCAACTGCGTCGAGAAGCAGTTCAAGCAAACGGTGGTGGAGAAGTTTGGCCGCCCGCTCATTATCGGACGCGCCGCGCATCTGACGGCGCCACTCGCGCATAGCCCACAGCGCGGCACCTGCCAATTTCGCAACATGTGCATCCGCGGTTGCCCGTTTGGGGCGTACTTCAGCAGCAACTCAAGCACTCTGCCGGCAGCTGAAAAGACTGGCAACATGACGTTGCGTCCGAACGCGATTGTGTACGAGCTGATCTACGACGAGAAGCGGAATCGGGCGAGTGGCGTGCGCGTCCTCGATGCCGAAACCGGTGCGCAAACAGAATACTTTGCGCGCGTGATCTTTTTGTGCGCATCGACTTTTGGATCGGCGTTCATTTTGTTGAACTCGGTCTCGACCCGCTTTCCGAACGGCTTTGGCAACGATAGCGGCGAGCTTGGCTGCAACATCATGGACCACCACCTCGATGTTGGCGCCGGTGCGTTCGTTGACGGATTTCAGGATCGCTACTACAGCGGACGTAGGCCGAATGGCTTCTACATTCCGCGATATCGCAATGTAGGGAAGGACAAGCGCGACTACCTGCGCGGTTTTGGCTACCAGGGTAGCGCGACACGCTTGGACTGGCCGAGCCTGATGCACGACACCGCCCTCGGCGCGCAACTCAAGCAGAAGGCCGTAAAGCCGGGTCCGTGGCATATATCGCTGGGTGGCTTCGGCGAAATACTGCCGTACCACGATAACCGCGTGATGCTCGACCGCAGCGCCAAGGATAAATTTCGTCTACCGCTGCTCGCATTCGATGCGGGTTTGAAGCAGAACGAGCTCAGTATGCGCAAGGACATGGCTAATGATGCTGCCGAGATGCTGACGGCCGCGGGCTTCCGCGATGTGCGTCCCTCCGACAACGTCATCGGTGTTGGCCTTGGCATACATGAGATGGGAACCGCCCGCATGGGTCGCGATCCGAAGACGTCAGTGCTCAATGCCTGGAACCAGGTCCACGCCTGCAGGAACGTTTATGTGACCGATGGTGCATGCATGACTTCGGCCGCGTGTCAGAATCCCTCACTCACCTATATGGCGCTCACTGCGCGCGCTGTGAACCACGCCGTGGAAGAGCTCAAGCAGATGAACCTCTGAGCCATGACTGTGAATCGCCGTGAAGCGTTAAAACGCGTCGCCTGTCTGATGGGCGGGACGCTCTGCGCCTCAGCGATCCTGGGCATTGAGAAGGGCTACTCGGCTACAACATCCGTCGGAAGCAAGGCCGCCATCCTGAGGCCGCCTCAGATGGCCATCGTATCCGCGGTGGCCGAGATCATGATTCCGCGCACTGACACACCAGGAGCCATTGACGTGGGAGTGCCCGGATTCATCGACCTCATGCTAAAGGACGTCTACACGCAAAAAGATCGCGAGCGTTATCTCGCCGGAGTGGCTGAGCTCGACGCCGCGGCGCAGAGCGAACAGGGCAAGAAATTCGTCGCGCTGGAGTCGCCGCAACAGATCGCGCTTGTGCGAAAGTTCCACGATGCTGCTGTGGTCGAGGAAAGTCGACTCCACCGTCCGCATGCGCACTTGCAGCGTCCATTCATCTTGATGACGAAGGAGCTGACGCTCCTCGGCTTCTTCACCTCACAGGTTGGCGCAACACAGGTACTGCAGTACGTAGCTGTGCCAGGTTCGTATCACGCCTGCGTACCGCTGGAGCAGGCCGGCAACGGCAAAACTTGGGCGGTTCAACCGGGAATAGAGTTTTGAGTGAGGTCCTGCCGATATCGGGGAGACACCCATCGCGTGTCCCAAAGCGCGGGGAGATCGAGGACGCAGGCCGACGCACTGCGCTCACCGGAATTGTCGGCAGCCTGCTTGCCGCAGCGCTTCCTGTCACTCGGGACGCAGAAGCCGCCGCGGCGCCGCCAGGCAGGCTCAAACAATCTGTATGCCGTTGGCCGTACCGCGCAGTTGAGCTGCCCGAGCTGTGCCGTCGCGTCAAGCGGATGGGTTTCGTCGGCATCGACCTGCTGCATGTGGACGAATGGCAGATCGCCCACGATGCCGGGTTGACAGTGTCCATGGGCTACCCTACCCGTCGAGAGAGGTTCATCGAAACGGGGTTCAACAACCCTGCCAATCACGCGCTGCTGCTCAATGAGCTGGAAACCACATTGCCGCTTGCCGCGCGCGCGGGCATACCGAACTTGATTGCGATGTTCGGCAACCGCGACGCCGCGCGCGACGATCGCGCAGCCATCGACTACTGCATCAGTGGTCTCGCTAAAATCGCGCCGCTTGCGGAGGAGTCCGGTGTTACCGTCTGCGTGGAACTCCTGAACAGCCGCATTGATCATCCTGGATACCAGGGCGACCACACGGCTTTCGGCGTCGCCGTGATGAAGGGCGTGAATTCGCCCCGGGTAAAGCTGCTTTATGACATTTACCACATGCAGATCATGGAAGGTGACGTGATTCGGACCATCCAGGACAACATTCAGTGGATTGGGCATTTCCATACCGGTGGCGTGCCCGGCCGACATGAGATTGATGCCGGTCAGGAGCTCAACTATCACGCCATTGCGCGTGCTATCGCCGATCTGGGCTACGCGGGTTATGTCGCGCACGAATTCGTACCAACGCGCGCCGATCCCTATGCTTCGTTAGCCGATGCGTTCCGGATCTGTTCCGTATGACCACTATCGAGCCCTGATCATGCCTTTCATTGAGCCCACGGGCGTCGATGGGCAAACATATGACGTCGTCGTCGTCGGTTCGGGCGCGGCCGGCGGCCAAACTGCGTACTCCTTAACCATGGACGGCGCGCGCGTGCTGATGCTCGAAGCGGGACGTAAGTACGACCCGGCTCTCGAGACGCCAATGTTCCAGACACCAGAGCTGGCGCCGCTACGCGAAGCAAGTACCCCCGACAAGCCATTCGGCTTTTACGATGCCACGATTGACGGGGGCTGGCACGTTCCTGGGGAGCCATACGTGCAGACAAGTAACGACGCTCCCAATCGCTTCGACTGGTGGCGTGCTCGCATGCTCGGCGGCCGCACGAACCACTGGGGACGCATCTCTTTGCGCAATGGCCCCTACGATTTCAAGCCACGCTCTCGCGACGGCTTGGGCTTCGACTGGCCGATTTCCTACGAGGAGATGGCGCCTTA
>Ga0137403_10009886_pt1 | contig 10586 bp, 8 predicted proteins | sample CZOMad2_1_16fung_FD_122057 | JGI IMG/M metagenome (GOLD analysis project Ga0137403, IMG submission 122057) | Vadose zone soil fungal communities from Angelo Coast Range Reserve, California, USA - CZOMad2_1_16fungal (Hybrid Assembly) | ecosystem: Environmental > Terrestrial > Soil > Vadose zone... | reverse complement strand
TGTTGACCTGCAGCAGGGCTTGCCAATCATGACCGAGGGGATAGCGATATCCAACGTTGAGCTGGAGCTGGTTGCCCGGTTTGTATTCCTCCTTGGTGCTCACGGCCTGTTGATAGAGCGCCTGGACGAACCAGCTCGAATCGAGATGCATGCCCGGCGCGGAGTAGTAGCCGCCCAGCACGAGGTCGGTGCTTCCGGTCCCGGGCTGCAGCGCGCGTTCGGCGACGGCGCCGTCGGCGTTGCTGATCCGGTAGCCGCCGGTCGGCAGCTTCAGTCCGAAGATCACGCCCTGGCTGACTACCGGGTTCTTCTCGTTATCGAAACGGTACATCCCCAGCACGCGCGCATCGCCGATCTTGCTGAAGTCCCATTTCTCGAACGTCGCCGCGCCCGTTGGATCATCGATGTGCGAATGCGATCGGCTGACCACCGGCGCGGATACCGAGACGGCCCAGTTCTTCGAAACGGTGTAGTCCAGGGTCGTCAGCAGGTTGCGGTTGATGGTGCGAAGCTCAGTGGTATCGGCCGTGTCGTCGGCCTGCGAGATCCGCTTGGTGCCGGACTGGAGGTGCTTCTGGTCGACGAACTCGAAGCGCTCGTCGAGCCGGAACGCGCCGGGTTCGCTCGCGACGCCCTGCGTCGACCAGTTGGTATTGAGCACGCAGAAAGCCGAGCCGCAGGAGCCTCGCGCGGCGCCGGCGGCGGCGAGGAGCGCGAGGCCTCCCGAGCACGCGATTGCAAATTTCTTGGTCACTTTTTCTCCCGAGATCTTCAGTCGCGCGCCGGCCGTTCGGAGACCGATCGCGCGCAACAAGCGTACGGCCGTAGCCGTACGCCCTAGAGCAGCGAAAATCAGGAGAAGTAAGGCGGGGCGCGCGGAGGCGCGCAAGGGTCGAGCGCGGCGTGAAGCTGCGGCTCGGAGAACGACTCATGGACCTGCCCGGAGGCGGGCATCGAACAGACAAGGACGGGCGCCGCCCCGGAAATCGCGGGGCCGCGCTCGGCGTTGAAGGGGCAGAGGTTGCAATGGGAGGGCGTGACGCCTTTGCCGGGAGCTTCGCCGGGTGAGTTTTCGGCGGTGTGCTGCAGGCCGGTCGCGCTGCAGATTTCCGAGGACAGCGCCGGGACGTTCGGCGTGGCGTTCGCGAGCAGCGGCCAGAACGCGTTGAGCGCCATCCCCGCGAGCGCGATCCAGGCGGCGGTGCGGCTGCGGGAGCAGTGCGCGATCATGGCCGCTTTTTTAGCACAGATGAGCGCGTTTTGCCAAGCGTGAACCCTGCGGCGGTTCTGGTATTCTCACTCCGCTATGAAAGGAAGACTGGAAGACCGGCGCCTGCTCACCGGGCAGGGGCGATTCATCTCCGACTGGAATTTTCCGAATCAGGTCTATTGCTCGTTCCTGCGCTCGGACCGCGCCCACGCCGAGATCGTTTCCGTGGACGCCGCCGCCGCGGCGAAAGCCCCCGGGGTGCTCACCGTGCTCACCGGCCGTGACGTGGCCGAAGCCGGCTACAAGTCGATTCCGACCAACCTCGGCGTGAAGGACCGCTTCGGCGAACCGCTGAAGAAACCGCCGCGCCCGGTGCTCGCGCAAGGAAAAGTCCGCCACGTCGGCGAGTGCGTCGTCTGCGTGGTCGCCGAGTCGCACGAGCTTGCGCAGGACGCGACCGAATTGATCGCGGTCGAATACCGCGAGCTGCCCGCGGTGACCTCCGCGGAAAAGGCGCTCGCCCCGGGCGCGGCGCAGCTCCACGCCGAGCTTCCCGGGAACCTTTCCTTCGACTGGGTCGCGGGCGACGAAGCCGCGACCGAGGCCGCGTTCCGCGCGGCCGACCGCGTGGTGAAGCTCGCTGTGGACAACCCGCGCATGGTCGGCAACCCGATGGAGCCGCGCGCCTGCTCGGGGACCTACGACGCGGCGACGCAGAAGTACGCGCTCTACGCCTGCACCCAGGGGACCGCCGGGATGCGCGGGCAGCTCGTCTACACCATGGGCGTTCCCGACGACAAGATCGACGTCATCGCCGAGGACGTCGGCGGCGGCTTCGGCGTGCGCTTCAATGTGTATCCGGAGTATTGCGCGGTGCTGCTCGCCGCAAAAAAAACCGGCCGCCCGGTGAAGTGGACCGGCAGCCGCTCGGAAGTCTTTCTTTCCGACGAGCAGGGGCGCGACGTCGCGAGCACGAGCGAGCTCGCGCTCGACGCTTCGGGGAAATTCCTCGCGCTGCGCTTCTCCTACGTCGCGGATCTCGGCGCCTACCTCGCCCCGACCGGCCCTTTCATCAATACGCAGGGCGTGGTCGCCTGCCTCACCGGCGTGTACGACGTTCCCGCCGCCTGCGCGCGCGTCAAGCTCGCGGTCACCAACAAGGCGCCCTCCGCGGCCTACCGCGGGGCGGGCCGCCCGGTGATGTCCTATATGCTCGAGCGACTGGTCGACCAGGCCGCGCTCGAGCTGAAAATGGATCCCGCGGAGCTCCGGCGCAGGAACCTCGTTCCGAAGAATCAGTTTCCGTACAAGGCGGCGAGCGGCGTCACTTACGACTGCGGCGATTTCGAGGGCGTTCTGTCCGACGCGCTGGCCGCTTCCGACTGGGCGGGATTTGCGGCGCGGCGCGCGCAATCCCAAGCACGCGGCAAGCTGCGCGGGCGCGGCATGGCCGCCTACATCGAAGCGAGCGGCGGGGGTTTTGCGCCCTCCGACCAGGTCGAGCTGCGTTTCGGCGCGGAGGGCACGGTCACGATGTACGCGGTCTCGCACTCGCACGGGCAGGGCCACGAGACGAGCTACGCGCAGATCGTCTCCGCCGTCACCGGCGTGCCGATGGAAAAATTTCGCCTCCGGAACGGCGACCCCGCGGTGCGCCTGATCGGCAACGCGACCGGCGGCTCGCGCTCGCTCCTCGGTGTCGGCAGCGTGATGCAGCTCGCCGCGAAGCAGGTGGTGGAGAAAGGCCTGGCGCTCGCGTCGAAAGATCTCGAAGCCGCCGCCGCCGATATCGAATTCCGCGAAGGCTCTTACCGCATCAAGGGCACCGATCGCACGGTCACGCTGCTCGCGCTCGCGCAGAAGTACGCGGGCACGCCGCACGCGCTCGACGTGAAGACCGAGGGCAGGTTCGGCGTGACCTTCCCGAACGGCTGCCATGTCGCCGAGGTCGAGATCGAGCCCGAGACCGGCACCGCCGAAGTCGTGCGCTTCACCGCTGTGGACGACGCCGGCAACATCATCAATCGTCAGATCGTCGAAGGCCAGATGCAGGGCGGGATCACGCAAGGCGCGGGGCAGGTGTTCGGCGAGCACGCCGTATACGATCCCGACACCGGCCAGCTCCTCTCCGGGAGCTTCATGGACTACCCGATACCTCGCGCGGGGCTCGTTGCAGGCCTCACGATCCGCGAGCACCCGGTCCCGACCGCCGCGAACCCGCTCGGCGCGAAAGGCGTGGGCGAAGCGGGCGTGAGCGGCTCGCTCCCCGCGCTCATGAACGCGGTATTGGACGCCCTTCGCCAGGCGGGCGTCGCGCACTTCGATATGCCTGCGACGCCCGACCGGCTCTGGCGCGCGATCCGGGGGGCAAAGGCGGGAGGACGTTCTTAGAGGGGGAATCACCATGAACCACGGCAATGTCTCCCCGCAAATCGCCAAGGGTCTCAAGGTCCTGAGGTCGAGGATCGCCAAGGCCAAGATCCCGTCCTCGAAGCTCGACGAGACGCTCAATATCGCCACCTGGAATATCCGCGAGTTCGGCAAGAAAGCGCGCAGCGAGGCGGCGATCCACTACATCGCCGAGATCCTGGGTCAGTTCGATCTTATCAGCATTGCCGAACTACGGGACAACCTGAACGATCTGGGCCGCGTCCTCGATGTGCTCGGGCCGTTCTGGCGGGTGATTTATTCCGACGCGCTGAGGGATTCGGGCGGAAACAACGAACGGGTCGGATTCATCTACGACAAGAGGGCCGTCGCATTCAGCGGATTCGCCGCGACGGCCAATCCACCGCGCGAGAAAGTCGGAAACCTGTATCTGCCCAAGTTCGACTGGTGGCGCGAACCATTCATGGCTTCGTTCAGCGCCGGCACTTTCGATTTCGTGCTGCTGGCGGCGCACGCGCAGTGGGGGACACCCGCGGGGCGACTGGTGGAGCTGCAGTCCCTCGCGGAATGGATCGACCTGAAGCGGAAGGAAAAGACCTCCGAGGACAAGGATCTCATCATCGTCGGGGACTTCAATATCGAAACGCCCGAGGAGCTCGCGGCCCTGACCGGGAAAGGGCTTCAGATGCCCGCCGCCCTCGAGGGCAAGTCCTTCGGCACCAACCTCGCCCAGAACAAGCGCTACGACCAGATCCTGCACTACCCCGGGTATCCGCAGAATTTCTCGAACCAGGCGGGGGTCGTCGATTTCTATTCCGGGGGCCTGAACGACTTGTTCCCGGGCGTGGAAAAGACCGCGTTTACCTTCCAGATGTCCGATCACCTTCCGCTGTGGATGCAGATCAACACCGACATCGAGGGCATGAAGCTGGACGAGATCATCCGGGCGGGAAAGTGATCCGGCCGCATCCGCCCGCATGAAGGGAAACCGCAAGAGTCTACCTGCCGCCGTCGTGCGCGGCGCGTTCACGGTCTTGGCCGCGCTGTGGATTTTTCTCGAGGAGTGGGTTTGGGACGCCATGCAGGCCGGCATGGCATGGATCGGCAAGCTGCCTGGCGTGCGCTGGTGCGAAGCGCGCATCGCGGAGCTTCCTCCCTACGCCGCGCTCGTCGCCTTTCTCATCCCCGGCGCGATCCTGCTTCCTTTCAAGCTGCTCGCCGTCTGGCTGATCGCAACCGGGCACTGGCTGCTCGGCCTGGAGGTGTTCGTCATCGCCAAGATCGTCGCCACCGCGTTTCTCGCGCGCATTTTCGCGCTCACCAGGCCGGCGCTGCTGACCATCGGTTGGTTCGCGCGCTTCCATGCCGCGTTCACCGCGTGGCGCGATCGCCTCTATGCGTACGTGAAGTCGCTGCCGGCCTGGCGGGCGGCCAAGGCATGGATCGCGGAGGCGCGCGGGACCTTGCGCGCCTGGGTCCGGTCGCGCTTCGGAAACTGAGCGCGGCAGCCGCGGCCTCAACCCCGTTTCGGACCGCCGGCCGTTAACTCCGGAGTGCGCGCATTCGGTTCGGCTCTGTCCGCCCCCCTCGCGCGCCCCCCCGTGCAACACCGGAAGGCGCGCCGAGGCGCTACACTTGCGCGCCATGAGAAGCGAGGCGAGCGACGAAGAGCTGATGCTGCGCTACGGCAAGGGCGATGCCCGGGCCTTCGAAGCGCTCTATCGTCGCCATCGCCTTCCCCTGTACCGGTTCCTGCTGCGACAGGTCGGCAATGCGGCTACGGCGGAAGAATTGTTCCAGGACCTATGGATGCGCGTCGTCAATTCCCGCGGGCGCTACGAAGCCAGCGCGAAATTCACTTCCTGGGTCTACGCGATCGCACACAACCGCCTGATGGATTTCTATCGCGCGAACGGCCGGGCGTCGTTCCTGGGTCAGGAGGAAAGCCAATCCCTCCTCGAGAACCTACCCGACGGGGAAATCGCCGCCGACCTGCTGCTCGACCGCAAGCGCGCGGTGGAGCGCCTGCTCGCCGCGCTCGCCGCGCTTCCCGATGCGCAACGCGAAGCCTTTCTCCTGCAGCAGGAAGGCGAACTGTCGATCGAGGAAATCGCCGTGGCGACCGGCGTCAGCCGCGAGACCGCGAAGAGCCGACTGCGCTATGCTGTGGTGAAGCTGCGCGCAAACCTGGGGAAGGAATCATGATCGAGCCGCGCGACGAGGAGCTTTCCCGCATCTATCGCGGCGCGGACGGGCCGCGCCCTCCGCAGCGGGTCGATGACAATATCATCGCGGCATCGCAGCGCGTCGCGGCCCCGCGGCGCGCGGGATTCGCGCGCCGCTGGGGCGTGCCGGTCGCGGTCGCTGCGACCGTGCTGGTGACCTCCACGCTGGCGCTCATGGTGTACGAGCGGCAGTCCGGTCTCGATGCGGTCGCGCCCCAGGTACCGCGGGCCGGCCGTCCGGCGAAAGCCTCCCCGGCGGAGCCGAAGCGTGCCGCGCAGCCGGAGAAATCTCCGCCCGCCGAGTCACCAGGCGTCGCCTCCCAGCCGGCGCCGCCCGTCCCGCAAGCCGCGGTCCCGCTCGATCGGGCGAAACAGCGCACGGTCGAAACCGCCTTTTCGGGCAAAGGCCCCGCCACAGGGCGATCAGAGCGCGTGCCGGAAATCCCGCGTGGAGTCGAAATTCTCCGCAAGAGCGAAGAGGTGAAGCCCGCGCCTTCCGTCGCGGCTCCGGCCGCGAATGCGCGCGCCGGCGCCATCGCGCCGCAGCCGCCCGTGTCGGATGCCCAGCGCGTCTTCGACGCTCAACAGCAAATCCGATCCACGCCGGCGCCGGCTGCCGCCCGGGCCGGGGGTGCTCTCCGCGAATCCGCGACTGCGTCCCAGGGCGCGGAAGCCGTCAGAGGATTGACGCCTACCGCCGCGGTCGCCGATGCGAAAGAACGCACACCGGAAAAATGGCTGGATGACATTCGCAAGCTCAGGCTGGATGGCAAAATGGCCGAGGCCGACCGCGAGCTGGGCGAATTCAAGAAACGCTATCCCGACTACCGCCTGCCGGAAGACCTTCCCTAACGCTTAACTCCTTCTCCGGTCAAGCTCCTGTCAGGGTTTTCTCCGTACACTGCCGCAGCGCCGCGTGGCGCCCCGGACAGGAGCCATGATCGAAGAAGAAAAAAAATTCGCAGCCGTTTCCGCCGCGGCGGGAAGGCGGGCGACCCGATTGCCGCTGCTGAAGCAGCTGGGGCCGGGTCTGATCGCCGGCGCCGCGGACGACGATCCGAGCGGCATCGCCACCTATTCGCAGGCGGGCGCGCAGTTCGGCTACGGCATGCTGTGGTCGGTGTTGTTCACGCTGCCGCTCATGATCGGCATCCAGATCGTGAGCGCGCGCATCGGCCGCGTGACCGGGCACGGGCTCGCGGCCAACATCCGGCAGCATTACCCGAAGTCGCTGCTGTACGCCGTCGTTTCGCTCCTGCTCGTCGCCAACACGATCAACATCGCCGCCGATCTCGGCGCGATGGCGGCGGCGCTGCAACTGCTGGTCGGTGGCTCGACCCGCCTGTACATCGTCGCGTTCGCGCTGGTGTCGCTCGGCCTGCAGGTCTTCATTCCCTTTCCCCGGTACGCGCCGTTCCTGAAGTGGCTGACGCTCGCGCTCTTCGCCTACGTCGCCACGGTGTTCGTGGTGCGGGTACCGTGGCTCGAGGCCGGCTTGCACACGCTCGTCCCGGACCTGAGCTCGAGCGCGGACTATCTGCTCACCCTCGTCGCCGTATTCGGCACCACCATCAGCCCGTATCTGTTTTTCTGGCAGGCTTCGCAGGAAGTGGAGGAGCAGCGCGCGGCCCAGGGCGAAGAGCCGCTGCTCAACGCGCCCGCGCAGGCCGCGGCGCAGCTTCGCCGGATCAGGATCGATACCTACGTCGGGATGACGTTCTCGAACCTGGTGGCGTTCTTCATCATGCTCACGACCGCGGTGACCCTGCACGCGCACGGCATCACCGACATCCAGACTTCGGCGCAGGCGGCCGAGGCGCTCCGCCCCATCGGCGGGGAGTTCGCGTTTCTCCTCTTCGCGGCGGGCATCGTCGGGACCGGGATGCTCGCCGTGCCGGTGCTCGCCGGATCGGCCGCGTACGCCGTCGCCGAATCCTTCCGCTGGCCGATCGGCCTGGGCCTGAGGCTGATGGAAGCGCGCGGCTTCTACGCCATCCTCATCGCCGCGACGACGATCGGCGTCGCGCTCAACTTCACCGCGATCGATCCGGTCAAGGCGCTCATCTGGAGCGCGGTGATCAACGGCGTGATCTCGGTGCCGATCATGGCGGTGATGATGCTGATGGCGGCGCGCCCGGAGATCATGGGGCGCTTCACCGTGAGGCGGCGCCTGAAGAATCTCGGCTGGCTCGCCACCGGCGTGATGGCGCTGGCGGTGGTTGCGATGGTGGTAGCGCTCGTGACCGCGCGGGGCTGACTCTCGCCGCTTCGCTTGATTGCTGATAAAGTCGCAAGCGCCATGAAAAGCAGGACAATTGCGTTGGCGCTGCTGCTGGTCATCGCCGCAGCGATCGGCGCTTATCAATACTATGAGCGATTGGAGGAGGAACGCATAGCCAAGGCTGGCAGAGAGGCTGTGCTGGCGGTCATTCAGGCGAAGAAGGCGCGCGAGCAGCAAGAAGCGATCTCACTCCAGGAACAGGATCGTCTGGTATTGGAGGCGAGGGCTCAGCTCGACGAGTGGACCGGTCAAGGCGATCGACTTGCCAAAGCGATGGACGGTCTCAATCGGGTTCTCAAGGCCAATCCGAAAAATGTTCAGGCGCATATCGAGATGGCCCGCTTCCACATCAAAGCCGGGTTCATAAATTACCGAAATTTCCAGCCCGGTTCGCTTCAGAGCGCTGAATCGGAACTCCGGCGCGCGCTGCAGGCCGACCCCAATTCGGCCGATACCTACGTGCTGCTGGGACATCTTTACTACCTCATGAATGCTTCTAAGGAAGCAGTGAAGGTGCTGGAGAAGGCGGAGACGATCGGCACCGACAACCCCTGGCTTTATCTGAATCGAGCCGAAGCGCTCGTGGATCTGCATCGGTTGGACGAAGCGGAGGTGCAATTACGTAAGCTCGAAACCCGTTACACCGCTGTCACCAACCCGCCACGCAATGTTGTTGGTACTCTTCACCAAAAGCTGAGTTACGTTTACCAGCTTCAAGGGAAGTTGAAGGAGGCGGACAAGGAATATCAGACAGTCATCGCTCTGGATCCGGACACCGCCTGGAATCACGGGAACTACGCCGACTTCTTGTTATTCGCGAGGGGGCAGCCTGATGCGGCCATCGGCGAGGCAGAGAAGGCGCTCGAAATCATGAATTACGGCATGGCCCGTCTGACTTTGGCTGCCGCTCGCTATGCGAAATGGGCGCAACTAAAGCGGCGGGCGCCGGCAGAAGCAGCCAAATATCTCGCCCTCGCGAAGGAAGGCAGCCCTGATTTTTCATGGATCATGCCCCAGGCTGCCAAATCCGTGAACGCGGGTCCTGCGATTCAGGATATGGTCAAAGCGCTGATGGGGATGGGAGTTCCAATCGATACCCGCGACGAACACGGCGATACCGGGCTAACGCTCGCCGCAGACGCAGGGAACGTCAAATCAGTAGCGCTTCTCATCGGCTATCGTGCGAACATCGAGGCGGCAGATAAGGGCGGACGCACAGCTCTCATGTCTGCGGCGAGTCAGGGGCACTTCGAAGTCGTCAGGGTGCTCGCAAAGCGCGGCGCCAAGCTCAACGCCGCAGATCATCAGGGTTACACGCCGTTGATGAACGCCGCGTTCGAGGGCCACGGCGAGATCGTCCGCCTTCTTCTAAGCGCCGGCGCCAACCCAATGGCTCTGAGAAAAGACAAGCACCAAAGCGCGGCCGATCTTGCGGAGTCCCGTGGGCATGTAGAGGTCGCGACAATGATCCGGGAAGCCGCAAAAAACGGCAAGAGGGGAAGCACGAAGAAAGACAGTTCGCAGTGATCTCCTTCCGGCTAGCCGCCGCGTTGCTCGCCGCAGCACTTTGTATACAGCCGGCCCGCGCGCAGGAGCCGGCCGACTATCCTTCGAAGCCCATCCATATCCTGGTCGGCTTCACCCCGGGCGGCGGGCCGGACATCACCGCGCGCTATATCGCGCAAAAGTTGGGTGAGACCTGGAAACAACAGGTGATCGTCGACAACCGCCCCGGCGCGGGCGGCACGCTCGCAGCGGGCATGGTCGCGCGCGCCGCGCCCGACGGCGCGACGCTGCTCTCGGTTTCCTCCGCGCACGCCATCGCGCCCATCCTCTATTCGAATCTGACCTACGACACGTTCAAGGATCTTTCCGGCATCACGCTCTCCGCAGCCTCGAAGTACGTGCTCGTCGTTTCGCCTTCGCTCGGCATCAAGTCGGTGAGGGAGCTGATCGCTGCGGCAAAGGCGAAACCCGGGAGCCTCAACTTCTCCTCGGCGGGCGTGGGCAGCGGCACGCACTTCGCCGGAGAGATGTTCAAGGCGATGGCGGCGATCGACGTCGTGCACGTTCCCTTCAAGGGCATCCCCGAGGCGCTCACCGAGACCATGACCGGGCGCGTGCAGTTCTTTATGGCGCCTATCGCGAATGCTGTGGGCCAGGTGAGGGAAGGCAAGCTCGCGGGCCTGGGCGTCTCGTCGGCCGAGCGCGACCCGCTGCTGCCCGAAGTGCCGACCGTCGCGGAGGCCGGTGTGCCGGGCTACGAATCGATACTGTGGTTCGGCCTGCTCACTTCATCGGCCGTTCCGCGACCAATCGTGACGAAACTCAACCGTGAAATCGTGCGCATCCTCTCCGACCCCGACGCGAAACAGCGCTGGACCCCGATCGGCCTGCAGCCGCAGCCGACTACGCCGGAAGGATTCGACAAGCTGATCCGCGACGACGTGGCGACGTTTGCGAAGATTGCGAGAGGGGCGAA
>Ga0137403_10009885_pt1 | contig 10586 bp, 10 predicted proteins | sample CZOMad2_1_16fung_FD_122057 | JGI IMG/M metagenome (GOLD analysis project Ga0137403, IMG submission 122057) | Vadose zone soil fungal communities from Angelo Coast Range Reserve, California, USA - CZOMad2_1_16fungal (Hybrid Assembly) | ecosystem: Environmental > Terrestrial > Soil > Vadose zone... | reverse complement strand
CTGTCATCCCGAACCCGCTGTCTTTTGGCGGGTGAGGGATCTGCTTTTTCTCTCGCCCTCTTCTTTCCGCGTAGTGGCCAATCTTTAGATTGGCTCTTTTCTCTTCGCCTCCGTGTGTAGGGGCAGGACTTTTTACCCTGAGCGGAGCCGAAGGGCAGTCCGCCCTCCTGCCTCGCTCCGTTGTAGTGGCGGGTCTTCAGACCCGTGTCTCTCTCTTTCTTCTAGTCTTTCTCTTTCCTTTCCCGTCTTTTGTCCGTTTTCCTCGCCCATCGCTCGCGGCAAAAAACGCTTTGGTCTCATTTACCCTGAGCGAAGTCGAAGGGCATCCTGCCGGCGTCTTAGCTTTTCTCCGTGACCTTTATGCTCCTAGCGCCGCGTTCTCTGTGTTAAGTCATGACTTCTTCTTCCCCGTGACCTCTGTGCGCTTGCCTCTGTGTTCTCTGTGTTAAGTCTTTTTCTTTCTCTTTCCGGGCGGCGTGCTAGAATCGCGTCATGGCTGTCATCATCAGAGACCCTGCGATCCTCGGCGGGACACCTGTATTTCGCGGAACCCGCGTACCCGTTCAGGCTCTCTTTGACTATCTCGAAGGCGGGGACACTCTCGAAGATTTTCTGCAAGGCTTTCCCACAGTTTCGCGCGAAGCCGCTGTCGCCGCACTGGAAGAAGCGAAAGAACTCCTGCTCGCACGCCCCTAAATGCGCATCCTGATTGACGAATGTGTGGATGAGCGATTCCGCAACGCTCTGACTGGACACGACTGCCAAACCGCGCGATACGCGGGTCTCGCCGGGCTCAAAAATGGTGAGCTTCTCACAGCCGCGGAAGCGGCCGGCTTCGAGGTCTTCCTCACCGTGGATCAAGGAATCGAATACCAGCAAAGCCTGACCAGTCGAAAACTAGCGATTGTCATCCTTCGCGCAAAGTCGAATCGTCTGACGGACCTGTTGCCGCTGGCGTCCGTCTGTCTAGCGGGAATCGAATCCCTGGAGCCGGGCAAGGTCATTCGCGTCGACCCACCGGCCCGCTGACTCGCGGTGGGAATTTGTACCGCGACCTCGTGTCTTTCTGCGTGGATTGCAACTCACAAAAACGGGAAACCGGGGCAGACGACTATCCGCGCTGGCATCCTGCCGGCCTTCTTCTCACATTTCGTAGCGCTGGCTTGTCCTGAGCGAAGTCGAAGGGCATCCTGCCGGCGTCTTGGCCTTTCTCTGCGACCTTTGTGCTCTTAGCTCCGTGTTCTCTGTGTTAAGTCATGGCTTCTTCTTCTCCGTGACCTGTGTGCTCTTCCCTCTGTGTTCTCTGTGTTAAGTCTTTTTCTTTTTCTTTCTCTTTCCGGGTTAGCAGTTGCTGCCGATCGAAGATGCCGGGCGGCCGGCTCCGTGCGCTGGATCGCCTGGCCGCGGGAACCTTTGCTATGAGTTATGACCGCCAATTCGGACGCCCAGGTAACGGGACGTACTTTACCGATTTCCGCGTTTATCAAGACCTACGCTTCAGTTTCCGTTTGGGCGTGGTGATTGGAATCTGGCTGATGCCTACACCGATGCCGCCCCGCACTTTCGGCGGGTGTTTTTCTCGCGCTTTTTCGGCTGCCGCTTTCGTTTTGAATGGTTTCGAAATCCTATCGGGATAGCCTTTTTTGTAGTCGAACAGAAACCATTCGTATCTAAACTTGACCATAAGAAATCCTATCAAACATCGCGCCGGCACTTGTCCGGTAAAGCGCAAGCGTGAATCAGGACCTGGCGGAAAGCGCGGCGAACAACCGCATCACTCTTTGTCTTTCCGTTGGAGCCGTTGAAAAAGTCCTGACATGTAATCGGGATGCGCTTTCCCCCATTGTAATGCTCGACTCCACGTTGGTTGTAGGCGGGGGTCGGAGGCCCAGTGCTCGAAATACGGACGAATCGCGGCAGTTTCTAATACATGCTCAAGAAACCCTGTTTCAATCGCGTCGCGTACCTCTTCTCCGCTTTCGAGATAGAGATTCATGATTGCGCTTGCTGCCCGTGACAGCACCGCAGAGGTACCTTCCATCCCAACGAGATGACGAAACCACACGTGGAGAGACTCGGCAGCTTCATACCGCTCTTGAATTTCCTCGTTGTCGGTCACGCCATCCCGAATGCATCCAAGTAAGTACTTCTGGATTAGAGCGCACGTGGGTTCTCCGCCCAGTTCGGGCTGGATTCGATAATAACCTTCACCGGTAATTCGATACAGTTTTGACAGAGTTGGCAGGTCCGAATCCGCAGTGGCTTCAATCCAAGAAAGGACACTCTCCCTCGCAATTGGCCGGTCACTCGAAAGTGCGGAATTGATGTCACTGCCGAATTTAGTCATGTTCCTAATTTTATCCTGCGTGACAAGGGGGCGGATGGTTTGACTCGATTGAAGTGTTCAAAAAGTCTTGGGCTGGAACGCTAAGTCCTGCCACGGGAAACCGGATAAGTCCCCGATCCGCTTTCCCGTGAATTCCACATCGACGATTACGGCGTATACCAGGCGCTAAGACTATCCAGTGCTTCTTTGGTGATAATCCTCACGGACCGGCGGTCTTATTGTGTTCCCGGCGTTTACAATTTTGACCATGGGAATTCGTTCCGATTGGCCACTACTTGTGGCGATGGCCGTTCCGCTAACGCTTGCTGCTTATGGTCGTGGTCCTGCTCAGTCGGCACTGACCACCGCTCAAAGCTCTGGTGCTGACAGACAGGGCGATGGGTCGGAAAGAATATTGCAAAGAGGCGGGTGGCGAAGAGATTGAGCGCTCTTGAGGAATTGGGTGCCGCATCCCTGCGGTTTTCAGGGTGCGGTTTTTGATTTTTCTTTCTTTTCCGTTCGAACTAATTTCCACAGCTCATTCGAATTACCTACTCCATTATCTTATTGACTTTAGCAACATTTCGTACTAACATGGTCTGTGCTTACCTTGCTCCAACCCGAGCCGCCCACGCTGGCCAAAGTTGGCTATCCCCTTTGTTTTGACAACGATCCGTTTTGCCTCTCCCCTAACCCCTTTGTTTTGATAACCATCTGGATTGCCTATGGTTTGATTCTGGAAACCCCCTCCTCGGTTGATCCCGTACCCGTAACTCCCGCATTTGCCACACTTACAAAAACAGCCGCGGGAGAAGCAGACTTTTCCCAACTTGGAACTAGCTCTCATCGAGCCTCCACCGCCCCCTTTTTCGACTCCCACTTTGCTGACAGTCCTCGCAACGCTATCCTTGCCGCATGCCTTTATCTTCAAATCCGGACCGTTCAAACAACGCCGGCCTATGCTCAGACTGCCTCCACGCCCGCACCATCGAATCCGCAAAAGGCTCCTCGTTCCTCCTTTGCCAGCGCTCCGCCACCGATCCTTCTTACCCCAAATATCCCCGCCTTCCCGTCCTCTCCTGCCCTGGCCACGAACCCGTCTCCAAATCCGAATCGCGCCGGTAGCTCGCTCCCCGCTTTCATCTTACAATTTCCATTTGCTTTAGCTTCTTCTGTAGTAAACTCCGCTCGGGTCATTGCCATGCGCTTCCAGCCGCTTTCTCTTTGCGCGCTCCTCCTGCTTCTTCCCACTCGTGTATCCGCGGAGAAGCTCGCCATCACCAGCACGCCTCCCGGCGCTACCGTCGAAATCAACGGCATCGTCGCCGGCACCACGCCATTTGAAAAAGATTATCCGGGCGGCTACTTTCACCGCACACACACTTCTCTCGGCGCCCGCCTCGAACACCCGCTCGTCGCGCGTCTTAATCTCAGTGGCTACGCAACAAAGGAAATTCCTCTCACCGAAGGTCCCGCCGAATGGATCTCCTTGAACGGCCGCAGCCACGGTGAATATTTTCTTTTCAAAACGAATCACTTCGACGTGCTGCTCGATTCCATCGCGCAAACCTTCACCGGCGAAGTCGGCACAGCCCGCGCCGCCGCGGCGCCATCCGCTCCGCGTCCAGAACTCCCGCTCGAAGAACTCGTCGCACGCGCCAAGCCTGCCGTCCTCTATCTGAAAGGGCTCGATCGCTCCGGCACCGGCTTCTTCGTAACCGACACGGGCTTAATCGCCACGAACGCGCACGTCGCCCGCGGCGAAGGCGCCCTTCTCGCCAAAATGCCGAGCGGCGCGCAGCTTGAAGCAAAAGTTGTTTTTCTCGATGCCGATCTGGATATCGCTCTGCTGAAAGTCGAAGGTCAGAATCTTCCCGCGCTTCCGCTCGCCGCCGCAGCCGCGACTCATCAAGGGGAAACCGTCGTCGCCATCGGCAATCCCGGCGACGCCATGCTCTTTAGTGTCACGAAAGGAATCGTCAGCGCCGTCGGTCCGTTTCCCGCCGCCGGACCCGGCACTTGGATTCAAACCGACGCGCCCATCAATCCGGGCAACAGCGGCGGCCCACTCGTCAATCTTTACGGCGAAGTCGTCGGAATCAGCACTCTAAAACTCGTCAAGAAAAATACCAATGGCATCGGTTTCGCTCTTAGCGCTTCCGACCTCATGACCGTGCTTCGCCGCTTCTATCCCGACGCACAGTTCGCCGCGCCCGCGCAGGAATCCGCCGTTTCGGCGCTGGAAAATTCCGCGCAGACTCCCCTCGCCGCGGAAGCTTCGTCCGCCGCCATTGCACCGCAACTTCCCGCACCAGAAGGCAACGGCACCGTCTCCATCACTTCCGATCCGGACGGCGCGGAAATTTTCGTCGACGATCGATTCTTCGGCAACGCTCCAGCGGTGCTCAAATTTTCCGTCGGTTCGCATATGATTCTCCTTAAAATGCCCGGCCGCTCCGATTGGCGCCGCGCTCTGGAGGTCATGAAAGGAAACAAGACAACTCTCAGAGCCGTTCTGGATCCGGCGCCGTAACCGGTGCCTCGTGGCTGGCCGCCGGCTTATTGTTGCGGCCGGTACGGCGTTGTTTCATCGGGATTGGTATTCCAATCCGGATTCGTCTGCTTCTCCGACACATTCTGCAAACTTGGATTCAGTTCGGAGTTGCGGTATTTCGGCGCGCTCACGTATCCGTGGATGTTGTCCTTGCCGATTTTGTTCACCACGATCTGCACCGGTTGCGGATCGTCGGTTCGGTGAATCCAGACCGGCTCGTACAGATTGATTTTTTTCTTCGTCAGCTGGTTGTCGTCCACAACCATCGCGATGTCGTAATTTTTATTTTTCACGTCGGCCCTGCGCAGTGAAAGGGATAGCGGGCCTTCGCGTTGAAAGGATCTCGATTTCTTGATGTCGAATTCAAAATAATTTCGCTCGCCGCGCTTCTGCAGCGCAGTCAGCTCTTCGTGCGTCGTCGCAATCGATCCGTTCAGTTCGTCTTTCGTCGAACTGAGGGCGCCTTCCAGGTCGGTGCGGTTTTTCGCCACCAGGTCCTGCGTGTCCTTCAGTTCTTTCTGCTGATCGGTCAACGTAGCTTGCAACTGTTTCAACTGGCGTGAACTTGCCGCCCGCTGTTTCGCGGAAACGCCTTTGCCGCCGTTCTGTGTCGTCGCTTGCAGCGCGGTAACTGCAGCGGCCGCCTGGCTCGAAACGTCGTTCAGCTTTGCGCTAAGGGTATCCACTTGCGAATGCATTTCGTTCATCGCCGACGTCATTTCCTGATTTTGCGAAGTCAGCTGCCCGACCACGGATTGCTGGTGAACTCCGTAGCCGAGAGCGACCGCCGTTGTCAAAAGAGACGCACCAACAGCGACTGCAATCCATAAACGCGATTGCGCAAAGGGCGAACTTTCGTTCGGTTCTTGCTCGTACTTTTCGGATTTGAAATCCATGGGAATCCTCCGGACGGATGGCCGCGATGGAGCACGCTGCTCATCCAAAAGTTAATGATTGGGCTGGACCAACTAACCGAGGGCTGAAAGGGCTGGCGGGACAACAAAAACAAATCTACCAGTAGAGTCATTGCAAGATTGATTCCACTATGGAAATTTCGAGCGCACGACAAAACAATTGCAAATTCTACGAACGCGCGGTTAAAACGGAGGAATATAGTCGAGACCGGGAAAAATCCACAGTACTAGTTCTGGGAAATCTTTACCCGCACAGTGAATTCCACGCCGGTACCCGGAGGATTCTTCCAATTCGTTGCCGCTTCACATTCGTTGTGCTAGCATCCGCGTCGTCAGGAGAACGGACCAGGGATCTTTCGTTCGTCCTTCGCCCCTCGATTCTTTTCGAGGGACCCAGGCCGTCAGCCTTCATCGGGCTGCGCAACCAAGGCTACGCTCTCCTCCCTCAACACTTGCTCGCCATCGGCGCAGGCCCGCGCCAGACGCTCGGTTGTCGGACCTCGCTGTTCGCCGCGAGCCGGTGAACACTTCAGGAGGTCTCTATGAAAACGTATCCCACCAAGGACATCAGAAACGTTGGCATTGTCGGCCACGGCGGCACCGGAAAGACGCAACTGGTGTCGTCGTTGCTTCACACCGCGGGCATGTCGCCGCGGTGGGGAAAAGTTGCGGAAGGAACGGCGGTCACTGATTGGGATGAGGAAGAAATCGCGCGGAAAATATCATTGCAGACGGGCCTGGCGTACGCGGAATGGCCCTGCACACTTTGCGGCGGCAGCAACGTAAAAATAAATTTCATCGACCTTCCCGGCTACGGCACGTTCATCAACGAAACGAAAGCTTCGCTCATCGCGGCGGACGCCGCTTTGATTGCCGTCGATGCGCATGTCGGCGCGCAAGTCACCACGGAGAAAGTTTGGGATTTTTGCACCGAGTACGATATTCCGCGCGCTTTCGTTCTCACCTGGATGGACCGCGAACTCGCAAGTTTTGAACGCTCGATGGAATCACTCGAGCAAGTATTCGGCCGCAACGTGGTGCCGCTGCAATTGCCGATCGGCAGTGAACGGGGCTTCCGCGGTGTAATCGATCTTGTCGGGATGAAAGCGCATATGTACACGCTGGGCGGCGACGGCAAACCGAAAATCGAGCCGATTCCACAAGCGCTGGAAGAAGATGCGAAACAAGCGCATGAGAAGCTTGTGGAAATGGTCGCGGAAGGCGACGACGAATTGATGGAGGAATTTTTCCGCGAAGGAACGATTCCAATTGAAGATCTAATTCCCGGTGTGCGCAAAGCCATCGTTGCGGAAAAAATCTTTCCAGTCCTGATGGTTTCCTCGACGCAAAATGTCGGAACGGCAAGTCTGCTCACATTTCTTGCGGACGTTTTCCCGCATCCCGACGAGCACGCGCAGGAAGGATTTAAGGAACCCGGCGGCAAGGGCGATCGCGTCGAGCGCAAATACGACGACGGCCAGCCTCTCTCTCTCTTCGTTTTCAAAACGCTTGCCGATCCTTTTGCGGGCCGCATCAACTATTTCAAGGTGAAAAGCGGCGTCCTGAAAAACGATGCCACGCTTACCGATTTCACGCGGGGCTCGCAGGAGAGGTTCCAGCACATTCAAGTTGTGCAAGGAAAACAGCTGACGGAAGTGGGCGATCTTCATGCCGGAGACATCGGCGCGATCGCAAAATTGAAAGAAGTCTTTACGGGCGACACGCTTGGCGACAAAGCGGCGCCGCTTTTCTACAAGCCCGCAGTGATTCCTGAGCCCTCGATAACCTTTGCGGTGGAACCGAAGACGCGCGCTGACGAAGACAAGATCGGCGTCGGCATCCACAAAATCATGGAAGAAGATTGCGCGCTTCGCTTCATACGCGATCCGCAGACGAAGGAATTCTTGCTTGCCGGCAGCGGCCAGCAACACATTGAAGTCGTCGTCGCCAAACTTCACAAGCGTTATCACGTCGACCTCACGCTGAAGCCGCCGAAAGTTCCGTACCGCGAAACCATTCGCGGCAAAGCCGACGCCGAAGGCAAACACAAGAAACAGTCCGGCGGGCACGGTCAATTCGGAGTTTGCCGCGTGAAATATGAACCGCTCGAGCGCGGCAAAGGCATCGAATTCGTGGATGACGTCTTCGGCGGCGCTATTCCGAGAAACTGGATTCCTTCCGTCGAAAAGGGGATTCGCGATACCGCCATTCGCGGCTATCTCGCCGGATTTCCCATGACCGATTTCCGCGCCTCGCTTTACGACGGCAAATACCACGACGTGGATTCTTCGGACATGGCGTTCCAGATCGCCGGCTCGCTTTCTTTCAAAGAGGCGATGAAGCAGGCGCGGCCCGCTCTGCTCGAACCCATCATGCACGTGGAGGTTTACGCGCCGGATCAATATTCCGGCGATCTGATGGGCGATCTAAGTTCGCGCCGGGGCCGGATCTCCGGCAGCGAAGTGCGCGGCCACAACGTCATCATCAAAGCGCTGGTGCCGCTCGCGGAAATGCTCAGCTACGCGACGGACCTTACTTCCAAAACGCAAGCCCGCGCGACGTACTCGATGGAATACTCGCACTACGACTACGTTCCGAGCGAGCTGGCCGATAAAGTGATCGCTGCGCACAAGCCGCACGCCGAACATCTGGTGGAAGAAGAAGCGTAAGGCCCACGCCGGGTCGGATTGCAAAGCGAATCTTGCATAAGTTCCAGCTTGGCGACCACCTAGGAATTGACCGAATGCAATCGCGATGTTACGCCAACCATGAGGACTGGAGCAGTGTATTTCTGCACACAGCGTGTATACGTACTGCCGCGCATCTGGTGGAGCCATGCGAGCCAAGTCTTTGATTCAAATAGAACCCAGCAGTGTACCTTGGAATGCAAGGTTCATTCGTTATGCGAAGAGTACATAGCCTACTCCCAATTCTGATGCTCGTCATGTGGCACTCTGTGGCGGGACAGGAGTGGTGCACAAGAGCGAAAACGAAAGTGGAAAAATTGATTTGTGAAGGTGGACAGCTGGGTGAGTTCGACCAGGAATTGGGTGTGTATTATGAGAACCTTCTCAAGATGGTTGAGCCAAGTGCCAAACGCGAGCTGGTCCAATCCCAAAAAAAATGGATTGCTGAACGGGAGCATTGCGGCGCCACCGCAAAGAAAACGGAAGACCTCGTAAGCTGCGTTGACACCATGATTCGGCAGCGTTACGGTCTACTACTGAAAGACATTCAAGAAAAAAATGTTGAAAAGAGATTATCGGAATTCGCCAAATTCAAATTAAGAACATTCAACGACACTGCATTCGAGTTCCAATATCCCAGTGCCTGGCATTTGGAGACGACGGATGACGGTAGAATCAGCCTCAAGAGCCAGCTCGAGGAGATGACCCTCGGATTCGAAAAAACAGTGACATCCTCCAAGAATTGCACCTACTCGGAGGAAGGGTCCTCCGCAGATGAGGCTCGAAGGTTTTTCTATGAAGGGAAGAAGCAGATAGGGGGCCAAGAGTTTGATAGCTTTCATCGAAGCTGGATACCCAGCGGAGAGGATCGCTATTATTATCGGTTCTTCAACGGGCGCTGCTTTGCGATTCATGTTTCTGATAATTCGCGAGCCCCAAGTAATTGCGGACGAATTGATGTCGGTAAAGACAGAGCAAACTGCGAAATCGCAGAGTTAGAAGCAAAAGATCTGATGGCTTACTCAAATGGGGTAATCAGAACTCTTCGTTTTGTGGGAGATCACGAGTAGGCCAAGCATTCGACTTTCCCGATGGGGGGTGTGTATAATTCTCTGTGGGACTACACACTTCCTGGAAATGGGGTAGAAATGGCCCTCACGAGGACAAATCTCCTGCTCGAGACCGAAAAGGTTCGCAGGCTGCGTAAAACGCTACGCTCACGAAGCAATTCGGAAGCGGTAAGGCTGGCGATTGACGAGCGTCTTGCCGCGGAGGCTGGCCTACAGGCATTGCGTGCGCTACGGAATGCCGGCGGGCCGGAGGATGTTTTTGGTCGCGCGCCGACCAGGAAAGCATGATTGCGCTTCCATCCGGCTTGCTGCTTTTTGACACGGGAATCTATATCCGGTTCTTTCGCCGCGAAAACTACGGCTGGCTGGGCGAAGATATCCAAGTCTTTCGGCGGACCGTTCTCACAGCTGTAGTGGCATCGGAACTCTATGCCGGTACTCGGTCCCGGCAGGAAAAGCGCACCCTAGACAAACTTTGCCTCGCACATCACGCACTGGGACATTTTTCCGCTCCGGCAGCGACGACATGGATAGACGGCGGCATCGCGCTGCGCCTGGGACGGGACAGATTTGGCAGGATGGATTTTGCACACCATTTTCGAGACGTACTGATAGCACAGGAAGCAGTGCGGGCCAGGGCCACACTGGTTACGGAGAATGCGGGGGACTTTGTGCGCTGGAAGGCACTCCTGGCACGAATGCGCACGACTCTAAGAATCTTTAGGCCATCTTAGCGCCACAAACCCGCACGGAAACACGGGCTAAGAAAGGCGCGGCGGCAACATGCCGGTGTGCTTAGCGTGTTCGGCGAATCCTTCGCACAATATAAAGACTGAAAACGGGCGGCGTTACCTATTCATTCGCCGTCTATTTTTTCAGGAGGGAGCGCACGCGGGCTTCTTCTGACAACGGGAGCGCGTCCCCGTGCCCCAGGCAAGTGTAGACGTTCACTTGCTTGCCGCCCATCTTCGCGGTCGGCGCGCCGCTGGTCTTATCCCGGTTCAAACAGAAAATGCCTTTCTGATCTTTCGCGAA
>Ga0137403_10009884_pt1 | contig 10587 bp, 8 predicted proteins | sample CZOMad2_1_16fung_FD_122057 | JGI IMG/M metagenome (GOLD analysis project Ga0137403, IMG submission 122057) | Vadose zone soil fungal communities from Angelo Coast Range Reserve, California, USA - CZOMad2_1_16fungal (Hybrid Assembly) | ecosystem: Environmental > Terrestrial > Soil > Vadose zone... | reverse complement strand
CCGGCGGTCGGGCGTTATCCGTTTTGCCGCCGCACCACGTTGTGCTGGCTCGCCGCGAGCAGTTATTACCAGACTTGCTGGCAGCCTTTGAATTGCTGAAAAGAAAGTACAACGACAACTATCCGAGCTTCATCTCCTTCATCACCGGTCCCAGTCGCACTGGCGACATTGAGCGCGTTTTGGTCCTGGGCGCTCATGGTCCGAAAAAATTGAGCATTATATGTCTTTAGGACGAAGCGCCGGGGGAGGGCACCCGGCCTACAAGCACCAACAGGCCGTTGCTGTAGGCCGGGTGCCTCACCCGGCGCTCGGGGGGTGAATTATGCGGCTCAGATATAGTTTCTCTGCAACATTTCCGCGACGGTGGCATCGAGTTGCTCGCGCCGGCGCACGTCGTCGAAGCGTTTTAGCAGATCCTCGGGCCGCACGCGCGCTCGCTCCGGCCCCTGCAAATCATGAAGCACCTGGCCGCGATGCATCATCACAATGCGATCGCCGAGATGGACTGCTTGTTGCATCGAGTGGGTGACCATGAGCGTCGTTAGTTTGTCACGCTGAATGATCTCATGGGTGAGCCGGATGACTTGATCGGCGCTTTTAGGATCGAGCGCGGCGGTGTGCTCGTCGAGCAATAGCAGTTCCGGCTTCAGCCACGAGGCCATGAGCAGCGTCAAGGCCTGCCGTTGTCCGCCCGACAAGCTGCCGATGGCATTGTCGAGGCGGTTCTCGAGGCCCATGTTCAGCGTCCTGATACGGTCGCGCAGCCCTTCGCGCAACTTGCGGTTTAACGCCCATCCGAAACCGCGCGATCGGCCGCGTCGGGCAGCCATCGCGAGGTTTTCGGCGATGGACATGTTGGGCGCTGTGCCGCTGAACGGGTTCTGGAATACCCGGCCGATGAGTTTTGCCCGGCGATGTTCCGGCCAACGAGTGATGTTTTGGCCCGCGAGCAGCAGCCTTCCCGCATCCGCGATGAATGTGCCCGCCACCGCGTTAAGCAGGGTGGATTTGCCCGAGCCGTTCGTGCCGATGATGAGGAGGAATGAGCCGCGTTCGAGTCGCAGCGAAACGTCCCGCAATGCACGCACTTCGTTGGGCGTGCCAGGGTTGAACGTCTTGGTAATGCTGGTGATCTCGAGCATATCAGACCGCGGCTGGCTTCGGATTGGCGGCTGGCTTGAACTTGCGCAACAGCGCCGGGGCGACCAGCGACACGAACACAAACGCCGCGGTGATGAGCTTCAGATCGTTGGGGTTCAAGCCCCACCGTAGCGCAATGGCCACCAGCAGGCGAAAAAGCACCGACCCCATCACCGCACCGGTGATGAGCAGGCCGATACGCGCGCTGCCAACAAGCGCCTCGCCGATGATGACGCTGGCCAGGCCCCATACAACCATGCCGATGCCCATTTGCACGTCAGCGAAGCCCTGATATTGCGCGAGCAGGGATCCCGACAGCGCGATAAGCCCGTTGGAGAGCGCGAGGCCGAGAATGATGATGAAATCCACGCTCACGCCAAGCGCGCGGATCATTTGCGGGTTGTCACCCGTGGCGCGCATGGCGGTGCCGAGGTTCGTCCGAAAAAACAGATAGAGCAACAGGCCGAGCACACTGACGAGAACCAGCATCCCCAGAAGGGTGGCAGCGTCTCTCATCCCAACTGTCCAGCCGAAGACATCGAGGTCTGCGGCGGAGTGAAACCACTTCAGGCCGAGGCTTTCGGCCTGGCTCGCCATCGTGGACTCATTGAGCAACGGCACGTTGCTCTTGCCCATGACGTGCAGGTTCACCGAGTAGAGCGCGGTCATTACCAGGATACCGCTGAGCAGTCCATTGATCTTGAACTTGGTGTGGAGCACGCCGGTGGTCGTGCCCGCCAGGACCCCCGCGGCGAACCCGGCGAGCGTGGCCAATTCGGGTTGGACGTGGCGAACCAGCAAAGTGGCCGTGACTGCTGCACCCAGAGTGATCGAGCCGTCGGCCGTGATGTCGGGAAAGTTAAAGATGCGGAAGCTCAGGTAAACCCCCAGCGCAAGAAGGGCGAGGATGAGTCCAATGGTGGAAGCGCCGATCAGAAGTGTCATGGTGTGGTGTTCAGGTTTGCGGTGCCGGTCCCAAAATCCGAAGTGGTCCGACCCAGCAGGCGCCCCGCATCAGGTCAGTCTGGCCCACGCCCTCGAACTCGCGTTCGTCTGCCAGCAAGTGCATAACCGTGCGGGCGGATTCAGTCGTGAGCAGACCGTTGATGGTGTCCCGCAGGTTAATATTGCCCTTTGGCAGGGGACGATAAGGAAAAACCGCCGCATGGAAATGCCCGCGCGCATTTGTGCCCGGTCCAATTGGGCGGAAGAACGCGCTACTGTCGGGAAGAGGTTCGCGTTCGGCGAAGCCCACGATGAGGGCCAGGCTGCGTTCGTCGCTCCGTTCCGTCGTGAACGAGAGCCAGTCGCGTACGGTTGGAAAAGCCAACGGTGATTGCCCATGGGCGAGGGTTGGGGATTGCCGAAGCGTCGCGCCAACCAGGTTCGCGCTCTCGGCCAGGATGACAAAGCCGGCGGCAGAAGTCCGCAGATCCTCCAGCGCCGCCTCGATGAGATCGGCCAACGAGATCACACCGCGCTCAGCCGCCGTTGCCTCGAAGCGCAGCAAGCAAGAAAACCCGCCAGTGGCAGTGAGGCCGTAAAGCACATTGACCTCAGGAATAAGTTGGCCTTCGGTCACTTGGAAATCCGGCACGCTGCTGCCATCTGTGGGTTGGGTGACCGCCGCGCCGCCAACCGCGAGAAATTCGCCGAAGCGAGGGCTGCAGTCCACAGGATCATGCCCGAATGCCCCCAATCCCAGGCCGATAAGTTCCGGGTCGAAACGCACCCTGCGACACTCCGCGACGGAGAGTTTCCCGGAGGCGAAATTTTCCGGGTGTCCGTGGAGGCGGCCATCCAGCCCGCATTCGTCGGTTCCGTCGTGTGCTTCAAACGCCGCGCCGTTTCGCTCCCAACGGCGCGTTCCGGGGTGCGACTTGGCCAGCACAGGCTTTTCTCCCCCCGCTTCGAGCAGGCCGGCGATGCCGGAAAGTTGGAGCACCGAGAGGATGGGCTCGGTGGTTCGCACGACGCGCAGCGCGCCGTGTGCGGCCTTTAGTTGCTTTAAGTATTTCAGGAGCACTCGAATGCCCGCGGAGCTGAGGTAATTCACCTCTGCAAGGTCAAGGTCGATGTGGTGGTGTCCCGCACGGATAGCCGACTCGATGGCGTTGCCGAGGTGGTCGGCCCAATTTGCGTCAAGTCGGCCCTTAAGCTGCAATTCGAGCCGACCTTCGCGAATGTGGGAGATGATTTCCATGCGGAGCGATTCAGTTAACGGATTCGCCACGGAGGAGCAATTCCGGCGGGATAACGATGCCGTTCAGAGCGGCGGTGGCAGGATTGAAACTATACTTTACCTTCTCGATCAGTTGGAACGGGATGGCCGCTGGTGACTCGCCGCGCAACACACGTGCCGCGATTTCGCCCGAGGCCACACCGCCATCGAAAAAATCGCGAGAGATGGTCATGAACGCGCCGGACTTCGCCTGCCCAGACGCAAAGCCCATGAGTGGCAGACGCGCGCGTCTGGCAGCCTGTGCGATGCTGGCGAAGCTCGCGCCCGTCAAGTTGTCGGAAATCTGGCAAATGGCGTCCACATTGCGTCCGCACAATGCCAACGCGGCATCGGCGACCTCTCCACTGCTGCTCACGCCGACGACTTCGACCTCGAAACCAACTCGCGCGGCGGCTTTGAGCAATTCATCCTTGTAGAAGACCGAGTTTACCTCGGCGGGGACGAAGAGCGTGCCAATGCGCTTCGCCTTTGGGATGCATTGGTGCAACGCCACCAAACCTTCCTCATGCGGTGCCGGAATATAAGAACCGGTCACGAATGGCAGATGCTCCGTTCTGCTCTTGCCCGCGCCCGCCACCATTGGGTTGGCCACCAGCGAAAACACCACGGGCCGGCTGTTTGCCCGGCGCAGTGAGGCCTGGAGCGCCGGCGTGGTGGAAGACAATAGCACATCCGAGCCATCGGCCACTGCGGCGTCAATCATCGTGCTGAGCGTCGCCATGTCGCCCTGCGCATTGCGGACGCGCAGCTCAAAGTCACGTCCACGCTTTAATCCGGCCCGCTCAAGGCCGACGAGGATGCCATCGCGGTTGATCTCCACGTTTGGGGTTTCGATGTACTCGAGGAGGTCTATTTTCGCCTTGCGCTTAAGGGGTGCAAGGTCAGCGGATGGCGTGGCGGCCCGGTTGGTAGTGGCAACGCCAGCGGAAGCACGGGCTGCCTCGGCGATGATCGCTTGTGGAAATGTTAACCCGAGCTTTTCGGCCAATGGCAAATCCAGCCAAACGGCTTTTTCGGAGACGTTCTCCATTGGGATGCCCGCCGGGCTTTCGCCGAGCAGCACCCGGGCGAGGGGCTTGGCAATGGCATAACCGGGGCGGTAGTAACCGAGTCCGACACAAGCAATCGCGCCGCGCTTGGCCACGTCTGGATCGTCCACGAAGAGCGGCAGTTTGGCGTCACGGGTGGCCTTGACCACCGCGTCGAAGCCTTGGATGACCGTATTATCGCCCTGGATATAAATGGCGTCCACGCGGCGGCTGGCGAGCGCCTGTGCCGCCTGGAGCACCTCGGCAGATGACGCGACCGTGACCTCGTCCAACTTCATTCCCGCCGACGCAAAAAGCCCGCGCGCCACCTGAATCACTTTGACTGAGTTCGCCTCCGACGCGTTGTATATGGTGCCGATTGATTTTGCGCCGGGCAACGTTTGGTGGAGGAGGTCCACCATGTCCTGGACGGGCGGAAACGAGCCGATGCCGGTGACGTGCGGCAGGTGGTGGGTAAAGGACTTGCCTGCACCCGCGGCGACCGGGTCGGAGCAATAGGTGAAAACGACGGGCTTGTGCTTGACGAACCCGCAAGCGCTGCTGATAACCGGAGTGCTCATGGGCAGGATCACGTCCACGTCCGACCCGTCGAAATTTTGAAGCAAGGACGGAATATTGACAATCTCCCCCTGGGCGTGGGCGCGTCGTACTTCGAGATTTTTCCCTTCGACAAAACCAAGCTCGCGCAGCCCGTCAAAGATGCCCCGCATACAGGACTCCGCGCCGGCTTCGGGCGCGAAGTAGGCCAGGCCCAATTTGTAAACCCTGCCAGGCTGTGGCTTAAGGCGCGAGGCGGTGGCAGCGGTGAATACGGGCAGGTTTGTGGCCGTGGCCGTAATCGAGCCGCTGGCACGCTGGCGGACAGATTCGGGTATTGTCCAGGCGTCTTTCAATAGGCCTGGCACGGTTTCGTTGATCAGAAAGACCTCCGGGACGAAGTTCTCAACTGGAATGTCGGCAGGATTTTTGCCGTCTAAAACATCAGATGCCAGGCGACCTACCGAGCGGCCGACCTCCAAATAGTTCGCGCCGAGGTCAAACAGTGCGCCTTGCCGGACGTTGGGGGGCAGCGCCGTGAATACAGGGATTTTTGCCCGACGGGCGGCATTGATTACTGCGCTTGAGGCGAGCGATATTGTGACGTCGCCGCTGATCCAAATGGCTTCCACGCCGCGGGCGATAAGGGAGTTTGCGGACTCGAGCGCGGCAGTGCTGTTATCGGCATTGGCCTCGGCGAGGGTGATGCCGAGCTCCGCGCACACCGTGCGGGCGATTTTTGTCTGGGCCACCGAGTTGGCCTCAGTGGGATTCCACACCAGGCCAACGGTCTTGAGTTCCGGGCGCATCTGCCGGGCCGTGCGAAAGATATTAGCGACCGGCTGTATGGAGCCGTAGCCGGTCATGTAGGCCGGATGGATTGAGTGGTTCGTGGCCTCGATGCCCACGCCTGCGCTATAGGGGTCGCTCACCAGGCCGAACACGTGACGCGTGTGTGCGCCGAACTTGTTGGCATTGGCAATTGTTTGAAGCGAAAGAGTGCTGGCGCTCAAAATTAGATCGTAGCCGCCGCTGGTGACCTCCTTGGCGATTGCGTTGGCTGTCCCGATGTCCGCCTCGGCGTTGTAACGTTTGATCTGAAGGCGTCCGCCATCGGCGTAACCGCGATTGGCGAGCGCTTCGAGGATTCCGTTCACACCCTCGTCGAGTGCCGGGATCGACGCGTGCTGGACGAGGGCCACGCGAACCGTTTTTGCGGTTGCGATCGGCGCTTGTGAAATGTTGCGCGCGGATTTGCGCGATCCGCGGTCGGTATAGAGCAACACGCTGGCAGCGAGCGCGAGAAGAGATACACCCAAGGTCAGTCGCTTAAGTGCCTCGATCATCAGGACGGACGGACTTCTGGTGCTTGAACGGCAGTTACTGCTGGTACGTCCGTTGGCGACTTAGCAAGTAGGCGTCAAGTTCGGCTTGGTCGCGGAAGATGCGCATGTCGGGGATGTTGCCCATAATGGCAAAAACCTCCTTGATCTGCGGCTGCAAATTGACAAAGGACACGTGGCCACCGTGCTGCTTTTGTTGTTTGACGGCCATAAAGAACAGGCGGATGCCCGCGCTGGTCACGTATTTGAGCGCCGCCAGATCGAAGATCACTTGCGCGGGCTTGTGGGCGAGCATCGGCAGGAGCTTGGCTTCGAGGTTGGCGACAGTGGAGTTGTCAAGGTTTCCCTCCAGAGTCAGCGTGACCTCAGGCTGCCCAGCAGCGTTGGTTTTCTGGCGGGTGTTGATCGTCAGTATGCTCATCTTGGTTGGCAGTTCTTATTTCGACTAACCATCGCTAATCCAGGCCGCCAATACCAGCCTTTTTTCGACTGACATGACGGTTGGTCAGGACTTTGTCAAAGCTCCAGCTGTGGTTGTGAATTCAAGTTTTATCATGCCGCGTCCCGGGGCGAATTGGCGAGCCATCCATGGACTTGCGCAGCGTGACACTGTTCCTGCCTGCCGCGCGGACGTAATCCATATGGTCGGACATCCGGCGCAACAGGTAGATGCCAAGTCCGCCGATGGGCCGGTCCTCTATCGGTAAGTGCGTATCCGGCTCGGGCAGTTCGAGCGGGTTGAACGGGCGTCCGTCGTCCGTTACAGTGAGCGCCAGCTCGTTGCCCGAAATCTGCAGCTTGATGTCAATGATGTGCTCCCCTGTATCCTCGTAACCATATTTAATGCAATTGGTGACCAATTCCTCGACTGCCAGATTGGCGAGGTAATGAACCTCGGGAGGTGCATTCCGATCTGCGAGCCATCGTGACGCGGTTTCGTTAGCCGAGTGAACCGCGCTGAGGCTGGCCTGGATTTGCAATGTGAGTTCGTCCGCCATGGTCAGCACTGAATGAGATCGGTGTCGCTGCCACGAATGTTCAGAGTTATCAGTTTCATCTCGTCCCAAAGTTTACCTGATTGGGAATTGTGAGGAACTGTCCCTCCTAAGTCCAGTCGGACCAAGGCCGGAAAAGAGAAATTCATCACCGGAAATACGGGCGTCGGTGATTGTACGGGGATGGCTTTTCTTGACAGCCGAGGAATACTTGTTATCCTCGGGTCATGCCAGGTTTGGAAAACAGAGGGAATGTCCCCGCGGTGGAACTCCCCGGGGCCGTGGCGTTGACCCTCCCTGCTCCACCGGATGCGGGAGCTGATGAGGCGCGCCTGGTGCTCAAGCTTCCGGAGGTCCCCAGGGAAAATGCTGCCGTGGATGAGAATGGGCGGCAATGGCCTATCTCGTTCATGTCTCGAGAGAATTTTAAGAAAGGCGAATATCTTTTCAAGATGGGCGACGTTGCGGAAAAGCTCTTTTATATTTCCAAAGGGGTGATTCGGCTCCCGGAGCTGAACCGGTCTGTTAGAGCGGGGCAGGTTATCGGCGAGATGGGAATCTTCTCTCCCGACAAACAGCGGATCGCGTCGGCGATGGCCGAGGAGGATGTTGAGGCTTTCACCATGGGACGGGATGAGGTCCGGCGCTTTATGAGCCGTGATCCTGGGATGGCGATTGATCTTATTCAGTTGAGCATTAAGCGCCTCATCCAGAACCTGAAGGTGGAAACTGAGGCCAGGGAACGGATCAACAGCGAACTGCGCATCGCTCATGATATCCAAACGACCATGGTGCCGCGAACGTTTCCTCCATTTCCGGGCCGCAAGGAATTTGAGATTTTCGCGATGATGGAGCCCGCCAAAGAAGTCGGCGGCGACCTTTACGATTTTTTCCTCGTGGACCAAAACCGGCTCTGCATTCTGGTGGGCGACGTTTCCGGCAAGGGCGTTCCGGCAGCGCTATTTATGGCCATCAGCAAGACTCTTTTGAAGAGCGAAGCCATGCGTGGTTATGCGGCCAGCGAAATCCTCGCCCGCGTAAACAACTTGCTTTGTCCGGACAACCCCAATTGCATGTTCGTGACAGTTTATTGCCTGATCCTCAATACCGACACTGGGGAAACGGAATGTTGCAGTGGCGGTCACAACCGTCCTTTGCTTTGCACCAACGACGGCGTCGTTGAGTATCTGGATGCTCCGCCCGGATTTGTCATCGGCTTCCAGGAGAATTTCAGCTTCGAGTCCAGGACAATTCACCTCAAGCCAGGTGAGATGATCTTTCTGTATACCGACGGCGTCACCGAGGCACAGAATTCCCGGTTGGAACTCTTCTCGGAGAAGCGGCTCAAGGCCTGTGTTTCGGGTCTGCGTGATCGGGAGTTGCGGGAAATCATTGCCGGGGTCAAGCAGGAGATTGTTCTTCACGCCCAAACGGAGCCTCAATCCGACGACATCACTATGCTGGCATTGAAGTACAACGGTCGGGCAAACAAAGCCTGAGCTCTGCTTCGGCCTTCAGGTTTTCGGCAAGGTCTAGTTGTTGATCGCGTTGTAGATAGGCCCCTTCAACGCGTTTTCGAGGAGCAAGGAGAAAGGTAGCGTCTGTTCCATCGTCACAACCACCAGATCATCCTTGGGCGAGGTCCAATAATGTGTGCTTGCCATACCACCCCAACCGTATTCGGCTACGCGAGCCGATGCCTCCTGATCCGAAGGTTGGACGCGCACGGAGAAACCCAGCCCAAAGCCAACACCAGAACGCTTCCCCACGCTCATCGAAATGGGCATGACCGCGGCCGACAACTGGTTATTTGTCATCAATGCCACAGTTTCGGGTTTCAGGATGCGCACACCCTGGAGTTCGCCGCCTTGGGAAATCATTTCCAGGAACCGCATGTAATCACGCGTCGTGGATACCATGCCGCCTCCGCCAGACAGGAGTTTGGGCCTGGCAAGATAAGGGCTCGCCACGCGGGTTTCGGTGGGTGTTAAACTGCCATTGCCATCGGAGCGGTAAATGGCAGCCAGGCGATCCACCTTGTCCCCCGGGACATAAAAACCGGTGTCCCTCATGTCCAGCGGCGCAAAGAGGCGCTTCTCCAGAAACGCGTCAAAGGTCATGCCGGAAGCGACCTCAATTACCCGGCCGAGCACGTCCACGGCAACACTGTAAACCCATTTTGTTCCGGGGTCGTACTGCAAAGGCAGTTTGCCCAGCTTCGCGCACATGCTCTTGAGGTCGTCATTCCGGTCCAGGACATTTGCTTCGCGATAAAGGCTGTCCACTGGTGAATCCCCGAATATGCCATAGGTTAAACCGGCGGTGTGCCGCATCAGATCGCGGATGGTCGGTTCATGTGTAGGAACGATGTTGCCTGCTGCATTCCAAACTTTGATCCCTTTGAAATCGGGCACGTACTTGGATACAGGGTCGTCGAGCCGAAGCTTGCCTTCCTCAAAAAGTATCAAAGCAGCCGCGGTCGTGATTGCCTTGCTCATGGAATAGATGCGGAAAATCGTGTCCTCGCGCATCGGCTTGTCTGCCTCGAGGTCCATTTTTCCGAAAGTCTTGAAGTAAACAACCTTTCCATGCCGGGCAATCATTACCGTCGCGCCGGCCAGTTTTTTTTGTTGGCGCAGTTCTTCAATAATGCCGTCCACCTTGCCCAGTTTTGTGGCTGACATGCCGGCACTCTCAGGCGCCACCACCGGCAGTTCTCGTGCCGCGACGCCAAGTGTGAGACACAGGGCGCCAAGGAGGCAAATCGACTTGCGAAAGAATGAATGGGTAAGCATGTGAGTAAAGTAGCGATGGAATGCGATGAAAATCAAATGCGATTTCTCACGGCACATGGTTCACGCGACCAGCAGATAGTCCTGGCCCTCAGTTCGTTCAAGGCGGTTCAACTCTGCGGCGATTAACTCGCGCGCCCCGCGAGTCGAGACAGCCGCGAGGATAAACACCCGCTCTTGGGGAGGCAGATGGTTTGGATCAACCACCGGACGGCCGTCACGCAATCGACCGAGTTTCTTTTTATCAACATCAATGAAACCCGAGATCGAGATGCCTTTTGTTTCCAGGACGCGGAAGCGTTGCCGGGTAATCCGTCCAGCGCCCCAGATCCAAATCTCGCGCGTCGATTCCACTTCACGCTTAAGCCAGCGCGCCAGATAAGCGCACTTCGTGCGGTAGAAGGCTTCTGGACGGTATCGCTGCTCGATGCGCGAGAGACGTGTCGGCGCATCATTCCAGAGCAGGAGTTCGGCGTCCACCTTTCCGAA
>Ga0137403_10009883_pt1 | contig 10587 bp, 11 predicted proteins | sample CZOMad2_1_16fung_FD_122057 | JGI IMG/M metagenome (GOLD analysis project Ga0137403, IMG submission 122057) | Vadose zone soil fungal communities from Angelo Coast Range Reserve, California, USA - CZOMad2_1_16fungal (Hybrid Assembly) | ecosystem: Environmental > Terrestrial > Soil > Vadose zone... | reverse complement strand
CGGGCGCCAGGCCCGCGTCCTCGAGCGTGGACAGCACGCGGGCGGCGCGCACGGCGTGCAGCTCGCCCGCCGAGTGGAAGAGGCTCTTGAGGTCCTTGGGCGGCGGCGCCGAGGACGCCCGCGCGAGGATGCGGGCCTTGGCCGACGACTTCTTCAGGCTCTCGGCGACGAGCTTGAGCGCCGCGGTGCCGCCGTCGGAGACATCGATGCCGTTCGTGTCGATGACCTTCTCGGCCAGGAAGCTCACGACGAGCGTGCCGGCCTCGACGGCGACCGTCGCGCCGAGCGGCTCGAGGGTGGGGCGCAGCGCGGCGATGAGCGTGTCGACGTCGCCCTTTCGCTTCGCCTCGGCGGCCGCCTTGTCCTTCTCGGCGTCGTCGAGCTTCGCGACCGCGGACTTGAGCTTGTCGAGCTCGGCCGCCGTCTCGGTCATGCTCGAGCGCGCCACCGCGACCTCCGCCGTGCGCGTGCCGAGCGCGCTCTGCATCTTTTGATACGGCACGAGGTAGACGTAGCCAGTGTCAAGGCCGGTCACGCCGGTGCCTTGAATCAGAACACGGACAGCGCCGTCGGGAGTGGTTTCTATTTTGCCGACGTACTTGGTCGTCGAAACGGAGGACTCACAGCCCCAGCCACCGGCTGCGGGCACGCTGCTGGCGGTCTGGTACTTTTCCGAGATCGTGGTGCGGCACGAGCTTGCAGCGAGCGTCACTTCAGACATCTTCGCCTTGATGGTGTACTGCTGATAAGCCGGCAGTGCCACGGCAGCCAAGATACCGATGATGGCCACGACGATCATCAGTTCGATCAACGTAAAACCTTGTTGAACACGTTTCATGGAAAACTCCTCTGGGGAATGAATGGGGGTAGACACATGGACTCAGTTGCACCCTGCGTGCCACGTTCGATCGCTCGAAAAAGCGTGGAATCTGCCCGTTGATCTGACACAAACGGTCACCGACTTGTTGCACTGGTCGTTACGGTTTGGCACAGGTTGACGGAAATGGTCACTGTCGGTCTTGTCACTGACATATCGGCAAAAGTCAGGCAAGTTGAAGCACTTGTCCTGCGGCCAACGCAGCAATGCGATGTGGAGATGCCAACACCCCCAACTCAGCCATTTGCCGGCCGCAGCCCACATGCGGTCCGCTCAGCTTGTCACAACCGCCCGCGCTCAAAGGCCCATCGGCGGCATAATTCTTCATCCTGATGATCGATGCTCAGGATTGGCAGCTTCTTGTCCATGACCCTTCGATACTTCAGAATGAACGGCAAGTCGCTGAGAATCGTCGCGAAGCAGGTTCATCAACAACATCGACATGAACAACATCCTTCAGCAACACCGAGCCGATGTCGCAGCGCTTTGCCGGCGTGTCGGTACCCGTCGGCTGTACGCATTTGGCTCTGTGGTCCGTGCAGACTTTTCCCCTGAGACGAGTGACCTCGATTTCTTGGTCGAATTTGACGACGTATCGCCTGCCGACTATGCGCAAGCCTACTTCGTTTTGAAAGAAGGGTTGGAGAGCTTGTTTGGCCGCCCCATCGACTTGGTGACCGACAGCAGCCTGGCCAACCCCTATTTTCGCGATCGCATCACTGCTGAACGTCAAATGATGTATGCACGCTGACGCCCGAAAACTTTTGTGGGACGCACAAGTCGCCTCAGAGCGGGTGGTGCGCTTCACCATGGGCAAAAGTTTCGCCGAGTACAGCGCGGATGACTACCTTCGCTCCGCAGTCGAGCGCCAGTTTGAAATCATTGGCGAAGCACTGAATCAGTTGAAGCGTTCAGACCCGCAAACTGCCGCATCCGTTGCGGAACTGCCGCGCATCGTGGCGTTTCGCAACATACTGATCCACGGCTACGCCAACGTGGACAACCGGCTGGTGTGGGGCGTGATCGAAACCCATCTTGCCTCTCTGCGCGCTGCGCTTGCACAGCTCCTGCTTGACCCCTGATTTGAGGCTGGGCGTGGTGCCGCCGGTGCCGTCGAGTAAATCACAACCTCTGTACCCCGCAGAATAAAGTCGACCGCTGGTAGCGTACTTACTCAGCGTAAGGGGGCCACAAAAATTATGGCAAAGGATCGCGTTTCGAGGCGTTCGCATTGCCAGATGACGCAAAACCTTCCAGGGGTACCCCATGGGCGGCGGCGAGGGCATAGCCGCCCACCACCAAGTACTCAACGCCGTTGGCGTTGAGCAACTCGGCAAACTCTTTGAAGTCGCGGTTCAGCATCTGGGAGTTCGCTGGAGGTGGATGCCGTCGAGCGCAACGCTTCGACGGCCGCAATTCGATCTGCCATGGGACATGCCAACCAAAAAGCAAGGTCGGCTGCTTGTTGCTGATGCCTAGGAATGAATCGGGCCGTGCGGTTCATTCTCAATTGTCGTTGACCTACAACGATTCGCCAAGACGGGCTTCGAACCAGCAAGGGTCAAGGCAACTGCAGCAACTGCCCGGCCTGAAGTGCACTCACACGATGCGGTGTGACCAATGCGCTCACCTCAGCCATCACGGCCGCCACCTCGCCCGGCTTGATGTGCGTGATGTGCACGTCCACGCTGCCCTTCAGCATCTTCAGTTCTTTGCCCAATTGAACCGGGCACAGGTGCTGACTGACTTGAGCCAGGCGAAGTTCTTCGTCGCTGAAAGCTGTTTCGATCACGAGCTGCGTCACGTTCATGCTTGCCAAACGCTGCCAGAGCGCCGGGTTGGGCCCGGTGTCGCCGGTGTAGACCCACCAGCCGTCTTGGCCTTCAAGCGCAAAGCCCACCGCAGGCACGGTGTGGCTGGCACTGAGCACCTCAAATGTCTTGCCACTCAAGCTGAGTCGTTGCCCGACCTCAAATGACACCAGGCTCAGCGCAGGGTGCTGGACGCTGGGCAGCCGTGTGAAATCAGGCCAGATGACGCCGTTGAAGATGTGCTTTCGCAAGGCATCCAAGGTCTCGGGCAGCGCATGCACTTGAATCGGCCAGCGACCTTGCGCCGACCGCAGTCTCATCACGCTGTCTGCCAACAGGCCAATGGACAACACGTGATCCAGGTGCGAATGGCTGACCAGAATGTGGTCGATCTTCGCCAGTTCGTCCAACGGCAAATCGCCAACGCCGGTGCCCGCATCCACCAGCACGTCATCATCGATCAAAAAAGCCGTGGTTCGGCTGCCTTCGGCAATGGCGCCGGAACAACCGAGAACGCGAATTTGCATGGGTCTTGGGGAATGTGTGGCATGCCCGTGATGGCCATGCGCTTCGTGCCCATCCTGAAGCCACTGCGCCCTGGGCGCAAGCCGCCGATGTCGCGTTTCACGCCGAATCAAACGCTTGCTTCCTACGGGCAGGCGGGCCCCGTGAAAAGCTTCACGGCGATCCGCGATGAACGGTCCCGGCTCAGACCTGCACAAACTGCATCTGGGTGCCGGCGAGTTCGATCACATCGCCGTTTTTCAGATGCAAGGTGTCGCCCACCAACGGATTGCCGTTGACGGTCGGACGCGAGGCGCCTTCGACGTGTGCAAACACGTAACCACCAGGCCGTTTGGTGATGGAGGCGACTTGCACGCCCGGCTTGCCGACCGTGGTGACCACCTTGGTCAACGCAACTTCGCGGCCGGCAGCGGCCCCGTTGAGTACTTTGATCGAGCCCGGGATCACCGCCTGTCCAAAACTGCCGAAGCCGGAGTTCGGACTCTGGGCCTTGGTCTGCGCAAAACCGTGGCTGTAAGTCGCCTGCGGCGCACTGCTGCCGGGCTTCATGATCATGGTCTTCTCGTAGTCGGTGCCATCGTCCACGAGGTACTTGATCTTGTATTTGCCGATTTCGACGGTGTCGTTGTGGGCCAGCAGTTGCTTCTTCACGGCCTTGCCGTTGATGTAGGTGCCGTTGGTGCTGTTGAGGTCTTCGATGAAGACATCAGCACCCACCATCTGCAGCACGGCGTGCTCGCCGCTGACCGCGAGGTTGTCGATCACGATGTCGTTGTAAGGCCGGCGACCCAGCGTCGTCTTGTCCTTGGTGATCTGCACTTCCTTGATCACCACACCATCGAGCGATACGACCAGCTTGCCCATGCTTGACCTCTAATGTTTTACTGTGCCTTTGCCCGCAAGTCGCGGCCGAACCTGACGATGCGCATTCAGCGGCGAAAAGGCCACCACGAGCGCGGCGCGGTGCTTTGCCCGCGAACCCGCACCAACACCACCGCAATATTATCCTTCCCCCCGGCATCGTTGGCCGCATCGATCAACGCGGTGCCGGCGTCCTCCAGGGATTCGTGTCCTTGCAACACCTGGCCGATGCTTTCGTCGTCCAGCATGTCCGACAAGCCATCGGAACACAGCAGGTAAATGTCAGCGGGCATCAGATCATGCAGATGCGTTTCAAGCAAGACGGTGTCTTCCACACCCACGGCACGGGTGACCAAATTCTTGTTGGACGAAAAGGCGGCCTGTTCAGGCGTGATCAAGCCGGAATCGATCTGCTCTTGCAGCAGGGAATGATCGTGGGTGATCTGCGTCAGGCGCCCGCCACGAAAGCGATACCCCCGAGAATCGCCCACATGGCCGAGCAACAGCCGGCCGTCGCGAAATGCACCCACCACCAAAGTGGTGCCCATGCCCGCGTACTGCGGATTGGAATTGGCCGCGTTGAAGATGGCGCGGTTGGCGTTGTCGACGCAAATGTCCATGGCACGGCGCACATCGCCGTCGGAGGCGTTGCTGGAGGCCTCTTGCAGCCAGCGGCCCAGTTCGGTCTTGATGAACGAGGTGGCCATGCCGCTGGCCACTTCGCCAGCGTTGTATCCGCCCATGCCGTCAGCCAGCACAATCAACGCGGATGCCTCGTGCACGGCAACCGAATCCTCGTTGTTGTTGCGCGCCCGGCCGGTGTCCGTGGCACTGAAAAATTCGAGCGACATGGCGGTGGCAAGCACGGGGGAATTCATCGAGCCCTTCAACAGTCAGAGGCTGGAATTGTGCCTTGGATCACGAGGCTCCAATTTTACGGTGGCCTCGAATCCGCTGGAATCGGGGGGATTCAAAATGTCATCTGCAGGCCGCGATTCTCGAGCACTGGCCAGGTGCACAACCAGTGCACGAAGATCAGTGGCCAGCAGGTGACCGTCGCCATACCGGTTTTCGGGTTCCTTTTCAACCGCCTTCGCGACGATCCGGGCCAAGGCTTCGGGAAGCTCGGGGCGCAGGCTGCGAACCTCGGGCGCCGGGTCGTGCGCAATTTGATGCATCAGGGCAGCCATCGAGTCTGACCTGTGCGGCAGTCTGCCGGTCAGCAGCTGAAACAGCATCACGCCCAGCGAGTACAGGTCGCTGCGCCCGTCGACACGCCTTCCGGCCATTTGTTCCGGGGACATGAACGACGGCGTGCCCAGAACCATGCCCGTGCGGGTGCGACTTGAATCGGTGATCCGCGCAATACCGAAATCGGTGACTTTGACGATGTTCGCCGTCAAATCGATCATCACATTGGCAGGTTTGATGTCCCGGTGAACGACGCCCTGGCTGTGTGCGTAAGCCAGCGCATCCGCCACACGCGCGACGACTTGGGCCACGCTGGCGACCGGCAGCAAATGCGCTGGTTGCGTGTGCGCCTGCAGGTCGTCGCCCTTCAAGTACTCCATCGCAATGAATGCCAGGCTTTGGTCCTCACCGGCGTCGAAGATGGTCACGATGTCGGGGTGTTGCAAGCGCCCGGCGGTTTCGGCTTCGCGGAAGAAGCGGGTACGGGCCTCCGTCAATGCGTCGCCGGCAAACTCCTTGCTCAATGCAAGGGTCTTGATGGCAACCAATCGGCCGATCTTCAGGTCGCGCCCGAGAAAGACCGCACCCATGGCACCCCGGCCCAACTCACGCTCGATCTGATAACGGCCCAAGGTGCGCTGCTGGTCGGCAGGCACGGTGGACAGTGAACTGGGAAGATCGCTTGGCACGTCTGACTTGGTTGCTGATGCGCCAGTGTCCGCATGGAGACCGGAAGGATTCAACCGCCGGCGGCCGGTCAGCTCGCCCAAGAACCAGCCCGCATGACCGAACACCAGGGCCGTCACGCCCAGCAGCAGGACCTGGAAACTTGACGCGCCGACGACCGATGCCACGAAACACAGCGCGAACGCCGCGATGGCCGTGACGGAGACCGCTACCTTGGTGGACAGCCGCGGCAACACGAAGTCCACGTAGGCGGCGACGACGATCATCAAACCGCCCGCCCAAAGAATCAAATCGAGATGCTTCATTGGCAGCTGCGTCATTCAGCGGTTCGCGGATGTGCCGCGTGAAACGCCCACCCCTGGGCTCAACGGTGTCGAGCGGCGCCACACCCGATCCAACACGCCGTGGCATGGCATTCAGGCAAGTGCATCACGTGGCGGGCACGTTAGCACACACCAAACCGCGGGGGAAGGCGCTTGATGGTGGCCCAGCAAAAGAAGCCCCGGTCGCTGCTCAAGGGCGCCGGGACGTCGGCTGCAGAATGTGTCGAGCGTGGGCGGCGTCATTCACAAACACAGCCAGCTTTTCCATCGGATTCTCCTTGGTGAGTTAGCCAGCGGAGCGAGAGACCTCATCGCCGGATTTCGATCTCGTCGTCCACCAGCCCGCAAACAGCACGCCGGCGATCAAGCTGGAATAGGTAATCACGCGCACGGCAAGATGCGGGTCGAACACAAGGTCGAGCAAGGGTTCGCTGACGATCATTTTTGCCGCGGTGAAGGCCAGCACAGCGGCGCCGACATAGGTGATGACAGGAAAGCGGTAGACCAGTTTCAACACCAGGGAACTGCCCCAGACCACGATCGGAACGCTGATCAGCAGTCCGATGACAACCAGGTCCATGCTGGCGTGCGCCGCTCCGGCGACACCCAAGACGTTGTCCACGCCCATCAGCGCATCAGCAACCACAATGGTTTTCATCGCGCCCCAAAACGTGGTGGCCTGCGGATGACCGGCGGTGTCGCCAGCCCGCGGCACCAGCAGCTTGTAGGCGATCCACAGCAGACCCAGTCCGCCGATCAGCATCAAGCCCGGAACTTGCAGCAGCCACACGACGCCCAGCGTCATGACCGACCGCATGGCGATGGCCCCGACGGTGCCCCACAAAATGGCTTTTCGTTGCAGATGCGTTGGGAGTTTGCGCGCTGCGAGTGCGATGACGATGGCGTTGTCGCCTGCCAGCACCAGGTCAATCAGGACAATGGCGAACAGGGCTGAAAGCCACTCGGTAGAAAGGAATTCCATGACATCTCCATGAGTTGAATTGCACGACGGACGGTGCAAGGCGCATGGAGACGGATTCGGGGACTGGAAGTGACCTCGAGCCCGCCGCTTACACGGCTTGCATCGAAGGTCTTGCTCGGCATGGTGTCATTACTTTTGCCCAACAGGCCAGCTGCTTGCGCGGCGTATTGATGACCTGTTGAAACTTTGGCGGTGCTTGTCACCAAGCACGCTGGAGTCGAGCTACTCCCCTTCTGAAAAGAAATGTAGCCCAGCCGTTCTTTGGGTTCAAGGACTTATTTGGCGTCCGGGGCTTTTGCGCGCCGAGCGCGGCGCTGCATCCATTGGCCGACGAGCACGACAATCGCCGCACCCATTCCGCCGACGATATTGATGACCTCATGCGACTGCTGGCCGAAGTGAGCCGTGAAGCCGGGATCGGTGAGCAGCATTTCTCCCGCCAGGAAGCCCAGCAGTGCCGCGCCCAGCGTGATGATGATCGGAAACCGCTCCATCACCTTGAGCAAGAGCGTGCTGCCGAAAATAATGAGGGGGATGCTGACCGCCAAACCAATGATCAGCAGTGGCGTATTGCCTTTTGCCGCGGCGGCAACGGCCAGCACGTTGTCGAGACTCATCACGAGGTCGGCAATCAAAATGGTGCGAACGGCCGCGCTCATGCTGCCGATTTCTTTGTGCCCGTCCTCTTCACCACTGTCTTCGCTGAGCAGCGAGATACCGATGTAAAGCAGCAAAAGGGCGCCGACCACTTTGAGGTAGGGCCACTTGAGCATTTCCACAGCGATCACTGTGAGCCCGATCCGCATCACGATGGCGGCGGCGCTGCCCCAGAAAATGGCCTTTCGTTGCTGCTCGGGTGGGAGCGCACGCGCTGCCAAAGCGATCACTACGGCGTTGTCCCCCGAGAGGACGATATTGGCAAGAATAATGGAGCCGAGAGCGGCCCAAAATGCAGCTGTGGTGAGATCCATGTTGTGTCAGGCCTGTTTATTGAATCATTGAGAGAGCTCTTTGGCTCTCCTTGTTGACGCTCCTCGCGGAGGTCATCCCGCAAAGTGTAGAGAAGCAAAAACGCCGTCGTGTTCGTACAAGTACGGACACGACGGCGTTGGGCCGCTCAACCAGGGAATGAAACTTATTCCTTCAGGCTCCTCAGGCGGGCGGATTCGCAGAGCGGAGCTGCAATCGCAGCCTCAGATCAAAGCAGCGGTTTGAGCAGCCGCGCCATCTCTGACGGATTGCGCGTCACGATGAAGCCGCACTCTTCCATGACCGCCAGCTTGGCATCGGCGGTGTCGGCGCCGCCGGAAATCAGCGCCCCCGCATGGCCCATGCGCTTACCCGCGGGGGCTGTGACGCCTGCGATGAAGCCGACGATCGGCTTCTTCATGTTTTTCTGGCACCAGCGCGCGGCTTCAGCCTCGTCGGGACCGCCGATCTCGCCGATCATGATGACGGCGTCGGTGTCCGGATCGTCGTTGAAGAGCTGCATCACGTCGATGTGCTTGAGGCCGTTGATCGGGTCGCCGCCAATGCCCACTGCACTTGACTGCCCCAGCCCGATCTCGCTGAGCTGGGCCACGGCTTCATAGGTCAGCGTGCCGGAACGGCTGACCACCCCGATGCGGCCCTTGCGGTGGATGTGGCCCGGCATGATGCCGATCTTGATCTCGTCGGGTGTGATGAGCCCGGGGCAGTTGGGGCCCAGCAGCAGCGTCTTCTTGCCGCCCTTGGCTTCCTTTTGCTTCATCTTGTTGCGCACTTCCAGCATGTCCTTCACGGGAATGCCTTCGGTGATGCAGATGGCCAGGTCGAGCTCGGCTTCGACGGCTTCCCAGATGGCGGCTGCCGCGCCGGCCGGCGGCACGTAGATCACGCTCACGGTGGCGCCGGTGTTCTTGGCCGCGTCCTTGACGCTCGCGAAGATCGGAATGCCTTCGAAATCTTCACCGGCCTTTTTGGGATTGACGCCGGCCACAAAGCAATTCTTGCCGTTGGCGTAGTCGCGGCACATGCGGGTGTGAAACTGGCCTGTCTTGCCGGTGATGCCCTGCGTGATGACCTTGGTGTCTTTGTTGATCAGGATGCTCATGTTCGTGTCCTAGCGTGATTACTTCAGGGCGGCCATTACTTTTTGTGCGGCCTCGGCCATCGAGTCGGCGCCGATGATGGGCAGGCCGGATTCCTTCAGCATCTTCTTGCCGAGGTCTTCGTTGGTGCCTTTCATGCGCACCACCAAAGGCACAGAAAGATTTACCGCCCTGCAGGCCGCGATCACGCCTTCGGCGATGGTGTCGCAACGCATGATGCCGCCGAAGATGTTGACCAGAATGGCCTTCACCTTCGGGTTCTTCAGCATGATCTTGAAGGCCTCGGTCACCTTCTCGGCGGTGGCGCCACCGCCCACATCCAGAAAGTTGGCGGGCTCGCCACCGAACAGTTTGATGGTGTCCATCGTGGCCATGGCCAAGCCGGCGCCGTTCACCAGACAACCGATGTTGCCGTCGAGCTGGATGTAGGCCAAATCGAATTTGCTGGCTTCGATCTCGGCCGGATCTTCCTCGTCGAGGTCGCGATAGGCCGTGATCTCCGGGTGACGAAACAGCGCGTTGCTGTCGAAGTTGAACTTGGCGTCCAAGGCCTTGATGTTGCCGTTGCCTTCGAGGATCAGCGGGTTGATCTCGGCAAGCGAGCAATCGGTGTCCATGTAGCACTGGTAGAGCTTCTTGAACACATCGATGGCCTGGGCGGTGGAGCTGGCGGGAACACCGATGCCGTTGGCGAGTTCGTTGCCTTGCGCATCGGTCAGACCCATCGCCGGATCGACAAACACCTTGAGGATCTTTTCGGGTGTGGCGTGGGCGACTTCTTCGATGTCCATGCCGCCTTCGCTGCTGGCCATGATGGCCACTCTTTGCGTGGCTCGGTCGGTGACCGCCGCCACGTAGTATTCCTTCTTGATGTCGGCGCCTTCTTCGATCAGCAAGCGGCGCACTTTCTGTCCTTCCGGACCGGTCTGATGGGTCTTGAGCTGCATGCCGAGGATTTCGCCGGACAGCTTCTTCACTTCATCAAGCGAACGTGCGAGCTTGACGCCACCGCCCTTGCCGCGTCCGCCGGCGTGAATCTGGGCCTTCACCACCCAGACCGGACCACCCAGTTTCTGGGCAGCTTCGGATGCCTCAAGAACACTGAATGCGGGGTACCCGCGAGGCACTGGCACTCCGAACTGGCGCAGGATTTCTTTGCCCTGGTACTCGTGAATCTTCATTGCAGGCTCTCTTGCTCAGCTAAAGAAAAAAGTGGCTCGACGTGAGCCTGGATGTCCTT
>Ga0137403_10009882_pt1 | contig 10587 bp, 11 predicted proteins | sample CZOMad2_1_16fung_FD_122057 | JGI IMG/M metagenome (GOLD analysis project Ga0137403, IMG submission 122057) | Vadose zone soil fungal communities from Angelo Coast Range Reserve, California, USA - CZOMad2_1_16fungal (Hybrid Assembly) | ecosystem: Environmental > Terrestrial > Soil > Vadose zone... | reverse complement strand
CGGCCGCGGAGGGACGAAATGAGGCACGGCAAGGCGGGCTTCAAGCTCGGGCGGGTCACCGCCCACCGCTGGGCGCTGTTCCGGAACCTGCTCGTCGCGCTGTTCCGGCACGAGCGCATCATGACCACCGAGGCCAAGGCCAAGGCGGTCCGCGGTCTCGCCGACCACATGGTCACCCTCGCCAAGCGCGACGACCTGCACGCGCGCCGGCAGGTGCTGAGCATGGTGCCCGACACGGTCGTGGTGAAGAAGCTTTTCGACAGCATCGCGGCCCGCTTCAGCGAGCGGCACGGCGGCTACACGCGCATCATGAAGGCCGGGCTGCGGCCCGGCGACCGGGCGCAGATGGTGGTGCTGGAGCTGGTGGACCGGCCGGAAGAGCCCAAGGAGAAGGGGAAGAAGGACGCGAAGGCCGAGAAGGCGCCCAAGGAAGACAAGAAGGCCGGCAAGGGCGAGGCCTCTGCGGGTGCGGCCAAGGGCCGGCGCAAGAAGGCGGCGGCTGCGGCGGGGTAGTGGTTTTGCGGGCTGGGATTCTGCTGTCTACCGTTCCGCAGTCTTCCGTTTAGTTCTTCAAGCTCTTTTGAAATGCGGGGGCCCAGAAATGGCCCCCGCACTCCCCCAGTCTGCGGACTCCCGTTTACTGCTTGTTGCGTTCCCTGGGTTTATTTCAGGTGCTTCTTGAAGAGGTCGAGGGTGCGGCGCCAGGCGTCCTCGGCGGCGGGCTTGTTGTAGACGTCGGCGCGCTCGTCGTTGAAGAAGCCGTGGTCGACCCCCGGGTAGATGTTGATCTCGACGGGCTTGCCCGCCTTCTTGATGGCGGCCTCCACCTCTCGGGCGGTCTGGGGCGTCACGAAGCCGTCCTTCTCGGCGAAGAGCCCCAGCACCGGACCGTTCAGCTTGGTGTACTCCGGCTTGACGTTCGGATGGATGCCGTAGAAGTCCACCACCGCGCCCACGTTCGGGTTGGTGCATCCGGCGAAGAGGGCGAGCTGGCCACCCATGCAGAAGCCCACCGCGCCCAGCTTGGCGGTCGAGGAATGGCCGGCCAGGTACTTGGCGGCTCCGGAGAGATCCTTCTCGGCCCGCTCGATATTCAGCGCCATGAAGAGCTTGCCCGCCGCGTCCGGCTCGGTCGCGGTCTGCCCGTGGTAGAGATCGGGGGCCAGCGCCGAGAAGCCGGCGGCCGCGAAGCGATCGCACACGTTCTTGATGTGGCCCACCAGGCCCCACCACTCCTGGATCACGAGGACGCCCGGGCCCTTGCCGGAGGCCGGAGTGGCCAGATAGCCCTTCGCGGTGTGCCCATTGCTGGGAAACTCGACCATCTTACCGGCCATCTTTGTTTCTCCTTCTTAGGGTTAAATGTGGATGACTTCGGTTTGGCGGTTGGGCTTCTTCGCGCAAGCAGTCTCTCAACTTGCTGAACGTGGAAGATCCTAGTTTAGCGAGTGGGCTCCTTCGCGCTAGCGCTCATCCGACCTGCCTCGCCTTGCGTCGTGGCTGTGTCTAGATTGGTTCGCGCCGGTGATCGGCGTCTAGTCTAGCGATTCTGGTGCTTCGCGCAAGCGTTACGGCTCGGGCTTGTCGGGGGCGGATTTCTTGGTGGGGGCGGGGGTGATGCGGACGGTGAGGACGCGGCGCTTGTCGGCCTCGAGCACCGTGAACGAGTAGCGCCCGACCCGGAAGACCTCGCCGACCAGGGGGATGCGGTGCAGGGTGGCGAGCACGAGGCCGGCCACCGTCTCGAAGTCGCCCTTGGGCAGGTCCCAGTCCAGCGCCTCGTTGACCTCGTCGAGGCCCGCGCGGCCCGCCACCCGGTAGCTGCCGTCGGGCAGGCGCTCCACGGTGTCGGGGGTGCGGTCGTGCTCGTCGCGGATCTCGCCCACGATCTCCTCGACGATGTCCTCCACCGTGACGATCCCGACCGCGCCGCCGTACTCGTCCACCACCACCGCGAGCTGCACGCGATTCTTCTGCATCTCGCGCAGCAGCTCGTCGATGCGCTTGGTCTCGGGGACGTAGGTGGCCGCGCGCATCAGCGAGCGCAGGTCCGGGGCCTGCACCCCCTGGCTGAGGAGGTCCATGGTGGTGACCACGCCCACGATGTTGAACGCCCGGTCGGTGAAGACGGGGATGCGGGAGAAGCCGCGCTCCTGGATGAGGCGGACCGCGTCGGCGGGCGAGGCGGTCTCGGGCAGCGCGGCCACGTCCACCAGCGGGACCATCACCTCGCGCACCGCGGTCTCCCCCAGATCGAAGATCTTGTCGATCATCTCGGCCTCGGTGACCGTGACGTCGGCCTCCTCCGGCTCCATCTGCAGCAGGAGCTTCAGCTCCTCGCGGGAAACGAACTGGCGGGTCCCGGTGGGCTCGCGCCCCACCAGGGCCAGCGCGCGCCCGACCAGGGCGTTGGCCCCCCAGGTGAGCGGAGCCAGGACCTTGCCCAGCATCTCCACCACCGGGAACAGGATCAGGATCAGGCTGGTCGCGCGCTCCCGGGCCACCGCCTTCGGGATCACCTCGCCGAAGACGAGCATGAGCGGGGTGAGGGCGGCGGTGACCAGGAGGGCCGCGCCGCCGCCCACCACCGGGATGAGCGCCCACGTCGCCACGCTGGAGGCGGTGATGTGGGCGATGGTGACGCCCATCATGGCGGTGGACAGGAGCCGCTCCGGGCTCCGGAACGCCTCCAGGTAGCGGATGGCCGTCCGGTGCCCGCCCTCCGCCATGTGGCGCAGGCGAAGTCGGTTGGCCGCGATGAACGACATCTCGGCCGCCGAAAAGACCGCGGTCACCAGGAGAGAGAGCCCAATGATCCAGACGTAGATCACGTGGCCTCCCGCGGCTCGGCGACCTCAGGCAGGGCGACCATCACCTCCAGCACGCGCGTCCGCTCCACCTTCTCCACCGACACACGGACCCCGTCCTCGGTCTCCTTTTTCTCGCCCCGGTGGGGCACGCGGCCGAAGAGATCGAGCACCCAACCGCCCACCGTGTCGAAGGAATCGTCGGGAATCACGAGGCCGGTCATGGTGTTCAGCTCGTGAATGGGGAGGCGACCGGAGACCCGGAAGCTGCGCGGGCCGACGCGCTGGATCAGGCGCTCGTCCTCGTCGTACTCGTCGCGGATCTCGCCCACCAGCTCCTCGAGGAGGTCCTCGAGGGTGACGAGGCCGGCGGTACCCCCGTACTCGTCCACCACGATGGCCAGGTGAAGCTTCTTGGCTTGGAACTCGCGCAGCAGCGCGTCGGCCCGCTTCGACTCCGGCACGAAGTAGGGCGGGTGGAGATGCGCGCGGATGTCGAAGGTGGGCGGCAGCCCATCGAGGTGCGGCAACAGGTCCTTGGTGTAGAGCACCCCCACGATCTGGTCGATGGTCTCCTCGAACACCGGCACGCGGGAGTGGAGGTGCTCGCGCAGCAGCGGCAGGATCTCCCCCGGTGGCATGGACACGTCGAGGCAGAACATGTCCGGGCGCGGCACCATCACCTCGCGCACCAGCGTGTCCTCCAGCTCGAACACCTTGTGGATCATCTCGCGCTCGGTGCGGTCGACCACGCCCTCGCGCGCGCCCACGTCCACCAGCGTGCGCAGCTCCTCCTCGGAGATCTCCGGCTGCCCGGCCAGCCGCTCGGACCCGACCAGGCGGAGGGTGACCGCGGTGAACGCGCCGAGTCCCACCCGGATCGGTTTCAGCAGGACCGAGAGCCAGGCCACCGGCCGGTTCACCCAGCTCGCGAACCGTAGCGGGTGCTCGACCGCCAGGGTCATGGGCAGCACCTCGCCGAACACGGTGAGCAGGAACACCATGGCGCCGATGGCGATGGGGAGGCCCATGCCGCCGAAGATCCGCTCGGCGATGGCCGCGGCGAGGGCTGACGCTCCGATGTTCACCATCGTGATGCCGACGAGGAGGGTGACCAGCAGCTCGTTGGGTTGTGCGAGCAGCGGGGCGAGGGGTCCTGGCGTCTTGCCCTGCTGCTCGGCCAACTCCTTCAGCCGTGTCCGGCCGAGCGAGAAGTACGCGGCCTCCGCGCCCGAGAGCAGGGCCGACAACAGGAGGAGGATCCCGAGGACGATCAGCTCGGGGAGGACTCGGCTATCCATGAAAATGTTCGAAGCCGCCGCGCATCGTGACCGGCGCGCCGTCGGCGTCGACGAAGACGATCTCGCCCGCGGTCCCCTCGATCCGTCCGATCACGGTGAGCGGGGTGCCGGTCGCCTCCGCGAGGCCGGCGATGAGGCGGTCGGCGGCGGCCGGGTCGCACGTGAGCAGGAGCTCGTAGTCCTCGCCGCCGCTCACCGCCCATTCTCGCGCGTCGCCCCCGAGCGCGCGCGCCGCCTCCCGCGCCGCCGCCGCGACCGGGACGCGGTCGAGTCGCACGCGGGCGCCGACTCCGCTCTCCCGGCAGATATGACCGACATCCGTGGCGAGGCCATCGGAGCAATCCATCATGGCGTGGACCCCGGGCGCCTGGCCCAGCCAGCGTCCCTCCGCGACGCGCGCGCGCGGCCGGAGGTGAGCCCGCGTGATCTCGGCGATTCGCGCGCCGGCCAGGCCGGCGGCGCGGGCGCGGTCGAGCCCGATCTCGAGGGCGTGGAGGCCGGCGGCGGAGGCGCCCAGGATGCCCGTCACCGCCACCGCGTCGCCGGCGCGGGCGTGCGAGCGAAGCCTCGGCTCGCCCGGATGAACCCCGAGCAGCGTGACGTTCACCATCCAGCCGCCGGGAGCGGCCGAGGTGTCGCCGCCGACAACCGTGACGCCGTGCGGCGCGGCCGCCTCCGCCATGCCCGCGTAGAAGGCGTCCACCGCGTCCACGCCGGTATCGGTGGGGACGGCCAGCGCCACCAGCGCCCAGCGCGGGATGCCCCCCATGGCCGCGATGTCGGAGAGGTTGACGGCCAGCGCCTTCCAGCCGATATCGGCGGGCGCGGCGGAGACCCGGCGGAAGTGGACGTCCTCGATCAGCAGATCGGTGGTGGCGAGCAACTTGTGGCCGGGCGGCATCGCGAGGACCGCGGTGTCGTCGCCGATGCCGACCTCCACGCCGGGCGCGGCTTCGTTCGCGGCGGCGCTCCTCCGGATGCGACGGATCAGTCCGCGCTCGCCCAGTCCACCCAGGCTCACCCGTTCGGGTGGCTCCGCGTTCATGCCGGAGCGGGTGCCGGCGCGAGCGCGAGGAAGTTGGCCAGCAGTGCCTTGCCCTGGCTCGTCAGGATGGACTCGGGATGGAACTGCACGCCTTCGACCGGGTAGCGGCGATGCCGCAGGCCCATGATCTCCCCGTCGTCCGCCCGGGCGGTGATCTCGAGGTCGGCGGGCAGGCCCGCCTCGAGCACGACCAGCGAGTGGTAGCGCGTCGCCTCGAACCTCGGCGGCAGGCCGCGGAAGACGCCGCGGCCGTCGTGCGTGATCGGGGAGGTCTTCCCGTGCATCTGCCGTTGCGCTCGGGCGACCGTGCCCCCGAAGGCCTGGCCGATCGCCTGATGGCCAAGGCAGACGCCGAGGATCGGCACGCGGGTGTGGAAGCGGCGGATCAGCTCGAGCGAGATGCCGGCACCGTCCGGATTGCCGGGGCCCGGGGAGATGACGATGCCCTCGGGCGCCAGCGCCTCCACGTCGTCCGCGCTGAGCACGTCGTTACGGGCGACCCGCATGCGGGCCCCGAGCTCGCCCAGGTACTGGACGAGGTTGTAGGTGAACGAGTCGTAGTTGTCGAGCACCAGGATCATCGCGGCTGCTCCTGCGCCGCGATGCGCAGCGCCAGGATCATGCCGCGCGCTTTCGAGGCCGTCTCGAGCCACTCCGTCTTGGGATCGGAGTCGGCGACGATGCCCGCGCCGACCTGGATGGACGCGTGGCGCCCGTGACACACCACGGTGCGGATCGTGATGCAGGAGTCGAGATTGCCCGAGTAGGAGATGTAGCCGACCGCGCCCCCGTAGGGCCCTCGCCGGGTCGGCTCCAGCTCCTCGATGATCTCCATGGCCCGGATCTTGGGGGCCCCGGTGAGGGTCCCGGCGGGGAAGCAGGCGGCCAGCACGTCGAAGGCGTCCTTGCCCGGCTCGAGCCGGCCCCGCACGTGACTGACCAGGTGCATGACGTGCGAGTAGCGCTCGACCACCATGAACTCCGAGACCTCGACGCTGCCGAGGCGGCTCACCCGGCCCACGTCGTTGCGGCCGAGGTCGACCAGCATCACGTGCTCGGCCCGCTCTTTCGGGTCTGCCCGCATCTCGTCCGCGAGCCGGGCGTCTTCCTCCTCGGTGCGGCCCCGGGGATGCGTTCCCGCGATCGGCCGCTCTTCCACGAGCTCGTCCTCGAGCCGCACCAGCACTTCCGGGGACGATCCCACGATGCTCGTCTTGCCCAGGCGCAGGAAGAAGAGATAGGGCGACGGGTTGACGGTGCGGAGCGCGCGATAGACCGTGAACGGGTCGGCCCGCAGCTCGGTGTCGAGGCGTCGCGACAGCACGACCTGATAGGCGTCGCCGGCGGCGATGAACTCCTTCGCCCGGCGGACGCCGTCGGTGAAGGTGGCCTCGTCCATCGTCGAGGTGAATCCCTCGTCCCCCAGGGCCACCAGCGGCTCCACCGGTGGCAAGGTGAGCGGGGCGGGGGAGCGCGCCGGCCGGCGGAGGTTGCCGATCAGCATGCCGATCTTGACCGCGGCCGCATCGTACGCGCGGTCGAGCGCCGCCGGATCGGTCTTGGTGATATGGGCATTCGCGATCACCAGCAGCCGGTGGCGCAGGTTGTCGAACACCAGCAGATTGTCGGTGAACATGAACACCGCGTCGGGCAGCTTTTGGTCGTCGGTGGTCAGGGTAGGGAGCCGCTCGACGTGGCGGATCATGTCGTAGGACAGGAAGCCCACCGCCCCGCCCTGGAAGCGCGGCAGCCCCGGCACCGGAACCGGCTTGAACTGGGCGAGCAGGTCCCGGAGCGCCTTGAAGGGGTCCGAGCCCGGAAGCAGCTCGATGGTGCCGTCGGGCCGGCGGACGCTGATGCGCTTGCCCCGGGCGGTGAAGACCATCAGAGGGTCCGTGCCGAGGAAGGAGTAGCGGGCCCATTTCTCGCCGCCCTCGACCGACTCCAGCAGGAAGGCGTAGGGGCCGGGGCGGAGCCGGAGGAAGGCGGACAGCGGGGTGTCGAGGTCGGCGGCCAGCTCGGCGAAGACCGGGATCAGGTTGCCCTGCCCGGCCAGGGCGCTGAACTCCTCGCGCGTGGGAGAGAGCGGGGGGAGACCCGGCCCCACCGTCGACATGGATGAGTCGCTCAGGCGTTCGCGTCCAGCTTCTTCTTGAGCTGCGCTTTCGGAACCGCGCCGATCACCTGGTCCATCACCTTGCCGCCCTTGACGAACAGGATGGTCGGGATCGAGCGGATCCCGTAACGGGCGGCGAGCGCCGGCTGCTCGTCCACGTTCACCTTCGCGAGGGTCACCGAGCCGTTGCCCTCGCGCACCAGCTCTTCGAGGGTGGGCGCGATGGCGCGGCAGGGAGCACACCACTCGGCCCAGAAGTCCACCATCAGCAGCTCGGCGTGCTTGCCCAGTTCCGTGTCGAAGCTGGCCTCGGTGAGATGGAGCGTGCTATCGGCCATTGATCCAGGGTCTCCTTATGGTCGGGCAGGGCTGAAGCAGGACAGCGGGTGAGAGTTCCATAAAAAACGCAGTGCCACGCTAGCATACGACCCCCACCATCGCAAGTTGGCCCCCGAGCTCGGGCCGGCCCGGAGGGGCCCTGCCCTGCGACCTGGGCAAGGGGGCCGACGGTTCGGGGCAGTCCTTCTGACAGTAGGCGTCACCCACCGGACGTCCGCCTGCTGTCACCGTGGTGCGATAGGCCCCCATACGACCCCGGACGGCCGGAAAGCCTTGAATCCACGGCATTGGCCCGGGGACGCCGAGAACGGTGTCCAAGACGGCGGAAAACCTCGGTTGGTAGGGGGTTTGCAGTAGATGGACCCCCCGAAAAGACATACCGGGTCGGATTCATTCATGGGTAGCCAGTGTGCACTCGCAGCCGAGGGAGGGTCGGGTCTTGGGCAAGGTGATGGTTGTCGATGACGCCGTGTCAGAGCTGAAGCTGATCGAGGCCATTCTCAAGTCGGCCGGCCACCAGGTCGTGGCGTACGACCACGGCGAGCTCCTCGAAGATCGGGTCGTCGAGGAGCGGCCGGACCTGTTGCTGCTGGACATCGTGATGCCCAAGCGCAACGGCTACGAAGTGCTGCGGGGGCTCCGGCGCGATCCCCGGACCAAGGACACCCCGGTGGTGTTCGTGAGCTCCAAGAACCAGGAGAGCGACCGTCTGTGGGGCCAGCGACAGGGCGCGGCGGACTACTTGGCCAAGCCGTTCACCGCGGACCAGCTCCTCGGCGTGGTGCGCCAGTTCGTGAAATAGCGCCGATGACCCAAACGCCCGTGGTCACGGTATCGCCCCCTTCGCCGGATGCCCTCCCGGCGCCGCGTGCGTGCCTCTTTGCCCTGGCCGGGACGCGGTTCGCGGTGGACGTGCGGAGCGCCCGTGAGGTGGTGCTCTTCGACGAGATCACCGCGGTTCCGCGCGCTCCTCGGCATCTGGTGGGCGTGGCGAACCTCCGGGGCACCGTGATGTCGATCGTCGACGTCCGGGGGTTACTGGGGCTGGTGGAATCGCGTCCCGGGCGTCCCCTGCGCACGCTGGTCGTGCGTGACGGCGCCGTGCAGGCGGCGCTGGTGGTGGACACCGTGCTCGGGCTCGAGCCCTTCGGGGACATGGTGCCGACCGACAGCCGGACCACCGCCGGGATGCGCGGACCGCGGCCACTGATGAGCGGCTGGATCCAGGTGGCCGGGGAGACCCTGCCGCTGCTCGACGTACCGAGGATCCTGGCCGCGCTTCGCACGTCGACCTCGACGGTCGCGCAGGAGGTATCGGCATGAACCGGAGAAGCTTCCTCGGCGGCGTGCTCTCGACGGGCCTGGCGAGCAGCCTCCTCCCGGCCGCCGCCGCGCGGGCCCAGGTCGGCGAGATCCGGATCGGCATGAGCGCCGCGTTCCGCGGCTCCGCGGCCGGCCTCGGCAGCGAGCTCCACCGGGGCGCCCAGGCCTACTACAGCGAGATCAACGCTCGGGGCGGTCTCTTCGGGCGGTCCATCACGGTCATCGCGCTCGACGACGGCTACAACCCGGACCCGTGCATCCGCAACACGATCCAGCTCCTGGACCGGGAGAAGGTGTTCCTGCTCTCCAACTACGTGGGCACCCCGACGCTCACGCGCGCGCTGCCCGTCATCAAGCAGTACGGGGACCAGCACGTAGTGCTGGTCGGCAACTTCACCGGCGCCCAGCCCCAGCGCGAGGCTCCCTACGTCGATCAGGTCTTCAACGTCCGGGCCTCCTATCGGCAGGAGATGGCGGCGCTCGTCGAGCGCTTCTGGCAGGCGGGGGCGCGGCGGTTCGGCGTCTACTACCAGATCGACGCCTACGGCCGCAGCGGCACCGATGGGGTGGCGCGGGCCCTCGCCGCGCGGAACGCCAAGATCGTCGCGGAAGCCACGTACGTGCGCAACGCCAAGTTCGAGGAGGACATGAGCATCGCGGTCAAGGCCCTCCGCGAGGGTGGCAGCGAGGTCGTGCTCTGCACCGGGGCCTACCAGGGTTGCGGGGCGTTCGTGCGCTCGGCGCGCGACGCGGGCTGGGCCGCGCCGATCTCCAACGTCTCGTTCGTCGGATCGGACGCCATGCTCGGTCTGCTGGTCAAGCACGGCCGCGCGAAGGGGCGCGACTACACCCGCGCCCTGATCAATTCCCAGGTGGTGCCGAGCTACGACGACACCGCCCTGCCGGGCGTGGTCGAGTACCGGGCCCTCATGGACAAGCACAACCCGCAGGTTCCCGAGGCGCTTCGCGACACCGCCTACGTGCCGCAGAAGTACAGCTTCATCAGCCTCGAGGGCTACGTGAACGCGCGGGTGATCGTCGAGGCACTGCGCCGGGCGGGGGCCACCCCGGGCCGTCCGGCCTTCCGCCAGGCGCTAGAATCGCTCCGGGGGCTCGATCTCGGAATCGGCGCGCCGCTCACGTTCACGGCCGAGCGGCATCAAGGGCTGGATAGCGTTTACTTCACGCGGGTCGAGGGCGATCGCTGGGTGCCGGTCGCGGACTGGTCCGCGGCGGTCAGGGCCTGACCATGCGCATAGACGGTCTGAAGCGGGGCTGGAGAAAACACGCGATGAGGAAGCGCACGGAGGGCACCGGATCCACCGTCGAGACCGCTCCCGCCCCCCGAGCCCGATTCGGTCTCCTCGCGAAGATCACCGTCTTCCTCGTGCTGGTCCTGCTGCCGGTCGCGATCGTGAGCTGGATCATCGCGTACCGGTCGCTGCAGGAGAATCTGAGCCGCGAGTTCACCGACAAGGGTAGCGCCATCGCCAACAGCCTGGCGAGCTCCGCGGCGGATCTGGTGGTGAATCGCGACGCGTCCACCGTGCAGGCCCAGGTCGACGAGTTCGCCAAGATTTCCGGCGTGGCCTACGTCATGGTCTACGATCCCCAGCGCGCCCTCATCGCCCACACCTTCGCCCCGGTGGTGCCCAA
>Ga0137403_10009880_pt1 | contig 10588 bp, 8 predicted proteins | sample CZOMad2_1_16fung_FD_122057 | JGI IMG/M metagenome (GOLD analysis project Ga0137403, IMG submission 122057) | Vadose zone soil fungal communities from Angelo Coast Range Reserve, California, USA - CZOMad2_1_16fungal (Hybrid Assembly) | ecosystem: Environmental > Terrestrial > Soil > Vadose zone... | reverse complement strand
GGTCTTTGGCGTGCCCTTCACGGCGCGCTTGACTCGCGAGCTGAGGGCGCTGTCGAGCTGGACCTCGTCCGGCGACACTTGATAGTCATGAACCAGGATCAGCTCGGGTCTGGGCAGCTGGTCGTTGGTCTTCTGGACATGCTCCGTGCTGACCCGCGCGCATCCGGCCATCGCCATCAGGCCCAGCACCGCCATCGTGAGCCCTGCCGCGGCTGAGGTCACGACCGAGCCCGTTTTCCGCATCACCTGGCGCATCACCTGGCCATCGTCGATCACGTCGCTACGCGTTCCCATCGCTCGTCACCTTTCATCACCCACCCGTTAGCATCAACGCTCTTGGTGTTGCTACGACGCCGCGCCCACCGCCCGTGACGTTCTCAATCCCTTTCTTGTTGGCTGCTTCATCTTCACGGTGCGCCGTCGCAGCCGTTGAATTCACGGTGCCGTTGACGGGCCATAGCCTCCAATGCTTTGATGTCATGAACCTGATAACTTCCCGCTATCGGGGTCCTTGTGGAATTACGACACCTCCGATACTTCGTCGTCGTAGGCGAGGAAGAGCATTTCGGCCGCGCCGCCGAGCGGTTGCACGTCGTGCAGCCTGCCCTGACGCGCCAGGTGCGGCAGCTCGAGGAAGAGCTCGGATGCGCACTCTTTGAGCGATTGAAGTGGGGCGTGCGCCTCACAGAGGCTGGTAAGTCATTTCTCGAGGAGGCCCGCCGACTCCTCTCCGACCTCAGACGTGGCGTCGACCGAACCAGACTCGTCGCTGAAGGCAAGGTCGGGAGCTTGCGCATTGGATTCTCGGAAACCGCTACGCACGGCGGGGAACTGCCCTCCATCTTGCGCCACTTCAGCGCCAGTTCGCCGGACGTGCGACTGGAGCTCGTTCTGACCACCTCCATTGCAGCCGGTGACCAATTGCACAATCGGAAGCTGGACGCGGCGTTTGTCTACAAACTCCCGAGTAATCTCCGAGAATTCGGGAGTCACACGATCAGGGTCGAGCGATTCGTGCTTGCTCTCCCACGAGCGCACCCGCTCGCCAAACGTAAGCGGGTGATGCTTCGAGATCTAAGGGAGGAGCCATTCGTGTGGTATCCGCGCTCGGCGGCTAACTTCGTGTACGATCCCGTTCTGTCTGCGTGCTACACGGCCGGATTCCCGTTGAAGATCGTGCACGAAGTCAATAGTCCCACCACGATGCTGAGCCTGGTTGCCGGGGGGATCGGGCTCTCTTTCGTCATCGAGTCCGCAGAGAGAACGAAGCCCAACGGCGTCGTCTTGAGAGACGTCGGAGATCTGCGCGTCACGCCCCACTTCTCCGCCGTCTGGAGGAAGGACAATAAGGCTCCCGCCTTACAGAAGTTCGTTGAGATGATTCGCAGTGACTTCGCGGACGTCGCGCGACATTAGCTTCTTTGGGCGCTCACTGCACCACCGTGATGAGCGGCTTCCCTTTCTCGACGGTATACGTCGCGAGCTCCGCTGCGCGGCCGATACCGACGTTCCTCGCCGAGTGGATCGTTCCGGCTGGGATGAACAGGACGCCACCGGCCTTGAGGGTCACCGGCGGCTTGCCCTCCACCGTGTATTCCCACGTGCCTTCGAGGATGACCTCTTCGCCCGGATGCGTGTGCCTGGGCACACGAATGAATCGAATTCGCCGAACCCGCGCTCTCTGGCGCGAACGTAATAGGCGGAGCCGAATACGGGTGCCCGAAGTAGTTAATGGCGAACGCGTCGTGGTCCCAGTGCGGACTCTGGACATTGTCCACCCATCTCTTGAAGATGTCCTTCTTCTGCTGGTCCGACCACTTGGACACGCTCTCCGGGAGAAAGTAGAACATGGTGATCGTGACAACCTGATAGCCGAAGATGAGCGCGGTGTCGCGCCCGAGGCCGATCCAATCCCGGCCCCACTTCACGGAGTCCGTCACGGCGGGGGGAGGTTTGGCGTCGAGAGAATCGAGTGACGCGAGCGACCCGAGGGACTTGTCGGGGAGAAGAACGAAGGCCTGCTCCTCCTCCTCGGCGAAGGCCGGAACGCCCGCGAGACCAACCAGGAGGGCGGCCACCGCCGTGATCCGCGTCGTGGGTGCGCTCACTTCCTGCTCGGCCAAAGATAGACGAGCGTCTGGTCGAGGATCATAGGGCGCCGGCCCCGGCGTCAAGGCGGAGGAGGTCTGGTCTTGCTCGCTGTGAAATTGTCAAGTCAACCCTCCCGGATCGGAGGCCCCGGGGTGATCAGGCGGAGGACCACCGGGAGGACGACGAGAGAGGCGACCAGCCCGCAGGCCGAACCGATCGTCAGCAGGAGGCCGAGACCGAAGATGCCCCGGTGGGCCGCGAGCATCAGGCTGCCGAACCCCACCATTGTCGTCAGGCCGTTCAGCAAGACGCCCATCACCGTGCTCCGCGCCACCAGCGGGCCGCCGCGGGAGAGCCCCTCGCGGTACCGGAAGACTATGTTGAGGCCGAACTCCGCCGAGATCCCGATAATCAGGGGGAGTCCCCAGATATTGGCGAGATTGAACTTGAGTCCGAGCAGATGCATGAGCCCGATGGTCCACAGCAGGCCGAGCACGAGGGGCAAGAGCGCCAGCAGGGTCTCGCGCAGGCGGCGGATCATGAGCAGGCTCAGTCCGCTGACGAGGGCGAAGGCGTAGCCGGTGCCCCGCAGGTAGGCGCGTTCCATTAGGACGGTGGCCTCGTAGGTGATGACGGGTGTGCCCGTGACGTCCGGATCGACCGAGCGCAGCTCGCTGACGAACTGCCGGGCGTCCACTTTCTCCCAGATATCGACCTTGGGGCGCACCTGGATGAGGAAGTGGCCGCTCTTGCCGATAAGCTTGCGCCGCAACTCCTCCGGGACGTCCTTGATGGACATCACAGCCGGGTTCAGATTTTGCTGCAGGCTGTAGAACTTGTTGGCGAAGTCGAGGTAGAGCTGCACCTGCAGGTAATTGAGCGCCGCTTTGGCGGAGTCCTGGTTCACATGGTCCAGCAGGCGCAGCACGGTCATCGTCTTCTCGCTGACCTGCTGGACCTCGGCCGGCAGCTTCGGCCCGGCCGCGGCCGCCATCACGTCGAAACGACGCTTGAGGTCCCTCAGTGCCCTCGTGAGCCGCTCCAGGTCCACCGGACTCGATCGCCCGATCCGCACCGGTGCCACGAGCGGGGCGAAGCTCCTGATGATGCCGATCTTCTCGTCCTGATCGTCCGGGATCACGTGGAGCACCGAGTCCACCCCGGAGACCGAAGGCAATCGCTCGAAGGCCCCTTGCTTACGACGCAGCTCATCGAGGGTCGCGGCGGCGGACAGCCCGTCGAAGCCGGAGCGGCCGTTGGTGGCCAGGATCCGCTTCTGCCAGGTCACGGACTCCGTGCCCTTGGCCTGCAGGTTGAGCACGTTGTAGTCGAAACCGGCGCGAGGCACGGCCCAGACGGCCAGGGCCGTCACCACGCCGGCGGCGACGAGGACGGTCTTGGGGTGGGCCGTGAGGTGGTCCAGAACCGGCACGTGGAGGCTGTCCTGACGGCGGGCGCCGAGCGGGCGCGCGGCATGGCGGCCATCCACGATGGCCAGGAGGGCCGGGAAGACTGTCATCATGCCCAACCACGCCAGCAGGATCGAGATCCCGGCGATGAAGCCCAGCTCTTGGATGCCACGGAAGTCGGTGAGCACGAGGACGAAGAAGGTGCCCGCGGCGGTGAGGGCACCGATCAGCATACCGGGGCCGGTGCGCGCCGCCGTCCGCTCGAGGGCCTCCCGCAGGTGGCGGCCAAGTACGATCTCTTCCTCGTAACGGAAGAGGTAGTAGATGCCGTAGTCGATGCCGATGCCAATCACGATGGAGATGAACATCACTGAGAAAAGCGTGAGGTGGCCGACAGTCAGGGTGACGACCCCGATGGACCAGGCTAGCGTGACAGCCATCACGCCCAGCATCAGCAGCGGCTTGCCCACACGCCTGAAGGCGAGCGTCATCACCAGGAGGGTGAGCGCGAAGGCGACGAAGGTGGCGATCTTGCTGTCGTGGAATGCCGCCGACATCTCGTCGGTGGAGAGGGCGGGCTGCCCAGTCACGCCCGCGTCAACGGAGGGAAAGGCGGGCTGGAGTCGGGCGATGGCGCCGCGAACGGCCTCGATGGCTTCCTGGTCCCCGATGAAGCTACCCGTCCGGGGCTCGGGGGTCTCCACGAGGATGAAGAGGAGGCGCTTGTCCTCCGAGAGGAAGTAGCCGGCGTCAGCCGGAGCGTCTTCCCCGAAGGAGAAGAGCGCGCCCAACGGCGACCGGTAGGGCGCCGGGCGCTCCAGGCGACCCGAGATCTGGTCGAGCAGCACGCGGAGGAAGCGCGTGTCCACTGGAAGGTCCTTGGCCTGGAGCCCCAAGTCGAAGAAGTTCGACAAGAAGGCGGCCGCCAGCTGGCTGTTGATGCCCTCCAGCAGGCCGGCGAGGCTCGGATGCTCGGCGAAGCTCTCCATGAAGTCCTGGTAGTCGAAGATCCTGTCCCGGATCTCCTTGAGCTCGGCCGTGGGGAGGTAAAGCAGCTGGCGGCTCTCGAAGTGGCTCGGGTCGACGCGGTAGACGATGCGCTTGAAAGACACGCGCGAGGCCCTGAGCTCCTGTGTCAGCCGGGCGGCGTAAGCCCGCGCGCGCTCGAAGGGGCCCGCTTCTACCACCACGACGATGTCCTCCAACTCGCCAAACTCCCTCTTGTACTCCGCGTAGCGGACAACGTACGCGGCGCCCTGCGGCAGCAGCGCATGCGTAGACGTTTCGAAGGTGAGTGCGCGAACCGTGTATGCGACGCCGAGGACCGCGAAGACGAAAGAGACGGCGATCGTCAGGCCTGGGCGCCGGCAAGACAGCCGGATCATCCAGCTGAGCGATCGACCCATCCTGTCCACGTTCAGGATCCGCCACAATAGGATGAACACGACGAGCGCTTGTGCTTGTCCTTTCGGCTGGAGCGCATGAAGCACAACGCAAGCCGGGCAAGGGCAGGAACCGTCGAAGGCCTTGGCAGGCGGCCATCGTAGCGCGACATGCGCCGGTCGTTCTCGCAGAGGCAGATGCGCACCAAGTCGCCGACATCGATATCTGCGCCCAACTGATTTGCGCCGGTGACGGTGAAATTGTTGCCCTGGACGCCATTGCCAACATTGCGTGCGATGCCGATACGCTCCCAGATCAGGAACAGCCAGACGCGAAGGACTTTGAGCTCAAAGAAAGGTCGCCGCCACCGGCGCATGGTGCGTCGGTGCCAGGCCACCCAATTGACGAAGAAGAGAATGTGCCGCGCCTCCTCCTGAATCACGGGCTCGAACGTGTCGACGAGGCTCTCCGGAAAGAATCCGGTGCGCTTGGCCGCATCGAACAAGCCGAAGGCGAAGAAGGAGTCGATGCACTCGCTGAAGCCCGTCACCATGAAGGCCCATTCAGGATCCTTCGGCGTGACGCATTCGGGCTCCGGCGCGAGCTCGATGCCATACGCGCGGACAAGATGCGACAACACCGTCTGGTGCCGGCCTTCCTCGAAGGCATTCAGCTCGACGGCTTGCTTGAGCAGCGGATCGGCAATGCCCGTGGCATAGGTCGCGACGTTGAGCCGCGCGCGTCCCTCGGTCTGCACCGCGATGTCCCAGATGGGCAAGCTGACGAGGCGGTCGCGTGCCTCTTTTTCGAGCGCCGGCCAATCCATGATGGCGGGGCGGTACGGATCGTGCGTATCGAGCAGCATCCGGCAGAACAGGCTGAGATGCTCGCCGCTGCCAAGCCGCATCGGAGCGCCGGGCGCGGCGGCCTTCGCCCCGGCGCGAAGGCCGGAAAAGGCGGATGGGTGATTCACGGCATCAAGCTCCTGTTGCGTGCGTATCGCGACCGTATCGCCGGCTGATCCTTCGCTCGCGAAGGAAACGGAGGAATTGCCGACCCTCGGACAGCAGCCGCCTTCGCTCCGAGCGGTCGACGGCGATCCGCGCGATCTGACGTGCGATGTAGCTTGGTCGGAAGTAGAACTTTCGGTAGAAACGTTCCACGCCCTCGAAGATCCGTTCGGATGGCAGGTCGGGATAGCTCACCATGACGTCTTGAAACCCGTTCGTACCGACCAGCGAGCCGCCCTCGTTCAGGTAGCCCCTGGCGATCAGCCAGTCGTAAAGCTGAGTCCCCGGATACGGAGCGGCGAGCGAAACCTGGATGGTGTCCAAATCGAGCGAGCAGGCGAACCGAATCGTCTCCTCGATCGTCCTCTCGGTCTCGCCCGGAAGGCCCAGGATGAAGGCCCCGTGGATCATGAGCCCGGCCCGCTTCGCGTTCCGGGTGAACTCGACGTACTTCTCCACTCGAATCCCCTTCTTCACGTTGTTCAGGATCTGCTGCGAGGACGATTCGTAACCGACCACGAGGTTACGGGCCCCCCCGTCCTTCATGATTCGCAGCGTCTCGTAGTCCAGGTTGCCGCGCGCGTTGCCGCCCCACGTGATCCCCAGCGGCTTGAGGCGAAGTGCGATCTGCCGCGTGCGCTCCTTCTCGAAGCTGAACGTGTCGTCGTCGAAGAAGAACTCCCTGACGGCGCCGAGGTTGTCCTTCGCCCAGGTCATCTCGGCGATCACGTCATCGACCGAGCGCTTTCGGTAGCGGTGACCACTCGTCGTCTGTGGCCAGAGGCAAAACGTGCACTGGGCGGGGCATCCTCGCGTCGTGTAGATCGACGCGTAGGGCCAGTGCATCCACGGGATGTTGTACTTCTCGATGTCGAGGTCTCGCTTGTAGACGCGGGTCACCCACGGCAGAGCGTCGAGGTTCTCGTCGACCGGTCGCGCCGCGGTATGGCGATATGTCGCGTCGCCGGTGCGGTAGACGATGCCGCGCACCGCGGCGAGCGGCGCTCCTTCAGCGAGCTCCTTTACGGAATAGTCGAACTCGTTCCGGCACACGTAGTCCACCGCCGGGGCGCATTGGAGCGCCCGATCCGGGAGCACCGTCGGGTGGGGCCCCACCATTCCGACGAGGACGCCCGGCTGTTGCGCCTTCAGGGCGGCCGCGACACGGGCATCGCCGGCGAACGTCGGACTCGACGTATAGAGGACCACGTGGTCGTAGTCCTTCGCGATGGCGAGCGTCTGGGCGAGGGACAAATGTTGCGCCTGGGCGTCCAGGAGTCGGGCGCCCTCGATCATCCCCGCCGGGTACGCAAGCCAGATCGGGTACCAATTGGACCAGACCTCACGCCGGCTTTGGTAGCGCGCGCCGGCTCCGCCATCGAAGTCGAGAAACCCAGGCGGGTTGAGCAACAGCGTCCTGAGCATGGACATCCTCCCTTGTTCCTCTGTCACGCGGATTCCTCCCATTGGGATGCGGTGGGCGGGGCCTCGGCCGAGCCCGCACGACTCCGTTGGTCTCCAGTCTCGACCCGGCGCTCGAGTCGCCCGCCGCGGCGAACGCGGAACGCTTCATCGTTCCAGCGCACCGTGCGCCCGAGGAAACTCAGAATCCCAACAACGAACGACACGACGTCGCGGACCGGGACCAGCCATGTGTCGAACCACGGCAGCGGCTGTCCGAGCGACCGATAAAGAACCAGTCGGCCGACGGCCCGGAGGCCGATGTGCGCGCCCAGGGCGATCCAGGCGGCGCCACATCCCCTGCTGGCGGCAAGCCAGAGGACAGAGAGCGGAATCCCGTAGGTGAACAGCGAGCAGAAGTACGCGACCGGGCGAAGGGTCCGAAATGTACGCGCCCACCGGAGCTCATGCAGAATGAGCGTCTGTAGGTTTCGCTCGGTGACGACATTCTCCACGACGTATGGCACGAGCACGACCCGAAGGCCCCGCTCGCTCACGAGCCAGCCCAGCATGTAATCGTCGGCGAGCTGATCGGCGACGGCTTCAAATCCACCAATCGAGCCCAGCGTGTCGCGTCGGAACGCGATCGTCGCGCCGAACGCGTGGCGAAGGGGTTCGACATACGTGCCGACGAGCGCCGCCGGCAGAAACCACTCGTTGATGAACATGGCCCCGAGGTGAGAGGCCACACCGTATGGCGCGACGCCGCGATAGAGACACGTCACCAGTCCGACTCGGCGGTCTTCGAGCGGCCCGACCACCGAGCGGACGTATCCTGGTCCCACGCGCATGTCGCTGTCAGCGACGATGAGCGTGTCGTGCTTGGCGTGTCGGACCAGATTGGCGAGGTTGCTGACCTTGAGATTCGTGCCGATCGTACGGCTGTCGGCTACGAGCTTCAGCTCGAGACCGGGAAACTCATGGCTGAGGCGCTCGACGACGGCCACGGCGGGATCGTGAAGGTGCCGGACGCCGAAGAGGATTTCAAAGCTGCGATAGTCCTGGAGGCAAAAGCTGCGGAGATTCTCGTACAGCTGCCCGTCGTTGCCCCGCAGGGGCTTCAGGATCGTGACGGGCGACGCAACGTCCGAGGCGGATGGTCGACTTCGCCGGTAGAGCACGACGGACGCAAAGGCTGCGAGCCAATAGACAGCCGCAAGGATCACCAAGCCGAGAAAGACGAAGTCGACCATCGACGCTTTCATGGCTCGACCCTGGCGCGCATCGCAAAGCACGGACGACAGACGACAAGGATCAGGAGACAGCTCATTAATGCCTCCCTTGCACGCGTCGGGTGTAGTGCCGGGCGGTGGTGTGAAGGCGCAGAACACCCACAGGCGTTCTGGCCGACCTGCCGCCAGGGCGCTAGTCGAGAATCAGGACTCGGGCGGGGACTCTATATTGGCGGCGCGCGTGAGGAAGCGGCGGAGTGCGGCGAGACCTGGATGAACCTCCGCGGCAACGGTTGGACGCGGATGAGAGGCGTCCAGAGGGGGCCGAATTCGGTGAGCGATGGCACTGCGATGGCGGATGCACCAACGATGAACGTGACGACATTGTCGAAATCGTCGTCATCCCAATAACCGCCGATCCACGTCGGGTCGGGCGGATCCGCGTAGGCTGTAGGCACCAGCCCGAGAAGAGCGACGACGAGGAGGACCGCAATGGACCTCTGGAGCACGCCACATGATTGCCTGAGCGCGCATGGTGGTCAAGCAGATCCTGACGCCACCGCGCTGGAGATTGCCGTGTGCTAGAATCCCGCCCGGCGATGACTTCTGGACGGCTTCCTCGTCACTGGACGCTACTCCTGCTCATCTATATCATCGCCGACTTTACGGACCCGTCTGTACCCGGCGTCTTTTTCTTCGACAATGATGCGCTATTTGTCGACGGCGCGGTTCAGGCCAAGTCAGACACGACGCATCTCGTGACCCCGGAGCTCGTGCCCCTTGGAGGCCCGGCCCACGACGGCGAAATCGCGGCCGCTACGCGGCAGGTTGTTTCGCGGCCGTCCCGTCCGCAGTGCCTGTCCTGGAAGAATCTGAAGCGCGACGACTCCTCATCGTTCGAGTCCGCCTCGCCGCCAGACTCCTCGCCCACTCCGCCTTCGTCGTAAGGCGCGGGCCGAAGACGGCCCCACGTCGGGCCGTTCTCGGTTCAGCAGAGTTCCTCAGCGCAACGCGCGTTCAGGAACACCGTCCGTGAACATGGCGGGAGGGGGAAGTGGTCACAAACATGCGCCCAGTGTTCCGATGGCAGCGGCCGCCCACGCGCCGCGCAGTGTGGTGTGTGGTTGCGTTCGCGATTTCAGTGGCCGCCATGGTGGCTGGCGGCGGCGTCTTCCTTTGGGCCGTTTACCGCGACTGGCGCTCGCCGGGAGTCATTAACTTCGGTGCCGCGCTTTTCGTGCTTGGCTTCTCGGCCGTCGTTGGGTGCGTCGGCGTATGGGTGTCGAGCAGCCGATATGGCAGGCCCCGATCCGGGCCATGAAACCCGCCGACTGCCTCACAGAGAAGGAGCCGAGCCCGAAGGATTGGCCCCGGCACCGGATGACGCCCCGAGGGGACGCGTGAAGACGAAGGTCCGCTGGATCATCGGCGGGGCGAGCATCGCGACGCTTGTCGCCGCCTGCGGTTGGCTCGTCCTGACGGATGCTCCGGCCTACCAGTTCCTCGTCCGCCTCTACGTGGATAAGCGCTTCCTCAAGCACACGCTTCGAGAGTGGGGTGTGTTGGCGCCCGTCATTTTCATCGGCCTCCAAGCCTTGCAGGTCATCATTGCCCCGATCCCTGGTGAGTTGACGGGAATCCTGGGCGGCTATCTATTTGGCCAATGGGGAGGACTTCTCTACTCGACGATTGGGCTCACCGTGGGATCGGTGGCGTCCTTCACCGTCGGCCGGTGGCTTGGCGCCCGTTATGTTCGAAGGCTGGTCAGCCCTGACATCTGGCGCAAGATGGGCTTCATTGTCGAAGCGGAGGGTAGCATCCTCTGCTTTATCATCTTCGTGATTCCCGGCGTCCCGAAGGATATGGCGTGCTACCTCTTTGGTCTGAGTCCCATGCCGTTCTGGGTCTTCGCGGTGGTCTCCACGCTCGGTCGCCTTCCTGACACCTGGATACTCTCAGCGCAAGGTGCACACACAGCAGCGGGCGACTATCTCCAGGTGGCATTGCTAGCCGCTATCCTCGCGGCTGTGGCGCTGCCGCTGTACTACTACCGGAACCGGCT
>Ga0137403_10009879_pt1 | contig 10588 bp, 7 predicted proteins | sample CZOMad2_1_16fung_FD_122057 | JGI IMG/M metagenome (GOLD analysis project Ga0137403, IMG submission 122057) | Vadose zone soil fungal communities from Angelo Coast Range Reserve, California, USA - CZOMad2_1_16fungal (Hybrid Assembly) | ecosystem: Environmental > Terrestrial > Soil > Vadose zone... | reverse complement strand
AGGTACACTTTGCTCGCATACCGCGAGAGAAAGTTCGCTTCCTCCATCGCGGAATCGCCGCCCCCAACCACGGCAATCGGCTTTCCGCGAAAGAAATATCCGTCGCACGTCGCGCACGTGGAAACTCCGCGTCCAATCAATTCTTTTTCGCCCTTCAATCCAAGCAGTCGCGCCGAAGCGCCCGCTGCGACGATCAATGTCTTCGTTTCCAAAGTTTCACCGGCCACCGTGACGCGGAACGGACGCTCCCTCAGATCCACTTCCGTCACCGCACCGGCCCTGAACTCTGCGCCAAACCGCGCGGCTTGCCTTTTCATGTTCTCGATCAACTCTGGTCCAAGAATCCCATCCGGGAAACCGGGGAAATTCTCCACGTGCGTCGTTAACGAGAGTTGTCCGCCTGGCTCATGACCTTCGAGCACCACTGGCTTCAAATTCGCGCGCGCCGCATAGATAGCCGCCGTCAGACCTGCGCATCCGCTCCCGATAATTACTACGTTCTCCATTCTCAAAGTTCTCCCCTGATTAGATTCCTCGAGCGGCTCATCAGCTACAAGCGCGACTCGGCATTGTACCATCGCCCATCCTTGCGGCCGGACGCCACGAAACCACGGGGCACCGTCCATTTTGGAGACCAGTTTGCCAATGGCCGAAATTCGTTCCAGTCGATGTCACCGAATGCCGTCTCCTGTCGTCTAAATAGCTAGACGGTGTGTTGGTGTACGTCAAATTTCTCTCCAGGAGACCAGTACCCGATGGATCCGCGCTACCCGATCGGAAAGTTTCAGCCGCCGCTCGATGTCACTCCTGCGCTACGTCAGCAAGCGATCGAAATTCTTGCCGAGACTCCTTCCAGGCTTCGCGCCGCCGCGAGTGGCCTCTCGCCCACGCAGCTGGACACGCCTTATCGCGAAGGTGGATGGACAGTTCGCCAGGTTATTCACCATGTCCCGGACAGCCACCTCAATGCGTACATCCGTCTTCGTCTCGCGCTCACCGAAGAGCAGCCAACCGTTAAACCTTATGACGAAAATCTCTGGGCGCAATTGCCGGACGCAAAGGTCGGTCCCGTCGATGTCTCCTTCGCGCTGCTCGATACTCTTCATGATCGGTGGGTTCGGCTCTGGCGTTCTCTCACCGCGGATCAATTTGGCCGCGTGCTCGTCCATCCCGATCACGGGCCGCTCACTGTGGACTGGCTACTCTTTCAATATGCCTGGCACGGCCGCCATCACATTGCGCATATCACCGAACTTCGCAAAGAAAAATCCTGGTGATTCCACATTCGCGCCGGCCATTTCTTGCAATGCCCTTATGTCTTGATGGGAGCTAGCAACAATCGCTAGCGGTGTGCGTGCCGCACCTTCCAATTAGCGCTTGCCCGCGATCCGATCGGTGAGTGTGGGGCTCGGCGAATTTCGTATTTCGGGTTTCGCTGTTCGAAATGCACGTAGCCTATCGCGCCGCCCGCAAATCACTCACATCATCCGGCCGACCGCTACCTATCAATTGCGACAGGCGCTTCGTTTCGCCCATCAGATAGGCGTCAAAAAACGCGACGCCGTATGCCTCAATAGATGTCTGATACCTTCGATTCAAATTGGTCCAGGCGAAATGCCCCGCGCCTTCAAACTCCACATAAAATTTTGGCTTACTCGTTTTGTCGTAGGCCCCGCCCGGCTTCCGCACCAGCGGCGACTCGCCCAAATCCCGCGTGCCGCCCTGGTACATCATCGGCACGTCCATCGTTCCCAAATCGCCCTTCGCAACAAAAGGTGAACAGTGCGGCGAGAGCGCCAGTGCTGCCTTGATTCGCGGATCTTTCCACGAAGCCCAGCCGCCCACCAAACCTAACACCGTGTATCCGCCCAGTGAGTGACCGGCGATTCCCACACGGCTCGCATCGACCGGAATGCCTTCAAACGATTTCGCCGCCAGTACGGCGTTGAGAACCGCTTCCATGTCGTCGCGCCGGTCGCGATATGTCGCTTCGCTCCATTTCTCGGCGTCGCGGAACGGCGCTTCTGGTTTGCGGATTCTGTCGTCCTTGTGCCGAGCGCTTCCACAGCGCGCGTCCCGATGATTTGGCGCAAGCACCAGGTAACCCGCTTTCGCCAGCGCCCGCATCAAAAACACGCTCTGTGTATTGCAACCTCCAAACCCGTGCGAAAACAAAATCAGCGGATGTCCGATCACTGGGGCCGTGCCCAATGGCCTCCACGCGGCGACGTCTCTTTCCGCAACAGTGATATGGTTTGCTTCCTGGGCACTGCACGCCCAAAGGACGAGCACAAAATAAGCCAGGGCGCCAGCTGCCGATTTACGTTTCATGCCCGCAGTATAATCGCGCCGCTTTCGCATACCGCGTAAGTCAGTGTCACGATTCCCGCGACGACACTCCCGCGTCCTTGCGCGTGGCGTCGGCCTGACGATTGAGGAATTGGGACCTACCGGGCTTCAAGCGCTCGCCGCAATCTCGTACAGGTACTCCACGTGCGAATATGCCGCGCCGTCAATTCCTTGCACCTTCGGATTCTTCGATTCGATCACGTAATATTCGTCCGGCGCGTGTGCGCCATTTCCATGTCCGAGTCCAAAGTGACTTGCCGCCATCTTCAGCGGGTCACCCGTAAACACATAGCCCGGCCACGATCCCGCCAGCCTCGGCATCACTACAGGATCAATCCCGTGCCGTTTATAAACAGTTTCTTCTGCGACCATAATCTTCGCGTCCGCGGAAGTGCTCGTCGGGTCATAGCCGCCCGTCATGTTTACTTCGATGTCGCCGAATCCCTTTTTTGCCAGATGCGCCTTCAGCAATTCCAGCGATTCTTTCGCTGTCATGTCCGGCACCAAACGCAAATCCAGCTTCGCCACCGCGCGTCCCGGCAAAATCGTCTTCCCTCCCGGCCCCGTGTACCCTCCAACCAGTCCTTCGATATTCACGGTCGGTTTTGACACCAACAACTCCAGCGCTTGCTCCCAACTCACATCGTGGACCCAATGTTGAACGCCCATTCCCTTCTTCGCAGTGTTCTCATCCAAACGCTTCGCGGCGATCGCGATCATCTTCTTCTCTGCCGCGCTCAGCGGCCGCGCCTTCGCGGTGTATCCCTCGATGGCCGGCTCGTTCCCGTCAGGTGTCACAAGCGTCGCGAGCGCTTCTACCAAATGCCACGCCGGACTATCCAGCCGCGCTTTATTGCTCGAATGCACATCGCGTCGCGGACCGCGTCCCCACTTTTCTCCGCTCGACACCAACTCCAGCTCGATCACACCCTTCGCGCCCAGGTATGTTGTCACCGATCCATCCATGTCCTGCGCCGCGAAGGGCATCGTCACGCCCACGCACTTCCTCAGCGCTTCCAGGACCTGCGGTCGGCGCACCACCTGCGGAAAATGTGGCGATCCAATCTCTTCTTCGCCTTCCGCAACAAGAACCAGATTCACCGGCGGCTTTTTTCCGGCTCCTCGAATCGCATGCAGGGCTGCCAAAAACGTCGCCTCTGGTCCTTTTTGGTTCACCGCCCCGCGGCCCATCATCACTTTGCCAAGTCCCGGCTTTTCGACGAGCGCCGCTTCGAATGGCGGCGAGGTCCACTCCGACGGGTCGGCCTGCTTCACGTCATACATAAAATAGAGTCCCAGCGTCTTCGGCGCTCCTGCGTCTAACGTTGCAAACACGCCAGGCTGGCCGTCCGTCGTCATCTTCCACACACCGCCAAATCCGGCCTCGCGTAGCATCTGCATCATCAACTCGCAGCCTTCATGCATCCCGCGGTTTTCCGCCGCAATGGATGGCAGCTTGATCCACGTCCGCAGCCGCTGCACGGACTCGTCATGCCTCTTCTCAATCTCAGCGCGGATCGCATCGGCATCTTCCGCTCCCAAACCCGGAATCGCGCTTCGCGTCATTCCCAACTTCTCCGCAACGAACCCAGTCATCCATTTCGGAGTCCCCATCGCGGCAACCGCCGTCGCGCCCGCTCCCTGCAAAAATTCTCGGCGCGCCGCATCTTCCGGATTTTTCTTCCCCGCCATCAAATCCTCCCGCACAAACTTTATTCTGAAATTTATTTTGAGTAGTTGTACTTTTATGCCTCTTTGCTTTTTGACTGCTCTGCCTCGAGTTCTTTCTTCAGCGCTTTCCCTTTTCGGAACCACGGCCGCTCCACCCGCTGCATGTATCCCGGCAGCGTCCGTTTCTTCGCCATCAATTTTTCCACCCACTCTCGCGCTTCATCCGTTCTTCCCTGTGCTTTCAAAAACCACGCGTAGTTGTACAAAGTCTCCGGGGTCGTCGAATACTGCGTGGCGGGCGCAAACCATTGTGCCGCATTCTCCAGCTCGCCCGTCCTTGCGTACGCGTCTCCCAACAATCCCGCCGCGCGATAATAGTCAAATTTCACGTCGGCGCAAGCCACTCTATCGAGATCAGGAATTGCGCGCACATAGTCGCCCAACCCGAGTGTACTTTTCGCGCGGCCATAAAAAGCGTGCAGCGTATCGTTCTGTGAGGCACTCGCCTTCCGCGTGCCATAGGCATCAATCGCCTTTGCAAACGCGTCGCGCGCTTTCTCGTACTTCTTTTCCTCCAGGTTCAGCTCTCCTAATTCTTCGTAATTTCCCGCCGAAGGATTGTCCAGAATCTGCGTCTCGAGCGTCTGGATTCTCGACCTCCTCCCAAATCCCTGAAATACTCCGCCCAACAGCCTCGCGTCCGGCGCGACCTCCACCAGCAAATACGCGCTCGCCCCAATCGGCCCGCCGATCAGGATGATCCACAACCAATAGTTCTCGGGCCGCCGCTTCACGAAGTGCACAATCGCCATGATCTGCAGCACGACGCCCCAGGGATAAAACAGGTGGCTCAGCCCAAACATGTCCGCCCTTCCGGTCTACGTCCCATCACAATGCTGCTGGATTGCACTTCACTATAAGTCACCTGTCAATAGGAGTCGCGGTTCTCTCTCCCATGCCTCTATGCGGCCCTTACCAGTGTTGTAGCAACATGAATTTGTCACCCTAACGGCAACATGAATCTGTCACCCCCTTGGATGGCTGCGTATTCGAGGCGAGTTTCGCCATAGTAGAACGACACCCGCCCATCGAGAGCTTGGTAGATCTGTACTTTGGCGCCGGCGAAGCTGAAACGGCGGGCCTGCTGAGGGATCTGGAAGCGGCGGCCATCCCACTGCACGACGTTGTCGTTGCTGACGATGCGTTCGTGCAGGAAGCAGCAGATGCGCTCGAGGCTTTCAGGAGCGGCACGCCAGGCGGTGGGGTTTTCGCGAGGCTGCCGGGCGAAACGGCGGTTGTAGTCGGCGATGAATTTGCGCAGCACGGTGTTGGCGGAGTTGATGTCGGCAGCTTGAGCCAGCCGCAGTTCGCTGGTGAGGCGATCTTGCAGCACACCCCAGAGCCGCTCGACGCGGCCTTTGGCCTGCGGGCTGTTGGCGGCGATGAAGGTGATGCCGAGTTGTTCCAAGGCGCGACCGAACTGAGTGGGCTGGCGTTTTCCGGCGAGCTGTTCTTCGACCGTCCAGGCGTCGTCATTGCGGACGAAGATGCCACTGTGATCGCCATAAAAAGCCAGCGGCACACCGAAGCGGCGCAGCAGTTGGCGAAGCAAGCAGAGATAGCCGAAAGTGGTCTCCGAGGGGAAGAACTGTGCAGCCAGGATTTTCCCGGTGGCATCGTCCTGCATGCCGAGAGCGGAGAGGCGTGGTCCGCGTTGTTCGAGCCAGTCGTGCGGGCTGCCGTCGAGTTGCACGAGTTCGCCGAGTCGTGCGGAACGCAGGCGGCGCTGGCGATGAGCGGGAGCACGGCGCTTTCGCGGCGAGCCGAGGCCGTTCTTGCGCAAGAGGCGGCGGAGAGTTTCGCGACTGAGGGAAAAGCCTTCGCGCTCGACCAGCTTCTCGCAGAGATGGTGGTCGTTGAAGCCGGCGTAAGTGCCGCGCGACAGCTGCAGGATCCGCTGGCGCAGGGCGTCGGGCAGGCGACGGGAGCTGGGCCGTCCGCGGTTGGCGTGAGCCAGAGCCGCCTCCCCGTCTTCGCGCATACGTTTCTTCAAGCGTTTAATCTGGCGCACGCTCAGACACAGGAGTCCGGCGGCTCTGGCACACGCCATATCTCCCTTGATGCATGCGCTGATCACGCTCACTCGCTGCAGTTCCTTCTGACTCAACGTGAATGTCTCCTGTCTCATAGGGTGACATTTTCACGTTGCTGTTAAGGGGTGACAGAATTATGGAGCTAAGACACGTCTATCGCTCAGCCTCGGCAAGATCATGTTGCCGTGCTATTCTAGAGCGACGATTTCTCCCGATCCGAGAACAGCGCAAACGAGAAAGCTCACACTTAAGCTACTTACTATTGAAGTAGCGCTCGAGGAGATCAATCGATTAACCGGCAGTATCAGAATTTGGTTTGGGTCTTCGAAACGCCGAGTCCGATCCCACGATGGCTGAAAGCCAAATGAATCCGGCGAGATAGCCGGACGCCACGTCGCTGGCGTAATGAACACCAAGATAGACTCGACTTACGCCGATTCCTAATATCACCAATACTCCAGCCATCGCGATTGCAACTCTAGCCGCCATGCTCTGGAACTACTTCATCATCCGATATGCCAATATTCCGTACAACGTAATGGCTGCGACCGAGTGGCCGCTGGGGAACGAGAAGCTGTGTTCTTCTGACAAAGCCCAAGGTACGTCCGGGCGCTGGCGATGAAAATAGAGTTTCAGCCCGATATTGAGAGCCGCCGAACCACCCACGGCCACAAGAATCAGGAACGCATCCGTTCGGCAGTGCTTCAGCCATCGCCATAAGGCCACGACGGCGACAAGAGGAACGATTACTCGGATAGATCCGATGAACGTCAGCGCGAGCATCATCCGCGTCGCCATCGGTGAAGCATGTCCATGGATCGTGTCCACAATGCTTTGATCTATGTTCATGAGCCATGCTTCGGAGAGCTCTTCATGGAACTCAGCTAGGGTGTAGAGAACGATCAAGGAAGTGAGCAGCCCGCCCAGTAAGAAGGGCGCAACTCTTTTCCAGAATTCAAGAAAGTGCTGTGCGCGTTTCACGCATTAACCTTCGGTCTATCTCTCTATCCATTGCTCGTTCAAACATTTCGTAGAGCAGAGGCAGGACACTTTAGCTTCACCGCCGGGCAACCCTGACAGGAGTAACCTATTCCTTGACGCGAACAACATCTCTCTGCCGCCCGAGAACCGCCAGACCCCCAAATCCGAGAAGACCGCAAACAATGAAACCGACTCTTAGACCCCAGAATTGCGACACAATTCCAATAAGGAGCGGTCCAAGCATATCCCCAAGTTCCTTGAACGATCCTGCTGCACCCAGTGTTGCGGCGAGGTGCCCCTCCTCCGCAAGGTTGCTGACGACGGCATCGGTGTTAGTCCAGACAGTTCCGACACCGATTCCGCCGACAATGACCGCGCACACAAGGATTCCGCCCGCCGTAAAAGGGATAACCACAAGAGATAGGGCGGAGAGCGCCATGCCCACAAGTACAACAAGAGTTGGGTCAAAGCGGTCGGCTAAGTGTCCGGCGACCGGTTGAACCAGCAAGTAAGAAGCCGTGCCTCCGGCGAGAATTAAGCCGTTCTTGAGTTGGTCGTATCCAAGCGAACTCACATAGACAGGCAGAAAGCCGAATAGGATTCCAACCATAAACATATTGACTAAGATCACCAAGTACCAGCGAAATAGCTTGAGATCTCGGAAGGCGGCGGTCATTTGCCTTAGTGAGAAGTCATCATCACCGTCGTCATTTAGCATAGCTCTTGCTGAGATTTGCGGCAGAAGGAGAGAAAGAGCAAAAGCCAGTGTCCCCACACCGAACGTCACTACGAAGATCATCGAAAAATCCAGTTTCCACACAATCGCTCCGCCAATTGTTGGACCCAGAACGTAACCGGCACCTTTCAAGGCGTTATAAATGCCGAATGCGCGGCCTCGCTTCTCCTTGAAGCACTCCGCGACCAAGGCCGCTGAGGTAATCGACAATGCCGCCGCACCTAGCCCCTGCAGGAATCGAATTACGACAAGCAATTGAGGCGGTACGAGCAGATAGGCCAGCGAAGCCACGGAAAAGAACGCAAGGCCCACGAGCATTGTTGCCCTGAGTCCTCGACGGTCCGCAATCCAACCAAATGCTGGTTTCGCGAAAATCTCAGCGAAATCGTACACGGCAATGAGAACTCCAATGACAGCCAACCCAACGCCAACCTGTTTCGCGTAGACCGGAAGGTTCACGGCGACCACATGCGCTCCGAAAGACGTGACAAATCCCACGAAACCCAGGATGAAAATAATCCGGTTGTCACTCAACCTCCGACGGCTCGTCATCGCAACCCCGCCCTCGATCCGGATGTGAAGGCTCATGAATGCGGTCTCGCGCCAGTCTCCTCAGCGTTTCCGTATTTTCTGCCTCCCTCAAAGAGTTCATAGAGCAGCGGCAGGATCAAGAGGGTCAGCAGCGTACTGGTCACGAGACCGCCAATCACGACCGTAGCGAGTGGGCGCTGCACTTCAGCTCCTGCGCTGGTGGAGACGGCCATCGGAATGAAACCTAGACTGGCGACAAGGGCCGTCATCAGCACCGGGCGCAATCGGACGAGAGCTCCTTCGCGAATCGCATCTCTCAACGGGCGTCCAATTTGCTTTAGGTGATTGATGTAGGTGACCATCACAACCCCATTCAAGACGGCTACCCCGAACAGCGCAATGAAGCCCACTCCTGCAGAAATGCTGAAGGGCATGCCCCTGATCACCAGCGCAAAAACGCCGCCGACTACGGCAAGCGGAATGCCGGAGAATACCAATGCTGCCTGCTTGACAGAATTGAAGGTTGTAAAGAGCAGGAGAAAAATCATGAACAGGGACAAAGGCACCACGATGGATAGGCGCTTCCGGGCACGCTCTAAGTTTTCGAATTGACCTCCGAAGTGAACCCGATAACCCGGAGGAAGAGTAATCTTCTTTTCGTCGAACAATCTCCTCGTGTCCACAATGAAGCTGCCAATATCGCGGCCACGGACGTTGCCTTCTACGCTTATTACGCGAGACCCGTCCACGTGGCCGATTTCCGTAGGGCCTTCGAGTTCACGGATGTCCGCCAGTGATTTCAACGGGACCCGTTCTCCTCCGGGCCCGGTCACCAGGAGATTGCCAATGGCTTCCTTATCTCGTTGCGAGATCTCCGACAACTTCACGAGCAGATTAAAACGTCTTTGCCCTTCGATGATCTGCGTAGTCTCTAGGCCCGCGATTGCCTCCACAACCTCCATGATGTCTGCCGAGTTGATTCCATAACGAGCTATCTCGTCGGGACGGACCGCGACCTCCATCATGGGGAGTCCGGAAACCTGCTGCGCCCGGAATCCTCGTGCGCCCGGAATCTGCGAGACAGCCGCAACCACCTGATCCCCGCTTTTGGCGAGGATTCCCATGTCGTCTCCAAAAATCTGAATGGCGATGTCCGAACGAACCCCGGCAATCAGCTCGTTCATACGCATTTCGATGGGCTGCGAGAACTCGTAAGTGACGCCCAAGAACCTCCCGAATTCTTTCTCTAGGGCAACGAGCAACTCATCGCGGCCATGAACAGTCCGCCACTTCTCTGGCGGGTTCAGATAAATGATGAAATCTGTGCTCTCAGGCCCCATTGGATCGGTGGCGATCTCAGCCCTACCGGCCTTTGAGACAATCGTCGCGATCTCGTTGGGGAACGTCTTCAGCAAGTGTTGCTCGATCAGGCTGTTCTGCCGGTTGGCTTCATCGAGCGAGATACCAGGCGGACGTCTCATTTCGAGCGCAAATGCATTCTCATCGAGCCTAGGAATGAACTCCGAACCCAGGAACATGCTCACGACTAGAGCGATCACTACAGCAATCGCCGAAACCAGAAGCACGACGGATCGGTTTTGAAAACACCAGTTAAGCGTAGGCTCGTACAACTCTTTCACCTTGCGGATGAAGAAATTCTCCTTCTCTGACAATTTGCCTCGTAATAGAAGTGACGTGAGCACCGGAGTGACAGTAAACGTGAGAAGCAGCGATCCAAGGAGGGCAAAGACCACGGTTATCGCCATGGGACGGAAGAGCTTTCCTTCGATCCCCTCAAGCGTAAGGATGGGCAGATAGACGATCATGATGATCCCCACGCCGAAGATGATTGGGCGTCCGACTTCTGCGCAGGCTTGCACGATCCGCTCGAAAAACCCTCCTTCGGCCTGTTGCGACAAGCGGCGCACCGAATTCTCGACCATGACGACCGAGCCATCTACGATCAATCCGAAATCAATCGCACCCAGGCTCATCAGACTGCCCGCAATCCCAAACCTCTGCATCAAGGTGACGGCAAAAAGCATGGATAGTGGAATCGAAACTGCGACGATGATGGCGGCCCGCAGGTTTCCGAGCAACAGTAAGAGGACGACAACGACCAGAATTGCTCCCTCAAATAGGTTCCTTTCCACGGTATGGATGGTTCGGTTCACCAAGTCGGCGCGATCATAGTAAGTTTTCAGCGTCACACCTTTGGGCAGGCTCT
>Ga0137403_10009878_pt1 | contig 10589 bp, 9 predicted proteins | sample CZOMad2_1_16fung_FD_122057 | JGI IMG/M metagenome (GOLD analysis project Ga0137403, IMG submission 122057) | Vadose zone soil fungal communities from Angelo Coast Range Reserve, California, USA - CZOMad2_1_16fungal (Hybrid Assembly) | ecosystem: Environmental > Terrestrial > Soil > Vadose zone... | reverse complement strand
CCGCAGCACGTGCCCGGTGTGCCGGAAATGCGCCGCCATCGGCAGGATCGACCGCTCGTTCACCTCCCGCCTGACCACCATGTTCACCTTGACCGGCGCGAGCCCGGCGGCGGCCGCCGCGGCGATGGCCTCCAGCACCCGCGCGACCGGAAACCGCGCGTCGTTGAGCGCCATGAACACGTCATCGTCGAGAGAGTCCAGGCTCACGGTGACCCGGCGCAGGCCCGCCGCGGCCAGCACCGTGGCCTTGCCGGCCAGCAGCGCCCCGTTGGTCGTCAAGGCGATGTCCTGGACGCCGTCGACGGCGGCCAGCATCGCGACCAGCTTGTCCAGGTCGCGGCGCAGCAGCGGCTCGCCGCCGGTCAACCGCAGCTTGCGCACGCCCAGGCCGGCAAAAACCCGGGCCAGCCGGGCCAGCTCCTCAAAGGTGAGCAACTGCTCACGGGGCAAGAACACAAAGCCGCGGCCGAAGACCTCGCGGGGCATGCAGTAGGTGCAGCGGAACTGGCAGCGGTCAGTAACCGAGATCCGCAGATCTCTCAGCGGCCTCGCCAGCGTGTCAGCCAGCGGCACTTCAGCGGCCGTCATCACCGTACCCCACGGTCCCAGATCCCGGCGGGCCTGCCGGGTAGCGCTGCGGCCGCCACGGGCCGTAGGCGCCCCGGACGGCACGCCGGAACGTCTGCTGTCGTCGCGTTCAGGCTACCCGCTGCCGGGCTCGCCGTAGCGATCAGCGCCCCACACCTTGTCACGCCCGGCATCCGCACGCCAGCCACGTCTCCTTGATCGTCGGCGCCCGCCCTACGCTGCGGCAAGGGCGCGCAGCGACTGCCCGAGCGAGCCCATGGTGGCCAGCACCGCGGTGGGCTCATAGCCGCAGTGCGCCATGCCGTTGGCGCACCGCGGGTGACGCCCGTGCCCGTACTTGGCTCAGTCGGTGGTCTCAACCAGCTCCCGGTAGGTCTTGGCGCGGCCGTCGTTCATCGGGTAGCAGGGCCACTGCCAGCCGACCTGGGGGTGAGATACCCTTCGGCTCCCCGATGGGTACAGTCTGGATGCCAAAATCGGCTTGCCGGGCGTTGCGGCGACGCCCGGCCAGGCATGCAGCATCGCTGATCGCAGGGACATCTCCCACTCGTGCAGATCGGCAGCTTCGGTCGCGTGCTGAAGCGGGTCCATCGTGCCGGTCGTCTTGTCGGCGCCGAATACCGGGCTGCGCCGGCCGCACGAGCAGACCGCCTGGACGGCGCCCTCGCCTAGCTGCTGGATCGTGGTGGAGTGGTGCACGACGATCGGTGTCCTGCCGGTGAACGCCCAGGCAGCTCAGCTTTAACCGAGCTTCACCGACTATTCAACCGCCATTCCTCAGGCGGGTCATCCCCCGCGCAGGCGCCGGCCGACGCTGTCAACGCGGAGTTCGTCAGGTTCAGCGTTCGCTGAACAGAACCACGTGGAGGCCGCGTCGGCGGGCGGGCGGACAAGGAAGCTTTCCCGCAAAGGCTAGGCGTTACCGGTAACTGCGGACGACAGCGGCGAGCCAGCCGGTCACCTCGCCAGCCCTGCGGAGACCGGCACGTGCCCGGTGCACTGTGGCCCGGCGACGTCCTGGTGCGCGAGAAGTTTATGTATCCTGCACGGCTGCCCGCATGATCTGTGCCAGACCTGCCGGCGTAACGTCAGGGAAGAATCCACAGGCGGTCACGCAGAAGCGGAGGAGTCATGTCGATCCTCGACAAAGCCAAGACGGCCGCCGAGCGCGCCCGGGGCCAGGCCAGGCACGCCGCGGCGCAAGGCCAGGCGCGGCTCACGGAGGTGCAGGCGCGGCGGCAGTACAGCAAGCTGATCCGGCAGCTGGGCGAGGCATGCTACGCCGAGCACTCCGGGCAGGGAACACACGAGCCGGTGGCCCGCGCATTCGCCGCCCTGGACGCTCACGCACAGGCGCATCCCGGGACCCTGACACCGGGCCGCCCGGAGGGGGCCCGGCAGGCGCGAGACATCATGCACCCGGGAGCGGAGTGCATCGGCGAGGGCGACAGTGTCGCGGCTGCCGCGCAGAAGATGCGCGATCTTGGTGTTGGCTCGCTGCCGATCTGCGGCGCCGACGACCGGCTGCACGGCATCCTCACCGGCCGCGACATCGTGTTGCGGTGCGTCGCCGAGGGCCGCGCACCGGCCCAGGTCCGGGCCGGTGACCTCGCCCAGGACACGTTGTTCTGGATCGAGGCGTCCGCTGGCGTGGGCGAGGTGCTGCACCAGATGGAAGACCACCGGGTCAAGCACCTGCCGGTAATCGAAAACCACCGCCTGGTCGGCATCATCACCGAGGCCGACCTGGCCCGCACCCTGGATGAGCACCGGCTCGCCGAGTTCGTCGAGAAGGTCTACGCGACGGCCTGACCCCAGGGGCCGGCCTGGTCCGCACCCACCGCGAACGTACCTGCGGACCGGGGCGGTGGAAGACCTCCCGGCTGGGCAAACGGCAGGGCCGCTCAGCCGGCGGCCGGCGCGCGATCACCAGTCAGGCAATCCTGCCCCGGCAGCGCACGCGACGACTCGCCGCCCTTCCGGCGCCCTGCTGGTCCCGGCACGCCCTAGCCCACTGGCTGTTTGCCCGTCAGCATCATCGTCATCACCGAGGAGACCGGCAATGCCCACCTACATCTCCCTCATCAAGTACACCCACCAGGGCATCAGCACCATCAAGGAGGGCCCGGCCCGCCTCGACGCGAACAAGGTAGTCCTGAACCCGCTACGGCTCGGAGCTGAAGGCGTTCTACCTCACCATGGGCCAGTAAGACATCGTCACGATCAGCGAGGCACCCGACGACGCCGCTGCCGCGAAGCTCGCCCTCACGGTCGGCAGCGCCGCGGCCGATGGTCCAGATCAGCACCACCCCTGCCCGTTCAGTGATCGTCACGATAAAGGCGTGAGGATCCCGTGGCTTGTAGGTCAGCCTTACTGCCACATCCGCCGTGCCGTCGGCAGTAGTCATGGACCCCGCCATGACCTCCGACAGCATATGAACGCTGTTGTTCATCGAAGCACCCTGCATGGAGTTGCGTTTTCCGTCGTGTTGCAGCCTTGTCGCTCAGTCGCCGTGTCGCACCCCTCAAATTGACGATTCGAAGAAAGGGGATGCGCCCGGCGCTCCGCGCACGTTTACCGGGCCATGCACCGCGCTGGCCGTACGGCTAACTGCCAGGGCTTCCAGCGTGGCGTGGCCGTGAACCACGGCTCGTTCGGCAAAGGGTCCTTCCTCGTGATACGGAGAGCCAGCTAGGACGCGGGGCCAGCCGATCCGGGTACCGCGCAGTACGAGGGCTTGTAACCGGTACCTGATCTGACGGTGCGCGGCGCGGGCAAGGCGGCCAGGCTGGCTCGTGCGCAAGCAGCAGGCTTGCTTGCCCCTATGCACCCAATCGAAAGGAGCGCTTGCATGAGCGCGAACTGGCTCCATGGCCTGCACCACGACGCGGACCAGCCCGACCAGCAGGCCATGCCCGTGTTCGAGGGCCAGAAACTGGTAGTGGTCGGCGGCAGCAGCGGGATGGGCCGCGACACCGCCGCCGACGTGGTGGCCGCCGGCGGGTCCGCCGTGATCATCGGCCAGGAACAGGGCCGGGTCGAGGACACGGTCAAGGAACTGGCCAAGGACGGCAAGGCCTACGGCATCACCGCCGAGCTGACCGACCGGGACCAGGTAGAGCGGGTCCGCCAGCAGCTGGCCGGCGAGCACGCCGACGCCACCTTGCTGGTCAACGCGGCCGGGTTCTTCATCCCCAAGCCGTTCCTGGATTACGACGGCCCGTTCTACGACTCCTACCTGGAGCTGGACCGGGCCATCTTCTTCCTCACCCAGACCGTGGTCCGCGGCATGGTTGACGCCGGCCGCGGTGGGTCGATCGTCAACATCGGCAGCATGTGGGCCCACCAGGCGATCGCCGCCACCCCCTCCTCGGCGTACTCGGTGGCTAAGGCCGGGCTGCACGCGCTGACCCACAACCTGGCCATCGAGCTGGCCCCCCACGGCATCCGGGTCAACGCGGTCGCCCCCGCGGTCGTGGCCACCCCGCTGTACGAGCGGTTCGTCCCCAAGGACAAGCTGGACGACACGCTGCACAGCTTCGACGGCTTCCACCCGCTCGGCCGGGTCGGCACCGCCCGCGACCTGGCCAACACCATCACCTTCCTGCTCTCCCCGGCCACCAGCTCGGTCACCGGCGCGATCTGGAACGTCGACGGCGGTGTCATGGCCGGACGCAACTAACACCCAGCCCGCCGCGGGGGCCCGGCCGACAGGCAGGGCCCCCGTCGGCCCCAGCCAGCTACCACCCGCCCGTCCGTCCGCTCCACCCTCGCTGACGTCCCGCGGCTCGGGAGGGCGAGCTCACAAGGCGACGGCAGCCGGCCAGCAGGCCACGAAACGGAACGTCCACAGCGAGGAAACAATGGCAGAAGGAAGAGTCCAGGTACGCCGGGTGTATGAGGAGCCCGAGCCGGAAGATGGCACCAGAGTCCTGGTCGACCGGATCTGGCCGCGAGGACTGACCAGAGCCAAAGCAGCCCTTAAGAGGGCGGTTCGTAAGTTGATGCCCGGTCTGTCGTAGTGTGCTCGAATGGGTTCTTAGCGTTATACCTCGTGGGCGGCCCTGGCTGTGCTGGGATAGCGGGATGAGTGAGCGCAAGCCCTACCCGAGCGACTTACCCGACGAGCGGTGGGCCTTGATCGAGCCGGTGATCACGGCGTGGAAGGCCGCGCACCCCTCGGTCAGCGGCCATCAGGGCGGTTATGCGATGCGGGAGATCGTCAACGCGATCATCTACCAGAGCCGGACCGGCTGCCAGTGGGATTACCTGCCGCACGACCTGCCGCCCCGCAGCGCGGTGTACTACTACTTCGCCCGGTGGCGCGACGATGGCGCCGGCCAGGCGATCCACGACCTGCTCCGCTGGCAGGAACGGGAGAAACGCGGACGGTTAGCCGACCCGGGCCTGGTGGTGCCGGACACGCAGAGCGTGCATGCGGCGGCCGGGGTCCCGGCGTCCACGACGGGCAAGGACGCGGGCAAACGGGTGCCCGGGCGCAAACGCGGCCTGGCCGTGGATGTGCTGGGCCTGGTCGTCGCGGTGGTAGTACTGGCGGCCTCGGCGCACGAGAACACCGCCGGGATCGCCTTGCTGGACCGGGTCGCCGCGCAGGCCGGCACTGTCCGCACGGCGCTGGTGGACCAGGGGTTCAAGAACGCGGTCGCCGCCCATGGCGCCACTTTGGGCATTGACGTGCAGACCGTCGAGCGTAACCCGGCTGACAAGGGGTTCGTCCCCCAGCCCAAGCGGTGGGTGGCGGAGCAGGCCTACGGCACCCTGGCCCTGCACCGGCGCCTGGTCCGCGACTATGAGCATCGTCTTGCCAGCTCTGAGTCGCGCGTGTACTGGGCGATGAGCGATGTGATGGCCCGGCGGCTGACCGGCACCTGCACCCCGGCCTGGCGCGGCACATGACAACGAACGAGGATGGTGCCCTGGTGACCGGACAGGACCCGGGCAGAGTGCTGCTGGACAAGATCGAGGCACGCGAGCAAGCTCTGGCCCGCGAGGCCGAGCAGGCCCGCGCCCAGATGGAGGACCTGGCCGCCAGGCTCCGCGAGCTCGACGAGGCGACCGGTCATCTGCGGATCACCCGCAAGACCCTGCTCTCGCTCGCCGGCGAGCCCGCCACCGAGCCGGCCGCGCCGGCTCCCGTGCTGCCCGGCCATCCCGCCTGCCAGCAGATCCTGGCCGTCTTCGCCGATGCCGCCGGGCCGATGCGGGCCCGAGACCTGTGCCAGGCCCTGGATCTGCCCATCATGCCCAAGAACACCGAGAACATCCGCTCCAAGCTCAAACGCCTGGCCAGCCGCGGCATCCTCATCGAGACAGAGCCGGGATTGTTCACACAGCCGCGCCCGTAGCCCGGCGGCGAACCTCCAACCAGCCAGCCTTACGCAACACTAACGACGAAAAGGACGTCAGCTCGCGAACCGCCCTCTGATACGACAGCTGGAGCGTGCTGGGCGTCCAGTCCTGCTCGGCACTGCTCTGCGAGAACTGGCTTGAATTGACCTGGCCGTTGTTGACCAGCTGCTCGTAGATGTAATCGATCATCGCGGTCTGTATCTCCGGGCTCTGCGTATCGGCACAGTGCCCGGCGGTGAGGATGATCCCAGACGGGTCGACAACCACCCCCGAGCAGCTGAACAGCGGGGCTTGGCTTACCTTGTAGGTCGTCTGCGTGCCGTCGGACCACGGCACCGTGACGGTGCCTGAGACCAGGCCCTGGACGTAAACCAGCGACGGCATGATGATTGCCTCGGCCTCGGCCTGCGGCGTCGCGTTCGGCGGCCGGCCGGAACTCGCGGCCGAGGCTGGCAGGATGCCGAAGCATCCCAGGCCGACCGCCGCTGCCAGAAAGATGATGATGCGTCTCATGATTTTGCCACCCCTTCTCAGCTGGATGCCCTAATGGACTAGGGCACTTGCTGTCGCCCGCGTTCTCCGGTGGCCGCCCTGTGCGGCTGGTACCGGCGATTCCGGCCGACATAAGCCATCGTGCGGGCGCGGGCACGTGCCGGGCAGAGGCCCGATTACCCCTTCTTGCCGGAAGCGGCGTGCGGGATACTTTTACCCACACGCGGACGGCGGGCCTGCGACAGCTGGCTAGACACGAGTTACGTCGGTGTGTCGCTTGAAAAGGGGACATGGGCTGCGGAAACGCTGTCTTAGGTCTCGAAAATGTAGCCAGAACACCGACATGCCTCGCGCATCGTTTGTCCAGGTCACCGCGAGCATTTGCATCCGCTGGATCACATAACTTCGGACTAATGGCCGCTGACGTGCTCGCGGCGATCACGGCGCGGCGTCAGTGTGGTGAGGTGGGCGATGAACAGTGCGGGCACCCCTGTGCTGTCGGTTCGGGAGCGTCCAACCCATGCACCATCAGATGAGTATGGGTAGTTCTGCCCCGCCCGCGCCAAGGAGGCGCAGGGCTTAGTGGCGGTTGTCGCGACGCTGAGCAAGGGCTACGACCTGGGCTACGTCTGGAAACACGTCGACCGCGACCCAGCCAAGGACGCAGCCAGTTACTACATCCAGGCCAGCGAAACCGGGGGAGAACCACCCGGCAGATGGTGGGGTCCAAGCGCCAGGGCCCTCGGCTTCGAGCCCGGCCCGGCCGTGAGGCGGGCAATCTGCAGATCCCGAGAATGGAGCCGAGATGGCGCGAGTTCTGTACACGGCGGAGGCAACGGTCACTGGCGGCCGGGCAAGCGGCCACGGGCGCACGACTGACGGAGCCCTGGATGTGCAGCTCCGCTCGCCGAAGGAGATGGGCGGCGAGGGCGGTGGCACGAACCCGGAGCAGCTCTTCGCGGTCGGCTACGCGGCCTGCTTCGAGAGTGCTCTGGGCGCGGTCGGCCGTCGTGAACGCGCCGGGGTAGGTGATGTCTCGATCGACAGCCGGGTGAGCCTGCTTCCCACCCAGGAGCGTGGTTTCAAGCTCGCCGTAGAGCTCGATGTGACCCTGCCGCAGGTTCAGGACCCTGAGCAAGCGGCGCGGCTCGTTGCCGCCCACATCAGGTATGCCCGTATTCCAATGCCACCCGGGGCAACATCGACGTGAGGCTGACGGTAAACGGCCGCGACATCGGCTGAACCGCTCCCCGGCAACGGTGATCTCAATTCTGCCGGCCGTCGCTACAGCGAGCGCCGCAACAAGGAGTCGAGCTGGGTGAACGAGCTCTCCCAAGCCGCCTCCGGGTCGCCGCATATCTCGTGGCGGGACGGGTCTTGGCGCAGCTCGAGTCTGGTCCTGCCGCTGGACTGGTCGAGGAATTCCAGCCGCAACCTGATCCTGGCCGTTTTTCCGGCGCCCGCTATCGCGCCGATGTCGGCGTGCGCCACCACCAGCTGATCCTCGACGACCTCGCTCAATGCCACATCGACCGGAGTGTGGTGACCGGGGTCCGCGTCACTCACCAGCACAAAGCGCTGGAAACCGCCTGTCCGGGCGTCGCTTTGCACCGTTTCGCACGGCACCGAGAAGCCCGTGGGCCCGAACCACTGGCAGAACTGGTCGGGATCGACGAAGGCCCGGTAGACCAGTTCGCGCGGCGCGTCGAAGACGCGGGAGACGGAGATTTCCCCACCTTGGCTCACAGGAGACAGCCTAGTGCTGCGCCAGGTTGGCCGGGATGGACAGGGCAGGTCAAATCTGTTCAAGACGCCGCCCTCCTGCCTCCTAATCTGCCAGCAGGCACAGACCTCGGGCGAGGAGGGGGAAGGCAACGATGAACGATACAGGGGGCGCTGGCGCAGTTGCTGGTTACCCAGGACCCGAGCCGGATCGCGCGACTGGTGGTCCGCGAGTTCGTCAGGAACGCCTGACACCGTACCGTGTGCTCTCGGCCAGCTCGGCCGCGCTCCGCATGAGTTCCAGCACGACCGGGCCGAACGCCTGCAGCTTCACGTCGTCACCGGCTCGCTGGAAGCCCTGCTCGAGGACCACGGCGAACTTCCACTTGGCCAGGATGAGGTAGTAGTCGATGTCGTCGACCTGCCGGCCGGATACCTCGGCGTAGCGGGCCAGCAGCGCGGACCGCGACGGCATGCCGGACAGATCGGCGTGGCCGGGGAACGCCGCCGCCGAGGTCGTGTCCTCGGGCCAGCTCTGCACCATCCAGGCCATGTCGAGTTTGGGATCGCCGATCGTGCCCATTTCCCAGTCGACGATCGCGGCCAGCCGGGCCGGGCCGCCGTGCCGGAACATCACGTTGGCGATCTGGTAGTCGCCGTGCATGAGGCCCGGGATGTAGTCGAGGGGGCGGTGGGCCCGCAGCCAGCCGGCCGCCACGTCGAAGCCGGGCAGTTCCCGGCCCTTGATCCGGTCGAGGAAGGCGGTCCACCGGTCGACCTGGCGTTCGTGGAAGCCATCGGGCCGCCCCAGGTCGTGCAGGCCCTTCGCCCGCCAGTCCACCGCCGACAGCCGCGCGATGCCCTCCGCCATCTGGTAGGCGAGCGCCTGCCTGGCCGCTAGATCGGCGTCGAACGGTGCGGGCCAGCCGGGCTGGCTCATTGGTGACCAGCCGTCGACGAAGCCCATCAGGTAGAACGCCCGGCCCAGCACCGAGGGGTCGGCGCACACGGCCACGGCCTCGGCGTGGGGCACGTCGGTGCCGGTCAGGGCCTCGATGATGCGCCACTCCCGCCGGATGCCCTCGTCCCGCCCGGCAGGCGCCGACGGCGGCGGGATCCGCATCGCGCAGCGCAGCTCGCCCCGGCTGATCTCATAGATGTCGTTCTGCGTGCCGCCGGACAGGAAGCGGTGCTCGATGGGCTCGCCCTGGCCCGGCAGGCCCTGGTCGTCCATCCACCGCCCGAGGCGATGGAGGTCGATCACTGATTCCCTACCTCGTGCTCCAGGTACTCAGGGTCGGTCTCGAAGTCCCACGCCATCGTGCCTCCTCGCCGGCTGCAGCCGCCGCTTTCATTCTCCCGGCGGCTCACCCGGTATGGAAACCAATCAAGACGATGTTTCAGCCCGGCCCGTGGCACGATCGGCTTGTGACCTCCTTCGCGGCACTGCACGACCTGACCGGCAAGGTGGCCGTCGTCACCGGGGGATCGCGCGGCATCGGCCGGGCCATCGTCCAGACGCTGGCCGAGGCGGGCGCCGACGTGGTGATCGCCTCCCGCAAGCTTGACGCGTGCGAGGCCGCGGCCGAGCAGGTCAGGACCTCGACCGGGCGCCGGGCGGTGGCCATCGCCTGTCACGTGGGCCGGTGGGGCGACTGCGCTGCACCTGGCCAGCGCGGCGTCGAGCTACACCACCGGGGCGATCATCCGCGTCGACGGCGGCGTCACCCGCAAGGTCTGACGGCCGTTGACCACGCGACTTGGCTGCCTGTGCCCAGATCGCGACCGTCGCCGAGTCCACTGCACATCATCTGACTCGCCGATCCCCTCACGTCCCGCCTGTCCTCGTTCCCGGCGGCCTCCCGCGGCAGGCGTAACCACGCCAATGTGACTTTGCCGTGGTTCTGACCACGGTGATGTGACATCGTCGTGGTTCCGCGGCTGCGCGTTACCGGCCCCAGCCGGCCCTGGATCTCATTGCTGTCCGCCGGGGCTCCGTCCGCTGGCAGCAGAGCGAGAAGCGCCACCTCGTCCTCGTCACGTGCGTGATCGGATTGTCCCACATCAGCAGCCTATGGGCGGCGCAGGTCGCCAGCCAGCGGCCGGGCCAGGCGCAGGAATCCTGCCGACTTGATCGGGAGAATTCCGGCGTAGCGGCGTGATGGCCAATATGCTCGGCTAGCTGTGTTGTGCTTGCGGAACGGATGGCTCGGCGTCGCGCGACGGCGGAGTGCCTGCGACGGGCGGGCTCCGCGTGCGGTGCGCGGATGCCGCCCGCTGCACCCGCAGGCCGGCCGGGGCCGCCGCGTAGTGCTGCGCGTGGCCGGAACGGTGCTCGTGGCAACGGCATCCGTTACTGTCGGCACGTCATGTACTGATGCTCCCCGGCCGGTCCAGCCATCTCATGTCCGCCTGG